>Ga0197142_1001277_pt1 | contig 23164 bp, 24 predicted proteins | sample GBS60_MetaG_FD_148614 | JGI IMG/M metagenome (GOLD analysis project Ga0197142, IMG submission 148614) | Sediment microbial communities from Great Boiling Springs, Gerlach, Nevada, United States - GBS 60_MetaG | ecosystem: Environmental > Aquatic > Thermal springs > Hot (42-90C) > Sediment... | reverse complement strand
TACCAAAAATTTAATTTATTTAATGTGGCACCTAAAACACAATGCTGATGATGCATTAGGTGCTGTCAAAAACGGTTTATATCTTGGATCCCCACCAGCTGAAGTATCCACATAGTTAACATGGGGGTCGTGACAAGTGGTGCATTCAAGTTGTGATTTATCGCTACCAAAAAAGGGCAATCCTGTTGCTGCTTTTGGTTGAAACTTTCCTGCAGCAGCTGGATTTGAAACTACATTATCATAGTTTATAGATATGGGATGGTCAGCTGTATTGCCTAAAAGATCACCTGTATCTGGATCTTTAAAAGGTGCAAACATCATCCCATAATCTTGGTAATACAGGTATGCAGCATCTTCTCTATCCTGATAAAAAGCTAAACCTGGGCCACCAAAAACAGAAGCATCACCTATATCAGCAAAACCTGTAATTCTAAAACCATCGGCATCAAAGGATGAAATATCACCTATTTGGTCAGCATTAGATATGAACTGAATCACATTAATTCCTTCACCAACAGAATTGGGATTATTATGTAAAACACCCATAGAAGATACTCCATCGTGACAACTCATACAAAGTAGCGTCTCATAGCCAAGAGATTGGGGCATAGGTGTATAATTTGTAGTATAAGCAAGAAATGTTACTGGTGTTGTCGCACCAGTACTTCTATCAACCCTTACACTTATATCCTTATTCCAGAGAGGCCAACCACTCGCCATATGAGGTGTGTGACAGAAAACACAAACTTCATTTACGTTGGTTGACCTGAAGTGAGTTGCATTGGTATTCCAGTTTGCAAGGTTATGGCGTGTATATATAACACCTGCAGGTCCTTTTGCCATAGCCTGATAAACAACTATTAATAAAAATACTAAAATAATTTTTACCCTAATACTCATCTATCCCCCTCTCTAACATTAGCTAATTGTAAAGAAGTATACCTTTCCTGTAGAATCAGTAACTACTATCATATTTGACCCAAATTTAGTTATATCTCTAAGCTGTGCTAAAGCATTTAAACTATTAAAATCAAAGGCATTATAAAATATCGTATATCCAGCTGGAGATGTAACTGGGTCCTCATTTACTGGAACTCCCACTGGATATGTATATGAACCTGACGATGTAGATTGAACATTTGAATCTATCGCTGCATTGGCAAATATGAATAGTTTTTTACCAAGGGAATCAATTAGGTATAAATAATTGCTATCTGTAATAATGCTAGTTGCGGTAAGAACTTCACCATTAGCTGGATTTGTTCCATGAATTATATACTGCCTTGCACCTGTAACTCCTGGGTCACAACTATATCCTGTTCCTGGATTTGCAAAAATTTGAATTTTACCTTTTGGTCTACCCACATAACTGGTAACTCTGTAATATTGTCTCTTGAAAGGGTTCCACTTCAAAGTTAGCTGAAAATAGGGACTATAGTTCCCAAAATCAGCAACAAGCATTTTATCTGTTGTACTATCAAAGGCTATACCTGAAGGTATATAAAACTGGCCATTTCCATATGATTGAGATGAATCATAATAAGGAAATGGACCATTTCCGACAAGGCCAACAAAACCACCTGTAGATAAAGAGTAAGTTTTTATATATTTATCTGAAGCATCTGTAACATAAATATAATTATCAGGACCAATCGCCATATCAACTGGCTTTATAATATTTTTATAGGCTTCACTACCAGTAAAACCTGTACCGAAGGTAGCTAAAAGGTTCCCTGAAATGTCATAAATCTTTCCACCTTCACTTTCAGTCGCAATAGCTATTTTATTTGATGCATAAGCAATCGCAATAGGTTTATTTACATCCGCAAAGTTTGTAACATTTAATGATGAATCTACTTTAAATATTTTGTTTGCACCATAATCGGCAATATATACATAGGTATTATCTGTTGTAACTCCTATAGGATTAACAATGCCGTTTTGTGACGTCAATATACCATATATATTTAGCGTTTGAGCGGAAATAAATTTTATATTGAAAAATATCAAAAAAACTATAAAGCATAAAATAACTTTTGTTTTTTTTGCATAGCCAATCATTTTTAACCTCCACTAAAGTGGGTTTTTATAAAAATATTTACAAAAAGCATGCCTAAAACTATGTCTATCATAAACTTTTTTATATATTACTTTTTTCTCATAATAAAAGTCAACAAAAAATAGAATTTTTTAATTTTTTTTTTAATTAATTTTTAAGCATATAATTTTTTTTCGCCAATTGGCGGCATCACATACTGCCTGTTATAGTATTTTTCAATGGCACTTCAAGTATATATTTTCCAACCACCTTTTGTATCGTTCCTATTCTCAAAGGTTTTCTATCTTTTATTATGAAATGCTTATCACCTTTTTTCTCAAGGATTATAAGCATAAGGTCAAATTTCATATACCATGCCTGAAAGGTTTTTTCTCCCGAATCATTAAAAATAAAAAGCATACCATCTACACCAGCATTTTTTAATGTTTGAAGTTCGATATTTGATAGACCTTGCTCTCTTTTTTCTATATTATCTGCAACAAGTACTGTTAATTCCCTACCATTCACATTTATTTTTGTTTTTTGAAATTTTTTTAATAAACTGCTTGTCTCTCCATACACATTAGTTGAAAGGAAAAAAAATAAAATCAGTATTAAAGGGGTTGACTTTTTCATAACTGCTAAACCTCAATTTTTATGAGTGGCATTATATTAAAAACTTGCATTAAAATTCTAATTCTTTTTTTCATTGCAATGTTTTCCATTTTCTGCACTAAACCATTATACTTAGATACAACATCATGGATATCATGATTTATATTTGAAAAGTATGATTCACTTTGACTGTTAGTGTGGAAAAGTTTTTTTAACATTTCACTTATCTCGTGTTCTAAAAACACCTTCTTCACAAATTCCTTCTCACCACGAGCTAATTCTTTAAGTTTTAGAAGTACTTCTATTACTTTTCTTTCTTCTTCATCAAAAAATACATTATTCACAAAATTATCTATTATTTCATACCTCTTTATGTACAAGAGCAAAAGCCTACCATATAATTCTTGTGCTCTCTGTCTGATTTTCATAAGTTTATGAAGCCAATAGATCGTCCAAATAACTAATATAACAATTAAAGTTGTTATCAAAAAATAAAAATAGAACATGTGCTCACCATACACTTGTTTTTTTTCTACCCTTTTTAAAACTACCTTTATATAAAAGTATTTTACAGGAATGCTCCAGTGTGGAAGTATAAGAAAAAGCCTCTTCTAAAAGCATTCCAGTTGCAAAACTACCATGACCCTTTAAGATAACAACTTTAAATTCTTTTAAGTAGTCTGGTAAAAGTTTAGCTACTTCTTTAGAACCTACAGTTTTTTTTGCAGCCACTACAGGCACTTTTTTAAGTATGTAGCTACCCTCTGAATCTTCAAGTATAATCTCATTACAAAGCATTGAAAGGGCTGTTGCAATAGGTGGATGGGCATGTAATATAGCTAATGCGGATGTATTTTTGTAAATCTCTCTATGAACTACTATTTCTGTCGAAGCAAGGGTTATGTGAGCATCTATGCCTTCTATGCATGTTTCTATTATATCCTCTTCTTTTAGGTCGCCAAGCATAGCCCCCCTTCTTGTTATTATTATCTTATCCCCTAATCTTATGCTCATATTTCCGCCATGGGAAGAAAAAAGACCTTGTTCCCAGGCAAGTTTACCTATTTTTTTAAACTCCTCAAACATAGTGTTCCTTTAAAAATTCAATAATTTCAAGTTCTTTTAGTTTTTTATCAGTAGGCATGCCCCTTTCATCCCATCCTCTTGCTCGGTAATACTCATCAAGCATTTCATTGTATTCTCTAAATAATAGCCTTTCAGGTAGAAAATCATCTTCTTTTTTGAAACCAGCCACAACATTAAATACCCGTTCTAAATTATAAATTCTTTCTCCTATTTTTTGATACTCTTTTGTAGATAGTTCAATGCCGCACAAGGAAGAGACAAGTCTTGATAAATAATCATCTGTAACTGCAAGGCTTATAAATCTGCAAAAAATTGCACTATCCATTGCAGCATGACTATTTTGCAAGTAAATAACAAGACCAGATTTTCCTATAGATATCCTTCTATTAATAAGTTTTGGTATTCCTAGAACTTCTGGACCTAACATATACGCCCTTAAATGACAACCACCACGATTTGATGTCCCATAGGCTAAAGCCATCCCATATAATCCTGATGGGTGGTATGCAGGTAATTCTAAACCCTTTACCGTCATGGAAACTTTTTCTTTGCCATATTTTTGACACATTTTTAAACTTCCCTTCCCAATTTCAACCCCTTCTCCTACTGCTTCTACAGTATTCATTATTAGTTTTTCTATTAGCTCTTCGTCACCAAAAGGGAGATTATTTATCTCTAAAAAGGCAGAAATACTACTACCCAGTGAAATTGTATCCACACCATATTCAGCACAAATTTTATTGTAATTTATTATGCTATCTAAGTTTGAGATTTTAAGATTTGCTCCTAAAGCCCATAATGTTTCGTACTCTGGACCTTCACCTTTTTCTGTTACCCTTCCACATGCAACAGGACAACTAAAGCATGCCCTTTTTTTTATAACCTTTTTTTCTAAAGACTCTCCAGAGATTCTATCTGCTAATGGGAAATAATTCTCATTGAAGTTTTTTGATGGAAGCAGTTTTAACTCGTTTATAAGATTCATTAGGACAGATGTCCCAAATCTTGGCAACCCTTCAGAAGTTATGGGGTTTGCATATATCCATTTTCTTGCTTCTTCATTTACAAACTCGTATCTATCCTTACTTACAGGTTTTATTTCGTCGTACTTGTTTTTTTTCTTAATTACTATTCCTAAAAGTGATTTTCCATTAAAGACAGTACCTCCACCACCCCTACCAAAAAACCTTCTATCAGAAATTAAATTTGCATAGAGAATGTTTTTTTCTGCTGCAGGACCGCAAAGTATATATGATATATCTTCACCATAAGTCTCTTTAAGTTTTTTCTCTCTAAGAGATATTTGAAGCCCTTTTAAATCTTGGGCTTCATCGATTCTTACACCTTTTTCGTCAATATAAATTATGGCAGGTACATTTGATTTACCAATTATTACAATACCATCAACATTTAATTTTTTTAAAAAAACACCACCATAACCACCACAAGAACTGTCAAAAATTGTTCCCGTTAGAGGTGATTTAAATACCGCATGAAACCTACCACTCAAAGGGGCTGAACTTGTTGTAAGTGGTCCTGTCAAAATAAAAAAAGGAGCAGAAGGAGAAAGGGGATCTACTTTTGGATCAGCATATTCAAAAAATAGCCTTACACCAAGACCTCTACCACCCAAAAATTTTGAAAGTAATTTTTCATCTATGTGTTTTTTTTTAACTGTCTTAGAACTTAAATCTATTTCAAGAAGGGTAAAGTTTAATGGCATTATTTAAACCTCCCAGGGAACCATTTTGTTTCTAAAAGCTTTACTTTCGTTGGATTGACCAACTCGCTTTTCAACATATCAACGGTTTTCATAAAAAGTGGGTGAATAAGGTCCTTACTTAATTCGCAAAGTGGCCATAACACAAAAGATCTTTTATGTAAATGTGGATGGGGTATTGTTATATCTAAATCCTGGTATATTTTATCTTCATAAAGAAGTATGTCTAAATCGATTATTCTTGGACCATATTTTACTGTTTTTTTTCTGCCCATTGACTTCTCAATCTCTTTTAGTACTAAAAAGAGTTCTTGCTGAGAAAGTTCTGTTTCTACAAAAAAAACACCGTTTAAAAAGTCCTGTTGTTCCACTACCCCCACAGGTTCAGTTATATATAAACTTGAGGCATGAAGAGTTTTTATTGATCTATTTGAGATTAATAATTTAATGGCATTTTTTACATTTTCTAATAAATTCCCAATATTTGTCCCAACTCCCAAATAGGCTTTCATATTAGAATTTTACTTTAGATATCCTTTCTAAAGCCTCATTCAGTCTTTGTTTATCTACTGTGAGAGCAATCCTGAAATAGCCTTCACCATGTGAGCCAAATCCAATGCCAGGCGTTAAAACTACTCCTGTCTCCTCAAGTACCTTTCCACAAAATGTTCTTGAATCAAGGTTTTGGGGTGTTTTCACCCATACATAAAAGGTGGCTTTGGGGTAGAATACATTATAACCTAAACTCTGCAATTTTTGCACTACAAGGTCTCTTCTTTCTTTATAAATCTCTCTGTAACGGGATACAACTGTCTGGTCACCCGTCAATGCTTCAATTCCTGCTTCCTGAACTGCCTGGAAAATACCTGAATCAACATTTGTTTTTATTTTCCCAAGCCCTTCTATGATGGATTTATTTCCTATAGCAAAACCTATTCTCCAACCTGTCATACTATATGTCTTTGAGAGAGAGTGCATCTCTATTGCAACTTCTTTAGCACCTTCAACATTAAATATACTAATGGGCGGTTCTTCGTAAAAAAGCTCTGAATATGCCATATCATGACATACGATAAACTTGTATTTATGTGCAAGATTAACTACATCCTGAAAAAAAGTTTTGTCTGCAATAGCAGAAGTGGGATTATTGGGATAGTTAATATGCATAATCTTTGTCCTTTTCAACACTTCTTCTGGGATGGCTTTCAAATTGGGTAAAAAGTTATTTTCCCTTTTCAAAGGCATTATGTAAGTTATACCGCCTGCAAAAATAGTACCTATATTATAGACAGGATAAGCTGGGTCAGGCACTAAAACATAGTCACCAGGGTTTACAAAGGCAAGGGGTAAGTGGGCAATACCCTCTTTAGAACCAATAAGTGATACAACTTCACCTTCCGGATTAAATTTAACACCAAAACGTTTTTCAAACCAATCAGCAGCAGCCTTTCTAAACTCATGGAGTCCTTCATAATCGGGGTATTTGTGGTTCTTAGGATTTTCTGCAGCTTTTTTTAACCTATTTACAATATGTTCAGGCGTTGGTAAATCGGGATCGCCAATGCCTAAACTTATAATATCTACTCCCCTTGCTGCAACTTCTTTTTTCTTTCTATCAATTTCTGCAAAAAGATAAGGAGGAAGATGTTTTAATCTCTCTGCTTTTTCAAACTCCATTTTCTACTCCTTTATTTTTTTACATAGTTTGTTAATGTTCCAATATGTTCAATTCTTATTTCAACTGTATCTCCTTCTTTTATAGGCCCGATACCTGCTGGTGTACCTGTAGCTATAATATCACCTGGTAGAAGGGTCATCACATTGCTTATAAAGGCAACAAGTTTTTCTACTGAAAATATAAGATTTTCTGTATTCCCTGATTGAACAACGTTGCCATTTAGAATGGTCTCAATCTTTAATGATGAAGGGTCTACTTCAGTTTCAATCCAGGGTCCTACAGGAGCAAAAGTATCGTAGCCTTTTGCCCTTGTCCACTGGCCATCTTTCTTCTGGTTTGTTCTCTCTGTAACATCATTAAAACAGGTATAACCAAAAATATAATCACGAGCTTCTTTTTCTGAAACCTTTTTTGCTTTTTTACCTATTACAACTGCTAACTCGCACTCATAATCGACACGTCTAAAATTTTCAGGCAGTACTATATAATCTTTATGCCCAATTACTGCGGTTGATGGTTTTAAGAATATTATTGGTTCATCAGGTAGGGGTATCTTCATTTCCTCTGCATGGCTTTTATAATTCAATCCTACCGCAACTATCTTTGAAGGCTCACAGGGTGGCAAAAGCTTTATGTTTTCATCAAAAGGTATAATATCATCTGTTTCGATTAATTTACCCTCTAAAAAGGGATTCTCAGCGAGTGTAGATATAACATTCCCTTTTAGAATACCATGTAAAGGAACTCCATTTTTTACAAATCTCACAATTTTCATACTATAAACCCAGTACCTCTTTCATACTATATAATCCAGGCTTTTTATCATGTACCCACTTAATAGCTCTTATAGCCCCTCTTGCAAAGTTTTCTCTACTGTGAGCTCTATGTATCAGTTCTATCCTTTCTCCCATACCTCCAAATATGATTGTATGTTCACCTACAACATCTCCTGCTCTTAAGGTTTGCATACCAATTTCATCTTTTTTTCTTTCTCCTATAATGCCTTTTCTTGTAAATACCGCTGTCTTATTATAATCCCTGTTAAGGGCTTCTGCTACAATTTGTCCTAACCTAACTGCAGTGCCACTTGGGGCATCCTTTTTCATCCTATGGTGTATTTCTAAAATTTCCACATCATAATCATCACCAAGCACCTTCGCTGCTTCATAAACGAGTTTAAAAAGCAGATTCACCCCAAGACTCATATTGGGACTCATAACACAGGGAAAATGTTTTGCAGATTGTTTTATTTCTTCTAACTGATCTGGTTCAAAACCTGTAGTCCCTATTACCATTGGGAAACCAATGTTAGAAGCTAATCTTACATTATCAAGGGTTGAATAAATGTGAGTAAAATCTACAACAACAGTATCTTTTTCCACAATATCTTTCAAAGATGAGGTTATTTTTACACCTTGTACCCCACCAAATTTAGAAGAATCTTCTCCAATATAAGGGCTATCAGCCCTTTCAACTGCTCCCACAAGCTTAAGTTCACTATCTTCTCTTACCAGCCTTAATATGGTGCTACCCATTCTTCCAGCAGCACCAAGCACAATAACTTTTATCACTTTTGACTCCTTCATTATATTAGTTTATATTTTTCAAGCACTTTTTTAAGCTTCAACACATTTGATTCAGCCATCTCACACAAAGGTAACCTCACATCAGACTCAATCATGCCAAGTAAGCTCATAGCTTTCTTTACTGGGACAGGGTTTGTCTCTATAAACATTGCTTTCATAAACTCAAAGTATTCTAAATGTATTCGTCTTGACTCTTCTACCTTACCTTGCAAGTAAAAATCTACTAATTGAACAATAACTTTTGGGATTATATTTGATGCAACAGATATTACCCCTTTTCCACCAATTGCAAGCATTGGCAATGTAAGGACATCATCACCTGATAAAACAACAAAATTTTCTGGTGCTTCTCTTACTATTTCTGAGACCTGTTCTAAACTTCCTGAAGCTTCCTTTATTCCAACTATATTAGGAATGTGAGCAAGCTTTATAACTGTTTCAGGAAGCATATTAACACCTGTTCTCCCTGGTATGTTATAAAGTATTATGGGAATGTCAATTTTTTCTGCAATTATTTTAAAATGTCTATACAAACCTTCCTGTGAAGGTTTGTTGTAGTAGGGACAAACAAGTAGTGCTCCATCAGCACCTGCTTTTTTTGCAAATTCTGTAAGTTCAATAGCTTCTTCTGTGCTATTTGCACCTGTACCTGCAATCACAGGAACCCTTTTTTTTACAAACTTCACAGTTAACTCGATAACCCTCTTATGTTCATCATAAGAAAGGGTTGGTGCTTCTCCTGTTGTACCACAGGGGACTATACCATTTATGCCTTGCTCAATCTGAAACTCAATAAGCTTTTTTAGCGCACTTTCATCAATTTCACCACTTTTAAATGGCGTTACTAAGGCTGTTATTGCTCCTTTAAACATAAAATCCTCCCCTACCCCATTATTTCGTTAAGGTAGATTTCTCCTTCACATATAATCTTTACTTCTCCTTCAAGATAAACATCTTGAAAACTGTTATCTTTAACGTTGAAGTGTATGTAAAGTATTTCACCACCACTTGTTATTACCTTTACAGGTGGCTCAACCAAACCTAAGTATCCACAAACTAATGCTGAAGCAGATGCCCCTGTTCCACAAGCAAGTGTTTCATTTTCTACACCTCTTTCATAGGTTCTAACTTTTATCGTCTTCTTGTCCAAAGGTGAAACAAAATTTACATTAGTACCTGCAGAACTGAATCTTTCATGGTATCTTATCTTTCTTCCTAATTCAAAAACAGGAACATCATCAATGTTATCTGTTATCATAACAAAATGGGGCACTCCAGTATTTATAAAATGTCCCTTAATGATATCTCCATCAACATATATCTCTAATGAGGGAATAAAATTTTTTGGTTCTGAGAGCCTCACCCTTACCATCTTACCTTCAACATGGGCATGAATAACCCCTGCAAGGGTCATGAAGGAAACATCTTTTTTCCCATAAAGCATATTATAAACTCTGCTTGCACATCTTGAACCATTACCACACATTTCAGCAACTGTTCCATCGGAATTAAAAAAATCCCAGCGAAAATCAAGGTTTTCATACTTATTGAGCACTATTAATCCATCTGCACCAACACCATTATTTCTATTGCATACAAAAGGCGTTAATGTCTTGAAAAAATTAAAATCATAAAGTCCCTTAAAGTTATCTATTATAATGAAATCATTGCCAGAACCGCTGGCTTTATAAAAGTGTATTTTTTTTGACATATTATTTAACCTTTATTTCAGGTATTTTTTCTTTTGCAGTGAGATCTTCAAGGGAATCTCTTTCCCTGATGCAGTAATATTTATCATCTAAAACAAGTATTTCTGCAGGCCTTTGTCTTGAGTTGTAATTTGAGGACATTGAAAAGCCATAGGCGCCTGCACTCATGACACAAAGTATGTCTCCCCTTTCAGGTGCTAATATTGTTCTATCCTTTGCAAGATAATCAGTAGATTCACAAACAGGACCTACAATGTCAACTGTTTCGTTTTCACCTTCCCTTTTATTTACATGAACTATACTGTGATAAGAACCATAAAGCGCTGGCCTTGCAAGGTCATTCATTGCAGCATCTACTATAACAAACTTTTTTTCCGATGTCTCCTTCCTATACAAAACCTTTGTTAATAAAACACCTGCATTACCAACAATAATCCTACCTGGTTCAAATATCAGAATTTTATCACTTCCTTTAAAATGCTTAAGAACTGCTTCGCCATACTCATTTGGTGTAGCTGGCTCCTCATCTTTATAGGTAATACCAAGTCCACCACCTAAATCAACATATTTAATTCGTAACCCCATTTTTTCAATTTTCTTAATTAAACCAATCATTTTTTCTATAGCTTCATTAAAAGGTCCTAACTGGGTTATCTGAGAACCAATATGACAATCAATCCCTACTACTTCTATATGTTTTAGTTGACTTGCAATTTTATAAACATCTATAACCTTTTCATGGGGTATGCCAAACTTATTTTTTTTAAACCCAGTTGAAATATATGGATGGGTTAATGGGTTTACATCAGGGTTGACTCTAAAAGATATGGGAGCTTTTTTTCCTAACCTTCCCGCTACTTCATTTATTTTATACAACTCTTCTTCTGACTCCACATTAAACATTAAAATGCCTGCTACTAATGCCATCTCTATCTCATCTTCCGTTTTACCAACACCTGAAAAGACAATCTTTGATGGATCTGCACCAGCTTTTATTGCTCTGTATAGCTCACCTTTTGAAACTATATCAAAGCCACTACCTGCCTGAACCAGCAGATTAAGCAAACCAATATTACTATTTGCCTTAATTGAATAACAAACAAGATGTTCATGAAATTTAAAAGCATCATCGAAGGCATGAAAATGTCTTAATATGGTTTTGCCACTATAAACATATAAAGGTGTGCCAAACTCTTCTGCAAGCAAATCAAGTGGTACTTCCTCACAGAAAAGCTTATTACCTTTATAATTAAAGTAATTCACCTACGACTCCTTTTTTAGATATTTGCATATTTTAAAAAATATCCCATGTAAAAATCAATAAAATTAAGTTGTGGAAAAAGTCGATTCTAAATATAATGTTGATTTTATAAAAACGAGGAGGTACTTTCATTTGAAAGCATGTATAGCAGGGTTTGAAAAAACAGGAAAAACTATTTTGTTTAATGCCATAACTGGTCTTGATATTCCAATAAGCTATGGACAAACTCCAGAACATATAATTCATGAAGGTATTGCTATTGTTGAGGACCCACGTATAACCACTCTATCAAACATTTTCAAGCCAAGAAAAACAACTTATGCAACTATACAATATATTGATTTACCCGGACTTTCAAAGAAAGATCAGCAAAGAAACCAAAAGATTTTTGAACATATAAAAGATGGAGAGGTCATTATCCATGTAATTAGGGCTTTCAATGACTCTGCTACTGAGCATCATTCACAATTTATCGATATTGCAAGAGATATTAAATCTTTTGAAAATGAGCTTATTCTTTTTGATTACATACTTGTTGACAAAAGAATAGAAAGAATCAATATCAACCTTAAAAGAGGTTTAAAAGAAAAAGAAGGAGAGCTAAAACTTTTTCAAAAAATAAAAGAATATTTAGAAAAGGAAATGCCTTTAAGAGAGCTAAGCTTTACAGAAGAAGAGTTAAAGTTACTTTTACCTTATAAATTTTTATCTACCAAACCAATTATTCATGTAGTAAATCACGGTGAGCACTTAGACCAAACATTAACAAATGAAATTATATCTTTGAAGAAAATGTACGAAGATTCAGCTAATACCTCATTAATTTCCTTATGTGCAACATTAGAGAAGGAAATATCAGAGCTTCCAAAGGAAGATAGAAAGATTTTTTTAGAAGAGCTGGGCATTGAAGAGCCCGCATCAAACCTACTTGTAAGGGCATCATATAAAATACTCGGTTTTATTTCTTTTTTTACCGTTGGAGAAGATGAGGTTAGGGCATGGACTATAAAAAAGGGCATGACTGCAAAGGAAGCAGGAGGAAAAATTCATACAGATATTGAAAAAGGTTTTATAAGAGCAGAAGTTATCTCTTATAAAGATTTTATAAACACAGGTAGCATCAAAGAAGCTAAGGAAAGAGGTTTATTCCGCTTAGAAGGGAAAAACTATATTGTAGAAGATGGTGATATAATGAATTTTCGTTTCAACGTATAATTAATTTGTCTTCTCAAAAACAAACTTCACATAATGGCAGTAATCACACTTCTTTATATCCTTTTCCTTCACATGACATTCACCTACAAAACATCCAGCCATTGTAGGTCTATTTGTAGAGTAAATACCCACATCATGAGCGACATTGTTATGACAATCAAGACATTTCATTGATGCTTTCACACCATCTAAATGAACTTTATGATCCATTTTAATAATCTTTTTGTTTTTCACTTCCTTACTTTCTTTAATCTGCTTATGGCAGCTTTCGCATTTTGTATTTATAAATTTTGGGTCACTAGTAAAGTGTTTTGATAGAGAAAGGTATGATAAATCATGACATTCAACACATTTAGAGTTTTTATCATTATGAATGAAAGATGTTTTAAATAATCGAGACTCTTTAAAATGACATAATCCACAATACATATTAGAAACAGTTGTTGTCCTTGTTAACAAAAAGCCTGAAACTATCAAAACTGCTACTACAAAAAGTATTGAGTATTTGTACTTCATAAAATCTTTATTTTCCATAGCTATCCTTTTAAAATTTCAATACTTTCAAGATTTAATGTTGCTATATTTTTGTAGTTTTTCTGGCTGTAAAGCTGCTCAAGTTCCTTATCTTCATTTTTCCACCAGATTTCTCTCTCTTCCTTATCTTTAGCCCAGTGACTTTTATTAGCAAGTGTATAATTGTTAAAATTAAATTTTATTTTAAAACGTTTTAATGCTACTACATCCTCTGCAACGCCTTCATAGATAAAAACCCTTGATTTAACTATACCAGATGCACCTTTCAATATGACACTATCTCCGTGCTTAAGTCCTAATTTTTGGGCAGTTTTTGAGTTTAAAAGAAGAGGATTACTATTACCCATCTCCTCTGCCCATTTACTGCCTCTTGTTTTCAATGATAATACCGCATCATTATAAAGATAGAGAGAAATACCTTTTTTAACTTCATTGCTCGTATTTTCAATAGATGGTTTTATTTGGGTATAGGAGATTTTGTTTTTGATTGTTGTTATCACAATTTCCTTCGATGGCAAATTAGGTTTAATAACTTTAGCTACCTCATCTATGCCTTTAATCCCATAAGGTGCTTTAAAATTGAATATCTTTTGGAAAAGTAGTTCAATATTGGTTTTATCTCTCATCTCAATAGCTTCAACACCACCATTAACAGCCTGAGGAGCATCTACATACTTAAAACCTTCCACTACCCTTTTTATATAAAGCTCATTTTTCTCAAAGAAAAAGGGAATCGGAAAAATAAGGTCAGCATATTTTGCTATCTCTGACTTTTCATTGCCAAAATAAACAACAAAAGGTGTACTTTCCAATATTTGTTTTATTTCTTTAACAGGATAGAGCAAAAACGGGTCAACATTATAGACAAAGTAATTCTTTGGTTTTTCTTCAAAAAGGTTGAAAGGTATAGTACCAGAATTGTGTTTATAAAAATAAATGCCGCCTTCTTTATTGATCATTCCCAATGCATTAGCAAGATCAACGATTGCACCAATACTCTTAGCACCTTCATAGGTTTCTGCCAAAGATTCTGGAAACACTACGCAAACTTTCTTTGATCTTTCTATCAAATCTAATAAACTCTTTAACTCACCTTTTGCATTTTTATTTTTAAGAGCAGTTTTAATGTCTAAAGCTATCTTTCCAAGCTCATCTACTTTTGCTGGTAACCATTTGCTACCTAAGGCGGTATCATTTGTCACCATGGGGGTTATATTTATTATTTTCTTGGCATTTTTTGTGATATATGTGCTTCTATCATAAAGGGGAAGTTCTGTTAAGAGATTTCCACCAAAGTTCAAAATTAAATCAGCCCTTTCTATATCAAAATAAATATAATCAGCACCTGTAATTGCTTTTATCTTTGCACCAGGATAGATATTTATTTTTGAAGCTATCTGGTATAGATAATACTTTTCTAATTCACCTGTTGCAAAGGCATCAATGTAAATACCATTATTACCAACTTTTTCCCTAAGTATTTCCAAAGCCTTCTCATAAGAGACTGAACTAAATTTTAAACTACCCCTTTCACCCTTTCTTAAAAGAGGTGTTTTTATCCTATCTCTGTTGTAAATAAGATTATGGTAGGCAACGCCTTTGGGGCACAATGTATTGTTTTCTTCTGGTATTAAGCTAAAAATGAGTTCTCTTCTTTTGAAAACATTCAAAACACAAAAATTATCACATAAAGAGCAGACAGTTTTTACCTTTTCAAGCCTTTTTGGTGGTATGGGCTTCCATAAGTTATAAGGGTCAGCTTCATTAATATTTACCGAACCCACTAAAGATGTGCCCAAAAAACCTGTAAATTTTAAAAAATCTCTTCTATTCATACAACTCCCTTTTAAACAATAGGGATATGTTCCCCGCCAACTACTACATTGTACCTCATTATAAAAATGCCTATCATAATAATAATTGCCATAATGACATATAAAGAAACCTTTCTCCATTTTGGAACAGCAAAAACAACCATAGGTATAATCTTACCTACAAAAACTTCTGCAAAAAGGAAAAGAAAACCAAAGGTACCTGTAAACATATGTTTAACAACTTCGATACCTTCTTTGTGACCTGTGTAGTGGGCAACAATGTCACAAAATACAAGGAAAAGGTCAAAAATGATTATCCAGATGAGCATCCTTCCTAAGGTAAAGAGCAAGTCAGTATTAATTTTTCTGTCCTTTGTAAAAAAGTATCCCTGAATTACATTAACTATCATCATCATTGCAATACCTGAAATTATCGCAGAAACTAAAAAAAGCAATGGCATTATAGGTGTTGCCCATAAGGCCCTCGCTTTTGCAACAGATAGCACAAAACCTGTATAACCATGAACAGCGATAGCTGAAGGAATACCGATAATTCCCAATATCTTTGCCCACTTTGTATTCTCTTTAAACATAAAGTATCCATAAATTATGGAAATAATCGGGTAGATGGTTAATAGAAAAGACCCCCAAGAGAGAGGTGATGTTGGATTTATGAAAACAAATAGATGCCAGGCTCTCATGGGCTGTCCTGAATGAATTAATAATGCAAGGGGTGCTAAAACTAGTAACAAAGCAGCTAACACTACACCTGGCTTAGCTAAAGGTTTAAACTGCTCAAAACCAAAAACATATCTCAATGTAGATAAGATAAAGGAACCTGCACTTAAACCTGTTAGATAAAAATAAACAGCAATCCAGACACCAAATGTTTCTTGCATTGGTACATTATATGTAAGTGTTGTATCCATAGCTTACTCCGGCATCCCCTTTTTATCTGCAAGTGAAAAATCTAACCCAGAATAATATGCCTGGGGATGATTTCCTGTGTCTTCCTTTAAAACAGTTACACTGTTTTCAGTAACAAACTTATAAATATTACTATTTTTGTCGTTCAAGTCACCAAATACAAGTGCCTTTGTTGGGCATGAAGCCACACATGCAGGCTCTTCATTATTTTCGAGCCTATGAAGACAAAAATCACATTTTTGAATAATACCAAGTAATGGATTAACATGTCTCATACCATAGGGGCATGCAGCCATGCAGTATCTACAGCCAATGCATCTATGAGGATCGACTATAACAATACCATCATCCCTTTTTATGGAAGCTTTTACAGGACATACCGTCACACATGTTGGATTTTCACAATGATTGCACAATACTGGTAGAAAAACCTTTCTAACCAATGGATAATTACCCTTTATCCCTTCCTTAACCCATATCCTCCATACTGATATAGGAACCTTGTTTTCAAGTTTACATACCATCTCACAGGTATGACATCCAATGCATTTACTTAAATCTATTCCAATGGCATATCTTTTTTTCATAGTTATTCCTTCTTACTCTCATTACCTGAAATTTTATATACAATTACTGCCCCACCAATGAGAACAATGCAAAAAACTAACCCAAAATTTAATAATATAGCAAGTCCAGGAAGTTCTGTACCATGAAAATCTGTTGCAAACAAATTAGATTTCCTTTTATGACAGTCCATACATACCTGTTCATTAACTTTTTTACCATGAGCAGAATCACCTTGATGACAGGCTACACAATTCTTAATAGAGAAATCAGTAGCAGAATTCCCCTTTTTGTGTCCATTAATCCTGAATAATGCCATTTTTGAAAAAACTGTTTTATCCTTCCCAACCTGATCTAAATGACATTTACCACAAGTTTTTGGGAGATTATCTAACTTTACTGCAAAATCTTTATCATTCTTGTTGGCATTATGAGGGTCATGACAACCTGTACAATAGGGTGCATTTCTTTTTTTCTGTAAATATGCTCTGCCATGAACACTTTCAACATAATCATTGTATACTTTTTTCTTTTCTGGCATTTCAATGCCTTTCTCTTTAAAAGTCTTTTTAATATGCTCTGGCATCAAATGCTCAGGGCCATGGCAAGATTCGCACTTAACATTTTTTCTCATTGGTGTATGGGCTTTTTCACCTGCATCTGCATCGGGGTGACAATCAAGGCAAGTAAAGATTGCATGTTTTGATTTAATAAACTTTTCATAATTTACATAGAGAGAATGCATATTACCCCAATAAGAAGCTGGTGTATAATAAAACCCTTCTTTCCCATGACATTCTTCCATACACTTTTTCTCAGGCTCTCTATAACTTGCATGGCTTATCAAAGGAAATGCAAGCAACAAAAGTATTAGACTAATCTTTTTCCATAGCATCGTAAACAAGCTCCGATATATCTTTAACAGTAATTTCCTCTTCTTTATTATATGTTTTTGTACCATCTATCATCATCGTCAAGCAAAAAGGACATGCGACTGCAATTCCTGTTAGTTCTTTACCTTCAGGCGCATTTAAAATCTGAGAAATTCTTGTATCGTTCATGCGTGGTGCATGCTCTTCTAAAAACATATTACCACCACCACCGCCACAACAAAAGCCTTTAATACCACTTCTTTCAAACTCAACTAATTTAACACCTGTACTTTTTATAATTTCCCTTGGTTCTTCATATATACCGTTATATCTTGCAAGATAACAGGAATCATGATATACAATGACCCCATTTTGTTTTGTTAATTTAATTTTGCTATCTTTAATTAATGAGAGTATGAATTGTGTATGTGTAATAACATCATAATCACCATCAATCTGTTTATAATCCTTAGAAAGAGTATTAAAGCAATGAGGACAAGATGTAACAATCTTTTTCACTTTATAATTATTCATTGTTTCTACATTTTGTCTTGCAAGCATATCGTAAAGGTATTCATTACCAAGCTTTCTTGCAGGATCTCCACAACAAGTTTCTTCTTGACCAAGTAATGCAAACTTAACACCTGCTTTTTTAAAGATTTCTACACATCTTTTTACAACCTTCATGTATCTATCATCAAAAGCACCTGCACAACCAGGCCAAAATAGAAAGTCTATATCTTCTGGATTTTCAAGGTCTGCTAAAAATGGAACTTCCAATTCTTTTGCCCAATCTCCACGCGTAGAGGCCGGCATACCCCAAGGGTTACCATTTCTTTCAAGATTTTTAAATAAAAGTTGTGCTTCGGGAGATATAGAACCTTCCATTAATACAAGATAACGTTTAAGTTCTATCATTTTATTTAAATGGTCTATGCCTGCTGGACAGTTTTCTACACATGCTCTACAGGTAGTACATGAGAACACTACTTCATCAGTGATATCTTCATTAATAAGTGGTGCGGTGGGATTATGTTTGTAATTATCAAGGACTTTTTTCAAATCCTGAATCAATTTTTTGGGCGAAAGTGGTTTCTGTGTTAAGTTTGCTGGACAATTTTCATGGCATCTACCACATCTAACACACGTATCCAAATCAAGCAAATCTTTCCATGTAAGATCTGCAAGTTTATTAGCACCAAACTCTTCTGCATTATCAAGGTCAAGCAGCTTAAAAACACCCTTAGGCATAATGCTTTGGTTCATATAGTTATAAGGGATGAGAATTACATGGCATAACTTAGAAAAGGGTAGGTATGCAATAAAAAAAAGTATAGAGAAAAAGTGTATTCTCCAGAATATTATAGAAAGGGTAGGAAAGAATTCTTTAACATTGGGGATAATGATAGAAAATATAGCACCGACGGGTGAAAAAGCATAACTACCATCTACTTTTAACCTTACCGCTTCCATTAAAAAGCCGGTAAGTAGTATTAAAAGTAACAGATAGAGTATGAAAAAATCTTCTTTTTTGTTATCAAAACCTTTATTTTTTATATAAATCCTTCTATATAAAAAGTAACAAACCCCACATAAGGCAATCCCACCAACTACATCAAGTAAAAGAGATTGTAAAGCAGAAATTAGAACAACAAGCTTTATAGGAAATTGAAATATAAATACAAGTACAATTGCTAATAAAAAGAGATAGAAAAGAAAGAGATGGAAAAAACCCATATCTTTCTCTCTTAACAGGTCTATATGATAAATAATCCTTTTTAAAGCATTTTGAACATTAAGTTTTATATTTGGGTCAACCTGGCCTATTTTCCATCTCTGAAATAAACGCCAAAAACCATATGATGAAATTATTAGCGATATAAATATTAAAGGCAAATCTATTGTGTTTACCATATTTAAACCTTATTCTAAATTAAGATTGTGAAAAATGTAACATATTTTAACCTTCACGTCAATAGCTTTTTATAAAAATTTTTTTTGTATAACTTTGAAATTAAAAATTTTGTGAAAAAGAAAAATCTTGACTTGATTTACTTAGAATATTCCACCTAATTTAAGAATCATCCTGTAGTTACTCAAATCTTTGTTTCCAAAAAATGTGTCAGCTCTATCTACCCATTGGTATTTACCTTCAATTCCTGCAAATGCATTTTTTCCATAACTTGTGGGGAATAACATCTTAAACTCTATCATCCCTTGCATTCCAAAAAGTATTCTATTTTTAGATTCCATATTTTTTTTTAAATCTATATTATCAAGGTTGTAGCTTAGATAATTCATGGAAACTCCCACACCAACACCTAACTCAAAAGTATTGAAATTGAAAAATCTCTTACCATTTAACTCTATAGGTACAAAATCTATTGATTCTCTATAATTTATAAGATCCTTTATAAATGTTTCACTATCTACATTTGCCCAGCCTAAACTAACAGCTATACCATATTTTTCATTTCTTTCCAATAACTCAAGTTGGTAATATACCCTGTCTTTCCACTCTTTAGAAAAGTTAAGCTGGCCAAAAGACAAAGAAAATTCACCAGTTGTCTTTTCTAAATTTCTGTAACCAAAATCATAGGATAAATTTTGAGCATAGCCATTGCTTATGCATATACATAAAAATAGCAAAAAAATAAAAATATGTCTCATCGCCTCAATTCTAACATTTTTTTATAAAATTTAAACAATAAATGTTAAAATACAAGCATGAAAGGCTATTTTTTTAATACACTACTTGTCTTAATTGGTAGCATTGTAGGCATTTTTGCAGGAAAAAAGATACCTGATAGTTTGAAAGATAGAACTTTTGACATTTTAGGGCTTATAACGCTTTATATAGGTTTTAAAATGGCGTTGAATACCCCAAATTTTATTTATGTAGTCATAAGCCTTGTAGTAGGAACACTCATTGGTAGTTACTTGCAATTGGAAGAAAAGACCTATGAGTTTTTAAACAAACTCAATGAAAAATATTTTTCTGAGAAAAAAGGGATTGAAGGTTTTCTTGTAGCAAGTACACTTTTTTGTGTAGGTTCGATGACAATTATAGGTAGCATAAAAGATGGGCTTTATAATGATAGAGTTCTAATAAAGACAAAGTCTATCATGGATTGTTTTGCTTCCATGATTTTAGCCTCACAGTATGGGATATCTGTTATATTCTCTGCACTAACAGTATTTATAATACAAGGTGGTTTAACATTTTTCTCTAAATATTTAACATTCCTTTTATCAACAATTATGATGGGGTATTTAGATGGCACAGGGGGTTTTATTATACTCTCTATTGGTTTAAATTTATTAAAACTCAAAGAAATAAAAACTCTAAATATGTTACCTTCTTTAGTAATTATAGTTTTGATTGCAAAATGGTTACATTAGGACATATAAATTATCTGAACTGCTTGCCCGTTCACAGTGGTATCTTGTTAAAAAAGGTACCCTTTAATGGCAAAATAGTTAAAGGTACCCCTAAACAACTAAACCAATTGTTAGAAAAGGGAGTAGTTGATATTTCTCCCTCTTCTTCAGTAGAGATTATTAAAGGACATTTTATAGTTCCAGGTCTCTCTATTTCAAGCAAAACTGATGTTCAAAGCATCATACTCTTTACAAAAGTACCTTTAGAAACATTAAGAGATGGCAAAATATTAATCTCTTCACATTCTTCCACCTCTTCTTTGCTTGTCAAAATTATTTTTAAAGAGCTATACAATGCCCAACCAACTTTCAAGATATTTTCACCAGAAAAGAAAATTATTGACAATGAAATAGTTGGCATTCTCCACATAGGTGACATAGCCCTTGAGTATAATTTAAACAATGCATTGTCAGTAGATTTTCCCTATAAATATGACCTTGCATGTATCTGGTATAAAGCTTACAATCTGCCTTTTACATTTGCCCTATGGCAGGTGCCTGAGACATCCATAAAAAAACATGGGCTTAAAGATGCTATTGAAGCCCTTCATAAGTCCTACGATTTTTATCGAAAAAACCAGCTTTATACATTAAAGGCATTCGCTAAAGAATATAAATTTGCACCAGAAAAAATTTTAGCATACTGGGATAGATTAGATTACACACTAACAGAAAATCACATAAATAGCTTAAAACTTTTCTTTAAACTTTTAAAGAAACACGGATTTGTAAAAAAAATGCCTGCTTTTAATTTCATATGAAGGCTTCGATGCAACGTGCATCGAAGCCTTCATACTTATTGCTTTGCACCAAAAGCATCAAGTCCTGTTATATATCTTCCAATAATCAACTCATGAATATCGTGAGTTCCTTCATAGGTATAAACAGACTCAATATTTAACATATGCCTTATTGGAACATACTCATCACTAATACCATTAGCTCCGTGAATTTCTCTTGAAAGCCTTGCACATTCCCTTGCAACTTGTACATTATTCATTTTCGCCATAGAAATCATTGCATAATTATGTGTACCCTTGTCTTTTTCTCTTCCTAACTGAATAGCAAGCAACTGCCCTTTCACAATCTCAGTTAACATATAAACAAGCTTATGCTGAACAAGCTGGAAGCTTGCTATAGGCTTTCCAAACTGTATTCTCTCTTTTGCATAATTAAGAGCAGCATCATAACAGGCCATTGCAGCACCAAGAGCACCCCATGCAATCCCATATCTTGCCTCAGAAAGACAACTTAAAGGTGATTTTAAACCATTAGAGCCTGGTAAAATGTTCTCTGTTGGTATTCTACAATCATTAAAAACTAACTCTGATGTTACAGATGCCCTTAATGAAAATTTGCCATGCATCTCTGGTGCTTCAAATCCAGGCGTTCCCTTTTCTACAATAAAGCCTCTTATATTCCCATCTTCGGTTTTTGCCCAGACTATTGCTAAATCTGCTATTGTTCCATTAGTTATCCACATCTTTGCACCATTCAAAATATAGGTATTTCCATCTTTTATCGCCTTTGTTTTCATACTTGCTGGATCTGAACCTGCATCAGGTTCTGTGAGACCAAAACATCCGATAAGTTCACCTTTTGCCATTTTAGGTAAATATTTTTTCTTCTGTTCTTCTGAGCCATACTTCCAGATAGGGAACATACATAAACTACCCTGCACAGAGCAAAAACTTCTAATAGCACTATCTCCTCTTTCTAACTCCTGCATAGCTATCCCATATTCAACATTAGTGCCACCTGGACAACCATACCCTTCCAAATGCATGCCAAGTAATCCCATTTCTCCAAAAGCTGGCACAAGTTCTTTAGGAAAAGTACAGTTTCTGTGATGCTCCGTAATTATCGGAAGTATTTCCTCTTCAACAAATTTTCTTACAGTGTCCCTTAACATCAACTCTTCTTTTGTGAAAAGAGAGTCAAGGTTCATAAAATCCACACCCTTATAACGTGCCATAGATCCTCCTTATTTATTCACCTAAATATGCTTTTGTTATTTTCTCATCATTGATGAGATCCTTTGATTCTCCCCATGCTATAACCTCTCCAACCTCAAGCACAAAACCATAATCCGCTATGTTTAATG
>Ga0197142_1001276_pt1 | contig 23178 bp, 24 predicted proteins | sample GBS60_MetaG_FD_148614 | JGI IMG/M metagenome (GOLD analysis project Ga0197142, IMG submission 148614) | Sediment microbial communities from Great Boiling Springs, Gerlach, Nevada, United States - GBS 60_MetaG | ecosystem: Environmental > Aquatic > Thermal springs > Hot (42-90C) > Sediment... | reverse complement strand
GAAATTAACTCTTTAATTTTGGCGGGTCCGGCAGGACTCGAACCTGCACCATGGCTGTTTTGGAGACAGCTGGGCTGCCAATTACCCGACGGACCCTTAAACTCGATTGTCTTTCTTAAAAAATCTTTGGGGATTTTTTATTTCATCTCTTTATGCAGGGTATGTTTTAAACAATGCGGACAAAATTTATTGAAGTTTAATTTTCCCTCAACGCCCTTTGATTTTCTCGTGTAATAATTAACCTTTTTACAATTTACACATTCCAGCTTTATTAAATTTTTCTTTTTGGTTGGCATTTTTTAATTTTAATTTAAAAAATAAAATTTCTTTAATAAGCCGAGACCGGGAATCGAACCCGGGACCTCATCCTTACCATGGATGCGCTCTACCAACTGAGCTATCTCGGCTTTTTTCTGAAGAGAATATATCATATTTTACCAGAAAATCAAAATCTGAAAAATAATCCCAAAAAAACAAAATTGTGGGCGGTGAGGGATTCGAACCCCCGCAGGCCATCGGCCGCCAGATTTACAGTCTGGTGCATTTGTCCACTCTGCCAACCGCCCAAAAATGCTCTCTTAAATAAATTAACAAAAAATCTTTTATTTGGCAATTATTTTGGAATGTTTTTTCCGCCACTCTTCAATTTTTTGATGATTACCCGACAATAAAACTTTAGGAACCTTCCAAACCTGAGTTTTGTTTTTCTGAATTTTTTGATCAGCCACAAAAACCGCTGGCCTCGTATATTGAGGATACTCAAGAAAACCGCCTTTTTCTTTCATGACTCTTTCTTCTAACATAATCTCGCTTTTACCAATAACACCCGGAATTAAACGAGAAACTACCTCAATTAAAACCATTGCCGCGACTTCGCCGCCCATTAGCACATAATCACCAATGGAAAGCTTCAAATCGGCAAGATATTGAGCTACTCTCTCATCAACACCTTCATAACGACCGCAAATCAAAATAATTTGTTCCAGTTTTTTCGAAAATTGCCAAGCTTTTTTCTGATTAAATTTTTCTCCTCTTGGCGTCAATAAAATAATTTTGATTTTATTTCTTTTAACTTTGGTTTTCTTTAAAATTGAATTAACCGCAAGATAAATAGGTTCTAATTTCATCACCATTCCCCGGCCGCCGCCAAAAGGTCTGGCGTCAACTGTCTGGTGAGAATCATTTGTCCATTTTCGAAGATTATGGATTTTCACCGAAATAAAACCTTTTTTAATCGCCCGCTTAATAATTGATTCTTTCAAGAAACCTTCAAAAATTTCCGGAAAAATTGTAATAATATCAAATCTCATTTTATTTTTAACTATTCTCATTTTATTCTTAACTTATGAAAAACGGCGCTACCTTCGCGGGTAGCACCGTTCTTCTTTTTTAGGAAGGTTTAGATTTTAAAATTGTCCAATCCTTCTGCCGAATCTCTCTTCGGCTTGTCGGTGGACCCTTCTGGTTCCTCGATTTTGAGATTAACTCTCGCATGATTTCTCAACCCGACAATTCTCACCAAATTTCTAATCGCTCGGGCAGTTTGCCCTTGACGACCAATCACCTGCCCCATATCTTCAGGATTGACTTTCAAGGTTAATAAAACACCCATCTCGTCAACCTTCCGCTCAATCTTCACATCGTCGGGATGATCAACCAACTTCTTGACCACAAAATCGAGAAACTCTCTATCAGCGTAATTCTCTGCCATATTATCTTTCAAAAAAATCTTTCTTTATTATTTACTGATTAACTCTCGACCTTTTTGTTTCTTTCTTCATTCTCTTTCAAAACTAAGTGGTCTATTATCATAATTAGCATCTTTTAAAAAAATTGTCAAATTTATTTTTAAAAATCGACAACCCTCTTAAGGACTTCTTTGAATAAAGAAAGAATCTGGCTTGCTTTACTTTTTTCAAGTTTAAATTCCGGGTTATAAAGAATTGCCTCAATAACTTTCTGACTTTTTTGTAATTCCTCAAAAAGATTTTCTGGCAAGACCGCGGGATAAAGGTTTTTTATCTGATGTTGTAAAGTCTTTCCTTCAATACCTCTTTTTTTTAAAATTTCGCTTAAAAAATCTTCGGCTTCAATCAGAGCCAATTTATAACTTGTTTCATTTTTGCTTTTAAGACGATTTTCAATATTTTGCCATTTTTTTAGAAGAGAGTTTTTCTGGCTCTGTCTCAAAGCAAAAAAGTCGGCTAAATTGGAGCCGAAACGATCGTGAAACCAGCTTGTTTTAAAGAGAAGCCAGACAATCATTAAAATCATAAAAAGACTTATCAAGACAAAAATCGCTTTTAACCAGATAAAAAAACTTTTCTGGGAAAGCCTGATAAGAATTTGAATAAATTCAAAAAGTTTATTTTCAGAAATCATTTTCTTGAATTAATCTGGCTGCTTCAAAAAGCAAATCTTCCTGAAAAGCCCTAGCGATTAATTGAACACCTAAAGGCAAATTCCCCACAAAGCCGGCCGGCACCGAAATCGCCGGCAACCCGGCCAAATTCACGGCTACCATAAAAATATCTTCCAAATACATTGAAAGCGGATCTTTTGTTTTTTCGCCCAATTTAAAAGCGGGGTGATTGGAAACCGGGGTTAAAATCAAATCAACTTCCTGAAAAGCTTTTTCAAAATCTTCCTTTATTTTCGTTCTGGCTTTCTGGGCTTTAAGATAATAAGCTTCGTAATAACCGGCTGATAAAGCAAAAGTACCCAACATAATTCTTCTTTTTACCTCGGCGCCAAAATAGCGCTGCCTTGTTGTTAAATAAACGGTAAGCAAATCGGCGTCAGGCGACTCAAAGACAGTAGAATTGCCATAGCGAATACCGTCATAACGGGCTAAATTAGCGGAAATTTCAGAAGGCATCACTAAATAATAAACAGCCAACGCAAGCTGAGTATGGGGCAAAGAAATTTCCTTTATTTCAAAACCTGCATTCTTTAATTTTAAAATAACTTTCTCAATAATTCTTTCAACTTGGGCATCTAAACCTCCCAAAAAATATTCTCTGGGCAAACCAATTACTAATTTCTGAGGCGAAACTTTTTTTAACTTCTCTTTAAAAACAGAAACATCTACACTAGTGCTATCTTTATCGTCTTTAAAAGAAATTACTCTAAATAAAATTTCGCAATCTTCAACGGTTTTTGCCATCGGACCTATCTGGTCAAGAGAAGAAGCCATCGCAATTAAACCATATCTGGAAACCGCGCCATAGGTCGGTTTTAAACCTACAATACCGCAAAAGGAAGCTGGTAAACGAATAGAACCGCCGGTATCAGAACCTAAAGCTACTAAAGCCAAATTAGCCGCCACCGCCGCTGCCGAGCCGCCGGAAGAACCGCCAGCCACTCTTTCTAAATCGTGAGGATTTCTGGTGGACCCAAAAGCAGAATTTTCGGTAGAAGAACCCATAGCAAATTCGTCAAGATTCGTTTTTCCTAAAATAATTGCTCCGGCTTTTTTCAATCTTGCAATCACCGTCGCGTCATAAGGCGCAATATAATTTTCAAGAATCTTGGAAGCTGCCGTGCAAGGAAGCCCATTCACCAAAATATTGTCTTTAACAGCCAAGGGTACCCCTTCCAATTCGCCAAGTTCTTGATTTTTAGAAATTTTTAAATCAGTTTTTTCAGCCAGAGAAAATGCTAATTCTTCGCAAACCGTCAAGTAAGCATTAATTTTTGTGTTTTTTTCTTTTATTTTTTTAAGATATTCTTGAACAATCTCTTTTGCCGAAAAAGTTTTATTTTTTAAACCCTGTTTGATTTTCTCAATGGAAAGGTTTTGAAGTTCCATAGCAATTAAATTAAAAAACAGACTTTACCTTGATAAAATCCTGCTCTTTAAGAGGCGCTTTCTCAATTAATTTTTTTCTTAGTTCAGAATCTCTTTCTTTTACTTTATCTTTACGCCAGATATTTTCAATTGATAAAGGATGCGAAGTTGGTTGAATATTTTCAAGATCAACTTCCTTTAATTTCTCCACAAAATCCAAAATCGAGGAAAGTTCTTTCTGATATTTTTCAAGCTCTGCGTCGCTTAACTGAATTCTTGCCAATTTTGAAATTCTTAAAACTTCTTTAAGGGAGACCATATTTTAGAAATTTATTTTATTTGGGAATTTCTCCTTCATCTCTTTCTACCAAAACCTCTTCATATTCATCAATATTTTCAATCACAATTCCGGCTCCCCGACAAACCGCTGTCAAAGGATCCTCAACCACTTTTGTTGGAATTTTGGTTTCTTTGGCAATCAAACGGTCCAACCCTCTCAACAAACTGCCGCCACCGGCTAAATGAATCCCTTTAACCATAATATCAGCCAAAAGATCGGGCGGGGTTACTTCGACGGTCTGCTTCACTTCTTCCACTATCTGCCTTACTGATTTTTCTAAAGCTTTTCTAATCTCAATATCAGAAATAACAATTTCTTCAGGTAAGCCCGTAACCAAATTGCGACCCCTTACCGGCATTTCTTTTCTCTCTCTTAAAGGATAAGCCGAACCTATTCCTATTTTTACTTTTTCCGCGGCTCGCTCTCCGATAATCAATTTAAATTCATTTTGCAAGAACTCAATAATGTCACGGTTTAATTGATCGCCAGCGATTCTCAAACTTTTACCAATAACAATTCCGCCTAAAGAAATTACTGCCACTTCCGTTGTCCCGCCGCCAATATCAACTATAAAATTACCGCCCGGCTCTTGAATGGGCAAATGGGCGCCAATAGCGGCAGCCATTGGTTGTTCAATCAAAAAGACTTTGCGACCGCCCGCATTTTTAACAGCGTCTTCCACCGCTTTTTTTTCAACTTCGGTAATGCCATAAGGAATACCAATAACCACCCGGGGCCTTGGCCAAACAAAAAATTTATCCAAATGAACTTTATCTATAAAATACTTCAACATCTGCTCAGTTACCTCAAAATCAGAAATAACGCCCTTCACCAAAGGACGGATTGCCACAATATGGGAAGGAGTTTTGCCAACCATTTGCCGCGCTTCTTCGCCAATTGCCAAAACCTGACCGGTTTTATTATTAATTGCTACCACTGACGGCTCTCGAATCATAATCCCTCTTCCCTTCACATAAACCAAAGAATTAGCGGTTCCTAAATCGATTGCTAAATCATTAGCAATAAAAGAAAAAGCTTTTTGATAAAGAGATTTCAAAGAAAAAATTTTTTTTCTTTCTTCGTTCATTTTACTTTAAAATTCTAAGAATATCGTTAGCAGTAGCTAAAATCAAAAAAATCAATAAAGCAACAAAGAAAGAAGCATTAATTTTCTGCTCTAAGCGGGGATTTAAGGGTTTTCCTCTTAATTTTTCAATTCCTAAAAATAATAATCTACCGCCATCAACTGCCGGAATTGGCAAAATATTAAAAATAGCCAAATAAATACTTATCAAAGCTAAAAAGTAAAGAAAATAAGCAGGACCTAAGGCTAGAGTTTGAACTGAAAGCTCGCCAATGCCAATGGGTCCTCGAATATCTAAATTGGCAACCTTTTCTCCTTTAAATAATTTCCCCAAAATATCTCCCAAGGTCTTCAAAATATTGCCAGTTAGCTTGATAGTTAATTCTCCGCCTTTCAAAAGAGCTAAATACCAAGGTGGTTTCTCAAAATCAAATCTCACCAAACTGACACCAATTAATCCTTCTTCGTTTGGTTTTATTGTGATTTTTTTTGGCTCCTTATTTCTTTGGCTAACTTCAAAAATCAAATCATTTCCAGCATTCTTTTTTATAAATTCCTGCACTTCTTTGACTTTTGTTGGGTAAATTTCTTCGAAATCGCTGGAAATCTTTTCAATCACCGCCAAAGGTTCTAAATTAGCTTTTTGAGCTGAAGAATCCGGTAAAACATAAACAACTTGAATTTTGGGGTTTGACGCTTTTTCTTCATCACTCAAAGCAACAGGAAAACCCCAAATAGCCGAAATAAAACTTAAAATTAACGCTGCCACAATCCAAAAAGCAATGACACCAGCTAAAATAACTAAGGCTCGTTGATAAAGAGGTTTTTGAGAAAAACTTCTGGGGTCTTTTTCGCCTTCACCTTCTTCGCCCAAAAGTCTTACAAAAGCCCCCAGCGGTAAAAAATTAATCGAAAAAATGGTTTCGCCGAATTTTCTGCTCCAAATCCTCGGAGGAAAACCAATGCCAAATTCTTCAACTTTAATGCCAAATTTTTTTGCCATTAAAAAATGGCCCAATTCATGAATAACAACAAGAGCTAAAAGACAAAAAATTGTGATAGCTATTTCCAGAATCACGAAATTATTAAATTTTAAAAAATAATTTTCAAAAACTATTGAGAAATTTCTTTCTCTTTTTGTTGAGCTAAATTCTTAAATTTTTCCTGATAGTCGTCAACCATTTTCTGAAGTTCATCTTTTGCTCTAAATTTGTCATCCTCTCTAATTAATCCTTCTCTTGTTTTCTCTTGAATCTCATCCCACGCTTTTTGCCGCCATCTTCTGATAGTTTGATTAGCACTTTCTGTCAATTGATGAACTTTTTTAATCAAATTAGCCCGAAACTCGCCGCTGAGTGGCGGAAAACTCACTCGAATAATATCCTTTTCAACAAAGGGAGTACCAGAAATCCCTGCCTGAATAATCGCCTTTTCAATTGCCTCCAAATAAGAATGGTCCCAGGGCTGCACCATTAATTGCCTCGGGTCAATAATGCTAATACTGGCTAATTGTTTTAAAAGATATCTTTTGCCAAAAAATTCTACGGGAATATTTTCAATCAAGCTTGGCGAAACCCGGGAACTTCTGATTTTGCCCAATTCTTCTTCTAAAAAAGAAAGGGTTTTCTGGAATTCCGGCTTAATTTTTTCAATAATCTCCCGATAGTTCATTTTTTAAAAATTCTTTGTTTTTTTATATTTTATAACAAAACTATCTTATTTTGTCGACCTTTGTCCCTAATAAAACGTTTTGCTTTTTGTTTTTTAAAATCTATCCTCTAATTCCAACATCATATTTTCTAAAACCAAACGCTGATTACAATTGGTAAAACTAATTAGGGTTTTTGCCTCCTGGATTTTATCAATCATTACTTTCAATTCAATGATTTTTTTAAAATCGACTGGTTTCTTTATTAATTGACTATGAAAATACCAAAGCCAAAAATTTAAGACGTCAATAATTTCTTTTTCATTTTTCTCGGCTAAATTTTTTGCTAATTTAAATTTCTCCGCTAAATCAACTCTTAAAGATTTCAAAAATTGGTCCAATTGATTATTCAAGTCTTTAAAATTCTCTTCCTCTTCCTGCCATTTTAAAATAAAGCCTGGTAAACCAAAAGAGAATTCAATCTTTTTCTTAAATTCGGGGTTTTTAAGCTCTTTTTGAAAAATTTTTGCCATTTTTTCTGGGGTCAAAGGAAAAAATCTTAATCTTTGAAGTCTTGATTTAATAGTCGGGAAAATTTTACTCGGATAATCAACAATAAAAATGAAAATTCTGCCAGGCAAGGGTTCTTCCAAAATTTTTAAAAAAGCGCTTTGGCTATAAAGATTAAGGAGTTGGGCTTTTTTAATAATAAAAACCTGGAAGGCGGAACGATTTTTGCTTAAAAAATAACTTTCCTTGGCTTTTGTTATTTGATCAATTAAAATCTCTTTCTTTTCAGGCGCGACTTCAATGATTTTTATATCAGGGTGGTTATTTTTTAAACAAAGCTGACAACTTTGACATTGAAAACAGGGTTTTTGGTTCTCTCTTCTTTCGCAATTAAGAAAAAGGGTGAATTCTAAAGCAAACTTGGTTTTTCCGACATTTTCCGGACCTTCAAAAAGATAACCATGAAATATTTTGTTCTGATTGAAAGAATTCACCAAAAATCGCCATTGGGCGGGGTGAAAATCGCTCATTGTTAAAAAATCTTTCATCTTTTGCTCATTAAAATCCTTTTATAAGTATCCAAATTTTCAAGGATAATACCCGTTCCCCGCACCACACATCTTAAAGGATCTTCAGCCACCGTAGCCGGAACACCGGTATTTTCAGAAAAGAATTTGTCAATATTAACTAAAAGAGCGCTACCGCCTGTAATCATCATCCCTTTTTCCATAATATCACCGGCTAACTCGGGCGGGGTCTCTCTTAAAACTTGCTTTACTGCCTGTAAAATTTCTTCAAGAGCATCTCTTAGAGTTAACGCCACCTCATTAGAATTAATCTGAATGACTCGGGGTAATCCTGAAACCAAATCCCGGCCTTTAATAGTCGCTACCCTTTCTTTTCTTTCAGGCAAAGCAGTACCCACTTGAATTTTTACTTTTTCAGCTGTTTGGTCACCAATAATCAAATTATACTTTTGCTTAATGTAATTAGCTATTTCCTGATCAAATTTATCGCCTGCTATCCTCACTGACCTTGCCACGACAATTCCACCTAAAGAAATAATCGCTACTTCGGAGGTACCGCCGCCAATATTGACAATCATCTGGCCCTGATGTGAATTAATAGGCAAATTAGCGCCCAAAGCTGCTAAAATTGGCTCTTTAACCAGATAACAGGCTTTGGCGCCAGCATTTAACGCGGCTTCAACCACCGCTCTTCTTTCGGTTGAAGTAATACCAGCCGGCACCGAAATGACGACTTCCGGTTTAAAGGGCCACCATTTTGGAATTGTTTTTCTGAGAAAATAATGAAGCATTGCCTGTGTCACCCGATAATCAGCGATTACCCCCTCTCTTAAGGGCCGATAAACTTTAATGGTATCTGGCGTGCGCCCCGCCATTTCTTTTGCCTCAAGTCCGACGGCTAAAATTTTGTTTTCATCGATACTCACTGCCACAACCGACGGCTCCTCAAAAACAACACCCCGCGAAGGAATAAAAACAAGAGAATTGCAGGTTCCTAAATCAATCCCCAATTTTCTGACAAACATAAAATTAGAAAAAATTTAAAAAATAATTAAACAACGACCCTTTTAATTTGAGCGCCAATTTTTTGCAATCTTTCTTCAATTCTTTCATAACCTCGGTCAATTTGATAAATATTTGAAATTTTTGATTTGCCTTGAGCAATTAAAGCGGCAATTAATAAAGCGGCGCCGCCTCGAATGTCAAGAGAACCCAAAGATTTTCCAAAAAGCGAAGTAGGTCCTTCAATCAAAACACGATGGGGATCAGCAAAAAAGATTTTAGCGCCCATTTGATTAATTTCCTCCAAATATTTAAAACGACCTTCATAAAGAGGATCCTGAATTAAGGTAGCGCCCTCAGCTTGAGTTGCCAATACCGCCAGCGCCGAAAGTAAATCCGAATGAAGGCCGGGATAAGGCAGGGCTTGAAGTTTGCCAAGTTTTAAACTTTTAAAAGGAAAAACTTTTACCTCTTTTTGTTTGTCATTAATTATTAAAGGCAAACCGGCGTTTTTCAGTTTCTTGAAAAAAAGTTCCAGAAAATCAACCTCAACGTTTTTAACCTTAAGTTCGCTTTTAGTTGCGGCGGCGATTACAATAAAAGTGCCAGCCTCTAAAGGGTCAAACAAAAGCTGATGACTGAATCCCCTTAAATTGCCTTTGCCTTGAATTTGAATTTCGTGATGGCCAATTTTGATTATTTTTACACCCATTTTTGCCAAAACCTTTAGTAATTCCTGAACCTGATAATCTTCGTCAGCGAGCTTAATAGTCGTTTTTGAAGGTAAAGTGGCTGCAAAAAGCAAAACATTGGCTGTGCCGGTTACGCTAAATTCGTCTAACACTATTTCATAATGAGGTTTAATTTTTTTTCCTGAAAATCTTAATCTCACATCGCCTCCAATTTCTTCAACCTCAACCCCAAACTGAGAAAAAGCATTCAAATGACTATCAATCGGCCGGGCACCAATAATACAACCTCCGGGTCTTGGTAAAAAAACATCGCCTACTCTTTTCAATAAAGCACCATAGAGAAGAATGGAACCCCGCAAAAGACTGATAGTCTTTCTATCAACTTTGGCAAAAGAAAGTTTCTGAGAATTAACTTTTATTTTTCTTTCTGAAAGCCAGTCAATCTTTACACCTAAGCTTTTTAAAATCTCTAACATCCTAAAAACATCTTCAATCAAAGGCAGGTTATCAATAAAACAGTCTTCTTTCGTTAACAAGGTCGCTGCCAAAACAGGAAAAGCGGCGTTCTTGGAACCCCTTGCTTCGATAACGCCTTTAAGTTTTTTGCCACCCTCTATCTCAAAAATTTCAGGCATATTTTTTTTAAATTAAATTCTTGACCTCATCATAAAGAAGAAAAATTATTTTGGCAAGTATCTAAAATTTAGAAAAAATAAAAAAAATGATATGATAATAAAATAACCAAAAATGTCTCGTAAAACCAGAACAATTTTGTTTTTTTTCCTAACTTTTGCTTTTCTTGTCACTGCGCCTTTTATTTTGCTTTATTCTGAAGGTTATCGGCTTGATTTTAAAAACTGGAAAATCACCCAAACTGGCGGAATCTTCTTAAAAGCGCAACCTAAAAAAGTTAAAGTTTTTATCAATAAAAAATTTGTTAAAGAAACAGATATCGTTTTTGGTTCTTTCTTTAAGGATAATTTAATACCGGGTCAATATTTAGTAGAAATTTTCAAAGAGGGTTTCCAGCCTTGGGCCAAAACTCTTGAAATCAAGGAAAAAATGGTCACCAAAACCCAAAATATCATTTTAGCTCCCGAAAATAAAAATTTATTTGAGTTATTGGCTTCAAAAATTCAAAATGTTTTTTTAAGCAAAGACCTTTCTTTGGCTATTTTTATTGAGAAAAAGGAATTTTCCCCAAAACAAAATATTCAGGAAATAAAACTTTTTGAAATTCCCAAAAGATTAAAAACCTATCTCGTTAGCACTGAAAATCTTCATTCAAATTTTGAAATCACCAACGTGCTAATTTCAGAAAACAAAAAAAAGGTACTCATTGAAGGAATACTCAAAGAAGAAAATATTTTCTATCTTCTCCAACTAAATCCTCAACCAAAAATAGTTTCTTTGAAGTCTCTGCCAAAAAATGTTTTAAAGATAACCTTTAATCCTTTTAATGAAGAGGAGTTAATCTTAATGGTTCCCAAAGAAAACGCACCCGAGAAATTTCAGCTTTTAAGTTTTAGCTGGCAAAATAAAATAAGTAAGCCGGTTCCTTTGGTAGAAGATATTTTAACCTTCGAAACTCAAAATCAAAATATTTTCTGGTTAAGCGCTGACGGTTTCTTATTCAAAAAAGACCTGAAAACAAATAAACAAGAAAAATTAAATCAAGAACCCTTCTCAATTGAAAAAGGAGAAGTTGAAAAACAAATTATTCTTGGAAATGAAGATATTTTAATCAGGCAGAACCAGAATCTTTTTCTTCTCCAAAAAGAAACGGGAGTTTTTGAGAAAATTGACGAAAACAATAAACTTCTTGATTTTTCGCCGGACAACAAAAACATCGCTTTGGCAACCGATTTTGAAATCTGGATTTATCCAAAAGAAAACAGCGATAATCCGTTTCCAATTGAAAAAAATAAAAAATTCCTTCTCACGAGATATTCTAAAAAAATACAAAATCTTTTTTGGTTAAATTCCGAGTATTTAATTTTTACGGCCGGCGATGAAATCAATTTAATAGAAATAGATCTTCGCGACTATGCTCAAGTTTGGAAATTAGGTGTTTTTGAAAAACCAGAAGTTTGGTTTGATTCAAAAAGTAACCGACTGATTGTATTTGCCAATAACGAATTGTTTATCTCTAAATCTTTAAAACCTTAAAAAGCTTTAATATCAATAACGATTCGAGAAGGAGACAACCTCGAATCAAGCAAAAAAGCGACATCTTTTTTTACAGAAAAAAGATATCTAATAACCTCCTCATTAACTTTTTCTGATTTATAAGAAGCAATAAGATTGCTCCCTGTTTTTATTTCTTTACCAAAGTCGGCGTTCTTTGTTAAATCGCCAGTTAAACCAAAAATTTCAACCGCGATAACCTTTTCTTTATCAAGCCATGAAACTTTTGTTCTGGGAATCGCAGTTAAATCTTCGCCTTCAATACTTTCCAAATCAAAAACTATTCTTGAAAAATCGGCGTGATCCCCAATTCTTATTGTCTTAATAACAAAATCCTTGAGCTTAGAATCTCCTATTTCTTTTGATTCTTGATTGTAATTAGAAATATTTTCATCGCTTTTAATTGAAGAATTTTTTGATTCTTCTTTTAAATTACTGCCTGCCAAAACTTTTTCTAACTGCTCCATTATTTTCAAGGTTTCTTGAAGTTGGTTTTCCAGCCGAGAAATTCTTTTAGAAAGAGAAAAATAATAAGAAACAATCAGGAGGAGAAAAATGAAGAATAAGGCGACCCCCGCTTTAGGGTAATTAAAAGTAGGTTTCATATTTTTTGATAGAAAAAGAAACTGTTGTTTCCTTTCAAAGTTTTCCATATTTTTATTATGCTAAATTAATCTGAAAATCTTAAAAATTTTTTATTTTTTCGCAAAAAAGCAGGTTTGTCCCATTTTGTTTCTTCCTTTAAAAATTCTTCTTCTGCCCTTTTAAGTTCTTGATGCAACTCCAAGGCATTCTTTCTGGTTGGTAAAATTTCTTTTTCAAAAAGAGATTCCACTTTTTTTGTTAATTCTTTATTGTCAAAATTATCAGCATCAACTGTCTCTCTTTTTGAAGAATTAATCTCTTTTTCATCTACCACCTTAACAATAAATTTCTTTCTCCCTTTTTTATTTTTCTCTGGTTTTCTAGGCTCATTTTCTGTCTCTTTCTTTGAAGATTTTTCGTTAAATAAAATCTCGCTTTCAGATTTTTTCTTCTCTTGAATTCCTTCTTTTTCCTCGCCTCCCAGAGCTAACACCGTTGCTTTAAGCTCTCTTTGACTTAGAGGAGAACCTGAAATTCCTAAAATAATTTTCGCTCCCTGATTTCTTTGATAAACCGCCTCACCAATAGCCCGAACTTCGTTAATTTTAAGATTGGCCCCCGAAATGTTAAGTAACACCCTTTCCGGTTTTTTATCGTATTGACCTAAAAGCGGATTTTGAAAAAGCTGGTTGATTATCTTCTCAACTCTTTGTTCGCTAGAATCGCTAACGCTGTTTAACCACATTTCTTTTTCATCGCCTTCTAAAATAGTTTTCAAGTCAGCAAAGTCAATATTAATAAGCCCTGGCGAAAAAAGAATTTCTATCAAGTCTTGCAATGTCTGCGAAAGAAAATTATTAATCACCGAAAAAGCAGCCTTTAATGAAGTTTTTTTGTCCACTATCTGAAAAACATTTTCGTTGGGAATCAAAACGAAACCAGAAACGAAATCTTTAATCCTTCTTAAACTCTCTCTGGCAATTTTCATCCTTTTTTCACCTTCAAATTTAAAAGGTAAGGTAAAAATACCCAAAACCTGAGCGCCACTTTTTTTTGCTTTTTGAGCAAAAATTGGGGAAGCTCCTGAACCAGTGCCACCACCCAAACAAGAAACTAAAATTAAAAGATCGGTCCTTTTTACCAATTTTTCAATTCTTTCCTGATCAATTAATGCCGCTTTCTCTCCAACCGTCCAATTCATTCCTGCTCCTAATCCTCTCGTAATTTCTTGGCCAAAAGGAAAAATCTCGCAATTCTTCTTAACCCTTTTCAATGCTTGAAAATCAGTGTTGGCGCAGACAAAAGAAGTTCTTTTAAAGCCGATAATATTTGAAATTTCAGAAACAATATTGGTGCCACCACCTCCCACGCCGACTATCTTTAAATGAATTTTGGGGGTAATGGTTTTGTCTCCCTTTAAATTTGGTAAAACTAAACTCTCTTGATTTTTCAATAAAGTTAAACCGCCCTCTTGATTTTTCAAAAGTTTTTTCTTTTTTTCTAAAAGCTGAGAGGATCGCCCTTTTTTCTTTTCATTAGTTCTCATCAATCCCAGTATAACAGCGATTTTAAAGAAATGTCAATAAGAAATTTTAAAGATTCTAATCTTTCTATACTCCTGAAAAACTGATGAAAACAGACCGCCCAAAATTTTGAACGGTCTGTTTTTTTTAAATTATCTTTAGTATCCTTGCCTACTGCCAACTATCTCATAAAATAAGCAGTCACCCTTTTATTGTAATCCATGGTGACAGTGCAGATATAGGGATAATAAGGATTAGTTTGACAATTACTCGACCAATGGCTATGCCCATAACCACTATCAGGAATTGCCATCAAAGTAACTACCGTGCCTGAATCATAATTTTCAGTACAATCGGAACCGCAATCAATCCCGGGAATATCGCTAACTACGGAACCATTACCTCCTGATTTCTGAACAGTAAGAGTGTATTGGGTTGTGCCTGAAGTGGTGCAAGTAGTTTGAGCTAATAGAGGTGAGTAAGAAGAAGTGCCGTTTCGAAGATAATAAGTATAAGAAGTATTTGAAGAAAGACCAGTGTTAGTATAACTGCCAGAGCCATTGCCAGAACCAAAGGTTCTTAAGAGAGAAGAACCTCTAAACAAAGAGACAGAGGAACCGTTATTGTAGCTATAGCCTAAGGTAATGGAGTTTGAGGTGGAAGAAGAACAATAAAGAGTGCCTGAGGCAGAGGGAGCCGCATCAAAGTTAGCCGTCACTGATTTGTTTGAATTCATTGTTAAGGTACAAGAACCCGTGCCTGAACAATCACCTGACCAGCCAACAAAGGTAGAACCAGAATCTGGAGTAGCGGTTAAGGTAACAGTGGTGCCAGAGTTATAGCTCTCAGAACAATCTGAACCGCAGTTAATACCAGAAGGTGAAGAAGTAACTCTCCCTGAACCTAAACCTGATTTGTAAACAGAAAGAGTGTAATTATTTGAACTCGAAGAACCTATTTGAACAGTAATATAATCTTCAGTTCGGTCAACAACAGTAATACTGATATTAGCTATTGGGTCGTAAAAAGTTTGGCCGACGGGTAAAGAGAAAGTAGAAGGATCATTTGGGACAGCGTCTAAAAGATAAGGTTGTTTAAATTTGCTATTAAAGAAATTAGAGTAAGGCGGAGCTAATCTGATGAATAAACCATCATAATTATGACTTAGAATTGGACCTGATTCATTAAAGGGAGTGATTCTTTGATATTCCAAGTAATAGTAGCCATCAATATATTCTTTTTCAAACATGTGAGGAGAATAATAATTTTTGGGAACCAGTAAGGCTTGGACATTATTTCTCGGTTTCTCTGAAGAATAAATTCTATATTGCTGAGGTGTATTGGTGATATTAACTATTCTCACATTCGCTGAAGGCATCCAGCCAAAAACTAATTTTAAGAAAACATTAGGATGTACATAAAAACTTTGGCTATCCAAAACATCAAAAATATCGCCATAATCTGAATAGCCGCAATTGTTACTAATAGGAACCTTATTTTGATTATTATCATAACAATTCAATAAGGCTGATTCGCGAGGATTTCCTAAAGCATGAATAAATTCATGAGCTAAGCCACCATAAATAATAGATTCGGGAAAAAGAACTAATTCATGATAAATATGATCTGCTCTTGGCTGACAAAAATAATTGGAAGCAGCAATATAAGCAAACATATCATAAGAGTCAACAGCAACTCCTGCATTTCTTGCCATACTTTTAATTTCATCTTTCAAAGACCGAGTAAGGAGACATTGAGCATTATAATTCAAGGTAAAAGGACCTACCACATCGCCGCCCAACAACAACTTGTTGTAAGAAATCTCTTTTAGATAGTTTCTCAAAGATAAAGTATCATCAAAAAAGATATTTCTAATATTGTGAAGATTAGCGTTCAAAGTGGCATCCCTAAAATTCACCATCATCACCAAAAGTTTTTTGTTCACTGAACCGCCACCACGGCCACCACCGCCGCCAGTTGTTGAAGTAAATTCGGCTTTAACTCCCCTATCTCTAGTAGTGATATTTATCGTACAAGTACTTGAAGTTCCTGAACAAGCACCTGACCATTTTCTAAATCTGAAACCGGCAAAAGGTTGAGCTTCTAAAGTCACATAAGTGTTTGGTTCAAAAAATTCTTCGCAATCTCCCGGGCAATCAATACCATCGCCTGTAACTCTACCGCCCCTCGTTACCTGAACAACAAGTTTTGGTTTTCTTGCAAAAACTGCTCCGGCTCGTCGGTCTCGGTCCATTGTTAAATAACAAGCATCACTGGAACCAAAAGAGCGACAATCACCATCCCATCTCACAAAATAATATCCTTGATTAGGATTAGCGTATAAAGCAACTTGGGTTCCTGCTGGATAAAAATAGCACCTGGAGCCGCAATTTCCCCCAACAGGATAAATATCAATATTGCCAGCTTTTGAACTAAAACTATATCTTAGTTTTTTGAAAGATGAAGACGATGAAGAAGAAATTGCAGCTAACATTTCTTTCAAATCAAATAGTTGAGAAAGAATCTGACTAATCTTTTCATTAAGATCTATTTTGACTAACTGGTCCTTTTCTTGACCAAAAACAAATAAGGGAACTAAAAACAAAATTAATGAAAGAATAAAATAAGAAAGATATTTTGACATATTTTTTGTTAAATTAAATATAAATAATAAATATAAATTCTTAAGTTAATTTTAACAGGAATAAAAAACTCGTCAATCCAAGAAATATCATCTCTTTTTTTGTGCATCTTTAATTAAAAAACTATTCATTTTTAAGTTGAGGGAAAAACTTGACTTTTCTTTTAATTTGCCTTTAAATTATCTTGGAACTTATTCTGACTCCTCCCTTCGTGAGAGAAGCCGGGTTTTGCCGCGCTTCCTTCTTCCCACCACCTCCTTCAGCGCGGATTTTCCCCGGCTTCCAATCCCGCTGGCTTTCTTGAAGCTAGCGGGATTTTTTAAATATCTTTATCTTCTTATCAATCTCTCTTTCTCTAAATTCTAAACCAAAACAACCCTCAGCTTGAATTTAAAGTCAAGGCAAAGGGCAACCTGTTTTTTCTGATAATTTTGCCAAAGAAACTTCTCCAAGTTCTCTAGAACCATCGGCAAATTCCCAAGTAGGATAACCATCAATCTTTTTTTGTTGACACAAAGAAATTTGACCCCGGCCATCAGGCGTTGAACACTCAACATAAGGGAGAAATTTAGCTGATTTGCCAAAAATCTTTTTCTGGTTTTGACAATGAGGGCACCAAAAAGCGCCGTAAAAAACCGCGCCTTTTTCTTTAAGACATTTAGCAAAAGAGTCATACTGAGAGCTTACTGAACCATTTTCTTGTTTAGAGATGAGAGCAAGAGAAAGAATAACCAAAAATCCCGCTATTAATATTGCTGTTATCGCTATTAAAATTTTTTTGTTTCTCATTGTTTAACTTTATTTTTTGAATGATTTTCTCCTAACTCTTTTTTTAAATAATCTATCCTCCCCTCGCTTTTTTAAGAGCTTTCGCCCACCAGCAAAGCTCCTCAAAAAATTTTGAAACTTTATCCTCATTGCCAAATTGACGGATTATGTTAAATATTTCTCTTAATTTTGAAGGATCGTTTTCTTTTTGGGCTCTGGTAAAAATTTCAAAAGGAAGGTGGATTGCTTCTCTGATTGGCGCCATCTGGAGTTCAATAACTACCTGACGCAATTGTTCCACTGCTCTCGCGCCACCGACGCCGCCATAACTCACAAAACCTACGGCTTTCCGATTCCATTCCGAATAAATCACATCTAAAGCGTTCTTCAAAGCAGCTGGATAGCCATGGTTATATTCAGGAGTCACAATAATAAAAGCATCTCCTTCTGCTATTTTTGCCGACCATTTTTTAATAATCTCTGAATTTTTTTTAGCTTGAGAACCAAGAACCGAAGCCGGGGTATCAATAAAAGCCATTGGATAATCTCTTAAATCTAAAAGCTCAACCTCAACTCCTTTAATTTTTTTTGCTTCTTCAAAAAGCCAAAGAGCTGGTTTCTCTCCAAAACGTTTCTCTCGCGTACTACCAATAATTATTTTGATTTTTAGGTTTTTCATAGAAATTTATTTATTTAATTTATTTCTTTAAAAAATTCCGATAAACCTAATTAACTTTTAAATATTTTAGATAATTTTTTTATTATTTTAAAAGATTTAAAAAAAAATTGAAAAGATCTTCTAAAAAATCTTCCTGGAAAAAAAATTGAAAAATCTTTCATATTATCCTAAAACTCCTTGGCTGCGGGGCCTGGATTCGAACCAGGATTAATGGGTCCAGAGCCCACTGTCCTACCGTTAGACGACCCCGCAATTTTCAAATTAAATCGTCAAATATTTTCTAATTGCCAAAAAACTTGAAAAAATTGCCAGAAACAAAGCGGTGAAAATATTCAAAATCATAATCTGCCAGAAATGATTCAAAAAATAAACTTTAATGTCAAGACCGGGCACTAAAGCCTCGAGTTTCGGAGAAAAAACAAAGATTAAAATAGCCGCCAAGCTTAAGGCAAAAATAACCGCCAAAAAAGCTGAAATTAAGTTCTGAACAATTAAAGGTCCCCTAATAAATAAATTGGAAGCGCCCACTAAACGCATCACCGCAATTTCTTCGCCTAAATAATAAATCAAAAGTTTGGTGGTATTATAAGCAACCAAAAAAGAAATAATGCCAAAAATGATAATCAAAAAAATCGTGAAGCCGCCAATTGCTTTGCTGATATTGCCCACCTTTTCAATAACCGGGTTCAATTCTGAATAGTTAATATGACTAATAATTGAAGCAAAAGAAGATTTTTCAATAAATTCTTTAATTTTAATATAATCTTGGGTAGTCTTTGCTTTGATATCCAAATGAGCCAGAAAAGGATTATTGCCAACCGCTGCCAGAGCTTGCAAAATCAAAGGGTTTTTCTCATATCGCTTCACAAAAATATCTAAAGCTTCTTTTTGAAAAACAGGTCTTGTTTTTTCAACTATTGCTAAAGTCTCAATCTCTCTCTTAGCCCTCAAAATCTCTTCTTCGCTGGTTTCCTGTTTAAAATAAATTGTCAAGGCAAGCTGATCCTGTAAAGATTCAAGAGCTAAAGTAGCATAACCTCGCAGGAAAAAAAGAAAAGTAATCAAAAAAACAACAACGCTCATCACAATTGTCACTGCAAAAGAAGCGCCACTGTTCCTTAAAAAACCCTGACTGCCCCAAAAAATTATTCTTTTAAAAGAAATCAACATAAAAAATTTTATTTAAAGAATAAATCTTCCTTTCTCTTCGTCTTTAATAATTTTTCCTTTTTCTAAAGTAATCACCCTCTTTTGGAGAAAATTGATTATTTCCCGGTCATGAGTCGCCAGAACCACTGTCGTGCCTAATTCATGAATCTTTAAAAGCAAGCGAACAATATCCCACGTATGATAAGGGTCTAAATTCCCGGTAGGTTCATCAGCCAAAATCAAAGCTGGTCGATGAACTAAAGCCCGAGCTAAAGCCACTCTTTGTTTTTCACCGCCAGAAAGCTCTTTTGGAAAATTCTGAGCTTTATCTTTCATATCAACTATTTCTAAAACTTGGGGAACATTTTTTCTAATTTCTTCGTCGGTGGCACCAAGAACTTCCAAGGCAAAGGCGACATTCTCAAAAACTGTTTTGCCCTCAAGTAACTTATAATCTTGGAAGACAATACCAAAATTCCTTCTGAAAAATGGCAGTTTATTTTTTTTAATTTTGTGAACATCCTGGTTACGAAAAAAAACCCTGCCGCTGGTTGGTTTCTCTTCAGCTAAAAGCAACCTAATTAAGGTAGTTTTGCCGGAACCCGATCGGCCGGTAATTGAAACGAACTCTTTTTCTTTAATCTCAAAAGAAACATCTTGGAGGGCAATATTGTTTGAAGAATAAATTTTTGAAACTCCCTGAAATCTAATCATTGCTTTTTAGGTTTACTGAATTCTAATTTGGGCTTCAATAAACTTTTCCAAAAAACCGTCCAGCACCGAATCCACATCAGTTACCACTACCCCGGTCTTTAAATCTTTAACTAATTTATAAGGATTAAGAACATAGGATCTTTTCTGATAACCCCAGCTTCCCAAAATGCCGGTTTCTAATTTTTTGGATTCTTTTTTAGCTTTCTCAACTTCCATTTCATAAAGTTTTGAACGAAGAATCTTCAAAGCTTTTTCTTTATTTTGCCCTAACAATCTTTCGGTTTGAACAGATACCGTCAAACCTGTTGGCAAATGAGTCAATCTAATAGCTGATTCTCTTTTATTCACATATTGACCACCCGGACCCGAAGCTTTAAAGGTTTCGAACTTTAAATCGCTGGGATTTATTTTAATTTTTAAATCGCTCTCCTTAACCGCTGCCGGAAAAACTTCAACCCTCGCAAAAGAAGTATGTCTCAAATTCTGAGCCGAAAAAGGCGAAATTCTCACCAAACGATGAACGCCAGCCTCGCCTTTTAAATAACCATAAGCGAATTTTCCCTTCACTTCCAAGGTCGCTTCTTTAATTCCCGGTTCTCCTAACCAGACGCCGGAACCAAAAGATTGGGAAATAGTATTAAAGCGCCAACCTCGACTTTGGGCATATCTCTGATACATTCTTAAAAGCATTCTTGCCCAATCTTGAGCATCTTGACCGCCAGCACCCGCAAAAATCTGTAAAATCGCATCTTCTTTATCATAAGGACCCGATAGAAAAAACTCATTTTCCTTTAAAGTAAGGGCTTGATTAAAAATAAGGCATTCTTTTGCCAGTTCTCCTGCCAAACTTTCTTTTTCTAAATCAAGCAGAGAAAATTCTTCAATTTCTTTCAACTTTTTGCTTAAATTTTCGAACTCAGCCAACTCTTCTTTAATCAGCGAAATTTCTTTAAGGATTTTAGCAGCCTCTTCTCTGTTATTCCAAAATTCAGGACGGGCGGCTTTTTTCTCCAATTCCAAAAGAACCTTTTTTCTATTTTCAAGGTCAAAGCCGACCTCTCAAATCCTGAAGTCTTTTTTTAAACTCTTGGATTTGAGAGGTATTAAAACTAAAATTTTTCTGCTCTCTTTTTTCCATAATTTTAGATAATATCATTATTTTCAGAAAAAATAAAGAGAGTCAGGAAAGACCTGACTCCTGATGACGATGGAGGAGCAAAATCAACTTTATTCTTTCTGCCACCTTACGAGGCAGAAAGATTACGGTCACTACCTTACCCTGCCGATCAACGACATAGATTCCATTCGTTGTTAGGTAATATTCGCATCCTTTTTTCTTCCTTAATCTAACTATCTTCAAAACCTTACTCCAACAAGAATAAGGAATTTTTTTAGCCCCTTTCAGTTCCTCCTTGACTGTGCCGATAATCCCCTTTACCGGCGACACCATCGTCCCGAACCTTTCGCTGTAACGCAACCGGGCATGATTGGTGACTCTCATTTTTCCTCCTTCCTCCTTGAGATCTGTTGAAAATTATACAACTAATTAAAAAAACAAACAACTCTCAAGTGAGCCCACGGTCGGATTTGAACCGACAACCTATCGCTTACGAAGCGATTGCTCTACCTTTGAGCTACATGGGCAAAAACATTTTTAAAAATTTATTTATCTTAAAAAAGCCAAAAAATCAATTGCTGAAAAATTGTTCTTGATTATATTTACGAGTCCGCTCGAATTTATTTTAGCAAAAATTCTGATATTGACGAACGCCTCACACCTTCGCTTTTGCTTGCCCGTTCGCAGTTGAATAATGAAAACGAAGACAGTTGCGGCATATAAAAAATAATGTAGGCAGGACCCCTGAAACTAAGTTTTATTTACTGTTTTACTCTACCTTCAGAGTGCCCTCCATCCCTAACTCTCTATGACCAGGAACCGAACAGAAAAAAGTATAAGTCCCTGAAGAAGGAGCGGTAAATTCAACAACATCTACTTGCCCTCCGCCTATAATTTTTGTTCCTATGCCCAATCCTTCAAAAACAAGATCATGAGGAGCCTGACCATTATTCTTAAATGTTATTTTTACTTTCTCGCCGGCTTTAACACTAATATTTACGGGATTAAAACTAAATTCAGTTCCCACAATACTAATTTCTGTAATTTCAGAAACAGGAGCTGGAGTTGTTGGCGGCGTTTCAATCTTCTCTTCCGTTTTTTCTGATGTTAAGGTCGGCGCCTGATAATTTCCCCTTAAAAGAAAATAACCGCCAACTATAACTAAAAGAGCAATAATTATTATTCCTATTGTTTTACCCTGCATATTCTTCACTTATTTAAGCTTTTTAAAAATTATTTAATTTTAATTCGACCTTTTTTGTCATTATCTTATCACAATTTTTTTATTTCGGTAAATCTTTTAAATCAGTTGATGTTGTTTGTTTATCACTTACGACATTTGCTTTGTATGGCTCAACCGCTTTTACAATTTCTTCCAAATTAATTTGTTTTGAATCATAAATTACTTCGCCTATTCCTTCAAGATTTTCTTTAAACCCAACTTTAGCATTTACAACTCCGGTCTTTTCATTAAGCGCATTTTCTGCCGCCACCGCGCAACCGGCGCACCACATACCATCAATCATCATCTGACCTTTGAACACCAAGATTTCCTCCTTTAGCCGGATGGCCGCTAGTGAAGAAAACATTTGGTTCTGTCGGATGAACTACAAAACCCATATAATCGTCCCGCGATTTTCCAATACGATAAAGATTTTTTTCGTTAATCAGAACAAACAATCCGTAATGAGTGGCTATGTAAAGTTTATTTGAATCTTTCACATCAACAGCCAAACCATGACCATGAGATATTGATTCTTCGGGAGTAAGATTGCTTTGAAAAGAAATAATCTCGTTTTTATTTGCCCCGGAAGGCATTTTCGCCTTTTCGGTTTTCTGCCGGCCAAGAATTATTATTCCGCCAATTACCACAAGAACAAGCAAAATCCAAATGTATTTTTTAAATGTTTTTGTCATAGTGATGATTATTTTAATGATGATTTTTTAATAATTATGTTCTTCATCGCCTCCGCAGCCATCCGAGAGATTCCACAATTGGGCTAATTGCTCGCCAGTGAAGCCATAATTTTTAATGAGATATTTTCCCAAACCCCCATAAACATACATCGCCAGCATTTGCAGCAACAAGGCCCTTTTTCACGCGAGTTTTCCATAGCGTAATCATAGGCTTTTTGCTCTTCTGGTGTAAGTTCCATATCGGAGTATAACATTAACTTTTTTGCAAGTCCGGCCTCAATATCGTAAGGATGGTCAGGAATTT
>Ga0197142_1001275_pt1 | contig 23197 bp, 16 predicted proteins | sample GBS60_MetaG_FD_148614 | JGI IMG/M metagenome (GOLD analysis project Ga0197142, IMG submission 148614) | Sediment microbial communities from Great Boiling Springs, Gerlach, Nevada, United States - GBS 60_MetaG | ecosystem: Environmental > Aquatic > Thermal springs > Hot (42-90C) > Sediment... | reverse complement strand
CTGGCGATATTTTGAGCTTCTAGTTTTGGCTAGTTTGTGTGGAAAATTTTGGTTTTATTGGTTTAGTCTAAATATTTGTAATTCTAGAATAATTCACCTAAATTTGTTGTTTGCGGCTACACTTAGTTCTGTAATTTTAATCAAAAATTGAATCATTTGACAGGATAAAGTTTTCCTAAAAATATTTTTTAACCACTTAAGGACCCTTTCATGTTACAGTCAAAGTATACTCTTAAAACTCCGAAAACTCAAACTTCCAAAAAACCTAAGTCTGGCCAAATTGATTTTAGTCCACGTCAGTTAGCTATAGGTTTGTGGGTGATAGGCTTGTTCTTAGCAGCTGTGTTAGTTTATCCGTTAGCTCAATTATTTTCTGGTAAAGATGGTTGGGTGCTCAATTCGGGAATTGTATTTTGGGAGGTACCACCAATTCAAATTCCAGGTGTTGGTTTTTGGGACATTGGCGAAATTGGTTTGAGGTATTATGCTTTATTGTTATTAGTAGGAGTTTTAGCTGGCTATATCTTGGCTAATTATTTAGCTAGCCGAGCCAAATTGTCAGCAGGTTTAATTGATAAAATATTTTTAGGTTGTTTAGTGTTGGGTTTACTCGGAGCTAGGTTAGTGTATGTGGTATTTAATTGGCCGTTATTTAGTGACGATTGGTTTCAAGTTTTGAATTTACGTACGGGAGGGTTGTCTTTTTTTGGAGCCGTTTTATTTGCTGGGGTTTATGTTTGGTGGTATGCTCGACAGCATAAGTTTAATATCTATCAACTACTGGATGTGGTTGTTCCTGGTTTACTATTGGGGCAGGTAATTGCTCGTTGGGGAAATTTGTTCAATTATGAAAGTTACGGGCCTCCAACTAATTTGTTTTGGGGAATGTATGTACCCGAAGCGGCGAGATTGGCCAACGATTACGTTTACTCAGACTTAACCGCGGAATTCTTTCATCCCACTTTTTTGTATGAGAGTTTACTGAATTTTGTATTATTGACCTGGTTGTTGTGGCATTATGACAGATTAACTAAAAATCATGCTGGTTTGGTGTTTGCCTACTATGCCATGGGTTATGGGTTAATTCGATTTGTCTTAGAGTTTTTCCGCCTAGATGCTTTGTTTATTCAATTACCAGAGTTTTTACATTGGGAACCCGTTTCGGGGTGGGTGATTGACCGTCTTTTAGTTAGTCAAGTGTTTGCTTTAGGGTTGTTAGTTCTGGGGATATATATATGGTGGCAACGACAAAAAGTTTTGTTTTTCAAGCGTGTAGGCACAGAGATCAAAGTAGAATAATTTGTTTAAGAGTTTTGGCTATCTATTTTTGGTTTGTGTAAGCTACATTATTTGTTTTCGAAAGTGGTTAGAGGTGTCTTATCCGGAGATGCGGTTTTTTATTTTGATGATATACAACCAGCATTTGTTAACCTAACTTCCGGTCAAATGACATTGTTTTTGATTTATTTATAGAGAACCGATAACGGTTTGCTTTGCTTCAAGGAATTTAAGTAGTTATGTCTAAATAGCGGTGGTCTAAACTGAGCATAAATAAATTGTAGTGGCGAAACCCAAAGTGAAATTTTTTATCCCAACAATCCTGGTAACTAATTTTTGGTCATTACCAAAATATAAAAGCATATAAACACGAAAAGACAAAACCTTTTTGATTATCTAGGAGTCTAGCAAGCCTTTAGATTTATTACTTTTATTAATTTGTGTCTTATACGGGCTTATACGACAAAAGTCACTTGGCTGTTTACGCTAGGTAATTTTGCCTGAACAGCAAGGACTACTGTGTGATTTTGGCTAAGTCTGGGCCATTGATCAGTTGGTTATCAACCCCAAAACTATTTTAGCTTAATTTTTACCGTTAACTTGGTTGACAACTGATAAATTTCTAATAAGTGGCAAATAATATGCCAAAAATCGCCACTATTGGTAGCCACAGTGCTTTGCAAATTATTAAAGGTGCCAAAGATGAAGGTTTTGCTACAATTTTAATTAGCACTTACAAGCAAGCCAAAATTTACACGGAACTATTTCCCATAGCCGACGAAGTAATTACTCTGGATAGTTATGACAACTTTTTTGATGTTGAGGATTATCTTATTAGTCAAGAAGCAGTGATTATACCTCATGGTTCTTTTGTAGCTTATCTAGATCAGACTAAACACGATTTAATGCGAGTTAAGTATTTTGGTAACAAAGACATTTTAAAATGGGAAAGCAACCGACAAAAACAGATGCAATGGCTACAGCAAGCAGGCTTATACTTACCGAAAATTTTTACTGACTATCGAGAAATTGACCGGCCAGTGATGGTGAAGCTTTATGGTGCTGGGGGTGGCCAGGGCTATTTTGTAGTTTCCAGTAAAGAGCAAATGGAACAAGAAATAGCCAAACGTCAACTAGATTTAAACCAAGTCCTAATTCAAGAGTATATTTTAGGTTGTCCGGTATACATTCACTATTTTTATTCTCCCATACTAGATAGGTTAGAAATTTTAAGCTTAGACAGACGTTACGAAACTAACGTTGATGGACTAAGTCGTTTGAATTACCAAACTCAATCGATTTTGCAACCAGACCCTTCTTTTGTAGTCATAGGTAACAGTCCCATAGTGATTCGAGAATCCTTATTAGCTGAATTATACGAAATGGGGCAAAGAGTGGTGGCTGTGTCTAGGGAAATTTGTCCTCCGAAAGGATTGTACGGTCCGTTTTGTCTAGAAACTATTGTTACCCCCGAACAAAAGTTTTATGTAATTGAAATTTCGGCCCGGATTGTAGCTGGAACTAATTTGTTTATTCAAGGATCACCTTATTCAGAGTTATTATTTTCTGAACCAATGAGCACAGGTAGACGTATTGCTAGGGAAATTAAGCTTGCTCAAGCGGCTAATAGGCTTGAGGAAATTATTTAAACCAAATTATGTTTTTGTCGGAAACGCTCAGTCAGGTACTCATAGTGTTGCTAACACTGTCTTTTGTGGGCTCTTGGCAATTGTCTAGATTCATCTTTCACTTAGCCCAAAAATACAATATTACCGACGATCCTAAATCAGATCCTTTAAGGAAAAAACAAAAACAACCCATTCCTTTGTTGGGTGGTACTGGGTTAGCCCTATGGAGCTGTTTTTTAATGGGATTAGTTTGGTTGACGCACAAATTTAATTGGTTGGGATTAAGTCTTGAACTAGGTAAAAATTTAGAACCTTTTAAATTAATTTGGATTTTAGTAGCGGTGGTTATTTTACTAATAGGTGGTTTTTTGGACGATAAGTACAAGTTATCTAGTAAGTACCAACTTATTTTTATTCATTTAGCTATTTTTGTGGCCATGTTTTTGGGTAATCTGAGGATTACTAATTTGTCTATTGGTCCAGGAGAAATCTTGTCCAACCTTCCTTGGGGATGGGAATTGTTGACTTATTTATGGCTATTGTTTTGTACTGGAGCTACCAAATTTTTAGACGGTCACGATGGTTTAGTTACTAGTGTAGGTATGATTAGTTTGTTAGCCATTGCTAGTGTGAGTACTTTACCTCAGGTAAATCAACCGTTGGTGTTTAGTTTTGCTTTGATTTGGGCTACTGGGTTAATGGGGTTTTTACCTTTTAATTTTCCGGAAGCCAAAATTTATTTGGGAGAAGGTGCTTCTTGGGTACTTGGTTTTATAATTGGGGTGTTAGCAATTCTTTCTGGAGCTAAGCTAGCTACGGCTAGTAGTGTGTTGGGTTGGTTTGTGATTGATTTACTATTGGTTTGGATACTAAGATTAGTTGAAGGACGCAATCCGTTTTTTAGTCCCGACCGTTTGCACTGGCATTTTCGTTTGGTGGATTTGGGTATGAGCAAGGTCTCTGTATTAGCTTTTACGGCGTTGGTTACTATTTTTAGCTCACAATTAATTCTGAAAATCCCCACAGATTACAAGTTAATTGTGTTGATAGCGCAATCAATTTTACTTTTGGGAATTTTTGTGATTACCGAAAAAATCAAACGTAGGTTAGCCGTAGTCCATAAAAGTTAATTAGTCACTAAAGCTAAAATATAGTTATGTCTACACAAAGCTGAGACTTTGGTTTAATGGGTTGTTGGTTTATTTTAAGCTTCTTTTGATTTTGCTTTTAAGTAAAAAATAACAGTGATTAAACAATTCTAACGGTTTACTTATATGATGTAAGTAGCTATTGGCAATAAATTATTTGTCTTATACTGAGAGTCAACCCACTAACTGAACCCTAGGTTTGGCTAGAGCGATACGGTTTGGTTAATTTTTAGACAATTTTACCTAGCTATTTTAGTTTTCTACTGGTTTGGTTAATTACGAGTTAGGGTTAATCTTACTTGGGTCATTAATAGCTTTTGCTAAATTATTCTTATGGATAGATGTTTAAGCAATGTGCTAGTCTTTTAAGTAGAAAGATGACTTTTCAAAACTACCTGAATAAGGGATTACTCGGGTACAAAAAACACCCCCTAAATAGGGGGCTACAAGGCAGGCAGACTTAGCTTGAGGATTAGTTATTCCTCTACTTCTACGCTAATAGTCTTGGGCTGAGCTTCTGGTAATTTGGTGATGTGAATTTGTAAAATTCCTCGATTATATTTAGCTTTGATGCTTTCGCTATCTACATCCTTAGGTAAGGACAAACTTCTAGTGAAACTTATATATTCACTATATTCTTGTCGAATAAAATCTCCATCTTGTTTAGTTTCTTCCCTTTTATCCTCGTAGGATACTGTTAAGATATTGTCTTTTAGTTCAATTTTAACTTTTTGCGGATCAATACCAGGTACAGATAGATGAACCTCGTAACGATCTGAATATTCTTTAACATTTAGGGCTGGTAAAGTAGCTAAGGGCCTGCCAAAGGAATAAGCAATTGGTCTGACGTTGTCGTCAAAAAACTGGTCAATTAAAGATAACAAGTTTGTAGACATAGACAAAAATTTTTATAATTTTCCGTTTGTTAGCAAGGAGTTGCTAACATTGCTAAGACTAAAAAAAATTCTTAAACTTGTCAAGAAAAGATTCTTCAGTAGCCAAAAAGTTTGATTTTTAAGGCCAAAATTGACTATTTGTAAATTAGCAAGCTTATGTTTTTATTGCTAAAAATTAGAGTTAACGAGAGAATTTCTTAAAGTTTACACAGAGGTTTGAAGTTATTTAGTGTAAGGTTGAATAGTTTTTGACTATAACCATAGTTAACACAAAATCTTTTCTTAAGTTTAGAAATGCTCATCTGCCAACTAGATTTTTTCTTTAGCTAACACCGAATTTTGACTAGAAACCAAAAACTTGCCTATACCAAATCTTATGAGTCAAAGTTTGTTTGATCTCTATTCAGATGCTAATTTAGCACCAAACCCAGAAGTAGCCAAAATCCAGTGTTTAAACCGAATCGTTATTGGTGATGTTGGAAGTGGCAAAACCGTGGTGGCTTTTTTGACCGCTCTTAGCTATCTGCAAGGGTTACCAGTTGTTGGTCAGGCTTGCTTGCTGGCTCCAACTGAGGTTTTAGCCTATCAGCACTATATGAGTTTGGAAAAATTGATTGCGGAATTTGTGGCTAAGGGTTTAGATTTTCAGTGGTTAAATAGGGTATTTTTAACTTCCAAAAACGTCTATCTAAACGGACAAAAATTGACCAAAAAGAAATTAGCTCAAGCTTTAACACAAACTAACCGAAAAATTTTTTGGATTGGCACGCACGCATTGTTACATAACGAGCAAATTGTCCCAGACTTAGTCATGGTTGACGAACAGCACCGTTTTGGAGTTGAACAAAGAAGTAAGCTAAGTCGTAAAAATACTCTCACTTCACCTCATTTTATTTCTTTTACAGCTACCCCTATTCCTCGTACTTTAGCTTTGACTTTTTATGACACTTTGAAACCTATCTTTTTACAAAGGCTAACTAACAGAAGTCCAATCGTTACCAACCTAGCCACTTTTGCCGAGTTAGAGACCGTAGTGGTAGCTAAAATTCGCGCTCATTTAGATAAAGGTCGCAAGGTTTACGTAGTCTGTGCTAAAGTTCAAGAAGACTTACCGGAAGAAGACGAAGAGGTTTGGTCGGTGTATCAAACTAGCAAATTGCTACAACGTTTTTTTCCTAATCAAGTGATGTTAGTACATGGCAAGCTGAGTGAAAAAAAAGATATTTTAAGCGAATTTAAAGAATCTTTAGACAAGAACATTTTAGTGGCTACTACAGTTATTGAGGTAGGGGTAGATGTTCCTCAAGCTAGCTTAATGGTCATCTTAAATGCCGAAAGGTTTGGGTTAGCTGCTTTACACCAGATTCGTGGACGGGTTGGACGGAATGATTTTACCGACAACGAATGCTGTTTGGTAACTTATCCTAAGTATACACGTTCTCGCAGACTACAGTACGTCTGCCAAACTCAAGATGGTTTTGTGTTAGCAGAAAAAGATCTAGAGTTGAGGGGAGCTGGCGAATTATTAGGCAAATTACAGAGTGGTTTTGGGGATGAAATAGATAAACTTATTGGTTTAAATCCGGACTTATACAGACGTATCAGCCAAGAAGCAGCCAAAATAGACTTTTCTAACTTGGAAAAATTACCGCGGTTAGAAAAATACTTACGCCAGAAAGCCAGTCAAGTTTGGAAAGAGTAGGGTGTGGTTATGTGACTAAACTCTGCTAACCATAGAACTGGTTGACTAATAGTTTAAGTTTAAAACACTAGGGTTATTAACTTAACTAGGCTTTAGGTAAGTTTTAATAATAGCCAATTTAAATTTTGGATAAATTTAGATCCAAAGAATAGGTTTGATTTTCGGTGTTTGACAAATTAAAAAAGATTGTTTCTAGTTTTCGACTAACTAATTTATAATTGGAATATGGTTAACCTTACGCAAAATTACGAGCTATATTTTATTCTCAATCCAGAACTTTCTGCCGATCAAATTGACGAGGAAGTCAATCGAATCGTTGGTATTTTGGAAAAGGATCTGCAAGCCTATAACATTGATATAGAAAAACAAGGCTTAAAAAGACTAGCTTATGCTATTAAGCGACATCATACAGGTTTTTATGTGTTAATCCATTTTGATCTTAATTTAGACAACGCTCCGAATGTAGGAATTCTGGAAAAGAAGCTTAATTTAGACAAAGAAGTAATGCGTTACATAATCGTTAACCAAACTGAGTTCTTGCGACAAAAAGCCAAAGGAAAACCTGCTGCTACCGATATTACTAACCATAACGAGTTAAACAAAAAAGCTAAGAGACCAAAAGATAGAAAATGCATTATTAGCCATCTAGGATTGCGAGTAATTGATTACAAAGATGTTGACTTTTTACAACAGTTTGTCTCGCCCTACGCTAAAATTTTTAATCGTAAAAAGACTGGAACCAAAGCTAAGTTTCAACGAAAAATTGCCAAGGCCATCAAACGAGCCAGACACATGGCTTTGTTGCCATTCACCCCTCAAGATTAGGTAAGACTTTTCCTAGGTGCAATAATTCAATAGTATTTTCAAGTTTTCGGTTTTCCTTTGATTGGAGTTTTTTGTTTTTGTTTGTTTTAACTTCGGGACTTGTTTTTCAGTCTGTTTTGGGTTGAATTTGTTTTTAATATTGGCTTTCAGCCATAGAGTATATTTTTGATTTGAGCTGGAGTTATTTGGTTAAAAATTTGACAATAACTTTTACTCAGTAGAATAAACGATCCACTTTATGTCTGATCCAGCAAGTCAAAATACCGAGCTCTTAAAAAATTTACATAGTGACTACGAGTTCGGCTTTGTGTCTGAGGTTGATCAGGAAGTTTTGCCACCTGGCTTAAACGAAGAGATTGTGCGCACAATTTCCGCCAAAAAGAATGAGCCGGAGTGGTTGTTACAATGGAGGTTAAAAGCTTTTAGATTGTTGCAAACAAGGGCTTATCCCATTTGGGCCAATATTAAATACCCACCAATTGATTTTCAAAAAATCAGTTATTATGCTGCCCCTAAAAAAAAGTTAAACTCTTTGGAAGAAGTCGATCCAGAAATTTTAAAAACTTACGAACGTTTAGGGATTCCGTTGCAAGAACAAAAACTTTTAGCCGGTGTGGCTGTGGATGCAGTTTTTGATAGTGTGTCTGTAGTGACTACGTTTAAGGAAAAATTAGCCGAATTAGGTATTATTTTTTGCTCTATTTCCGAAGCTGCCCAACACTATCCCGATTTAGTGAAAAAGTATCTTGGTTCAGTGGTGCCGCCAGCCGATAATTACTTTGCTTGCTTAAATTCGGCAGTGTTTAGCGATGGTTCGTTTGTGTTTGTCCCCAAAGGAGTACGTTGTCCTATGGAAGTATCCACCTATTTTCGCATTAACGCTGAAAATACCGGTCAGTTTGAACGTACTTTGATTATTGCTGAAGAGGGTGCTTATGTTAGTTACTTGGAGGGTTGTACAGCTCCTATTAGAGATAGTCATCAGCTACACGCTGCAGTGGTGGAATTAATTGCTCACAAAAACGCGGAAATTCGCTATGCTACAGTACAAAATTGGTATCCTGGAGACGCTGAAGGTAAGGGTGGCATTTATAATTTTGTTACTAAACGGGGTTTAGCTGCGGGTGACGGAGCCAAAATTTCTTGGACTCAGGTGGAAACTGGGTCAGCCATCACTTGGAAGTATCCTAGCGTAATTTTGAGAGGTGACAACACCGTAGGCGAATTTTATTCTATTGCTGTCACTAAAAACTATCAACAAGCTGATACGGGCACGAAAATGATTCATTTGGGCAAAAACAGTCGATCCAGGATTATCAGTAAAACTATTTCTGCTGGCCAAAGTACCAACAACTATCGTGGTTTAGTTAGTATCCATAAACGAGCTACAGGGGCCAAAAACTATTCCAGTTGCGACTCGTTGTTGTTTGGTAATAATTGTAGCGCCAATACTTTTCCCAGGCTAGAGTCTAGCAATAGTAGTTGTACTATTGAACACGAGGCAACGACTAGTAAAGTGAACGAAGAGATTTTGTTTTATTGTCGCCAACGAGGTTTAAGTCCAGAAGAAGCTACTAGCATTATCATCAATGGTTTCACTAGGGAGGTGATGCAACATTTGCCTTTAGAGTTTGCTGTGGAGGCTACTAAACTTTTACAAATTACCTTGGAAGGTAGTGTGGGTTAGTAGTTTAGATTTTTTTAGCAATTAACCAGCTAGTTTCACTTGCTTAAGTAAATCATCTGGTTCTGGTAGTTGCTATTTTATTAGCTTAAGACCCAATACAATTAGTTTAATTTTTGGGTCAAAATTTATTTGTTAGCTAGATGAGTTAGCCTGGCTAAATTTTAACTAACCAAAAACTGTTGCACTAGCTAAAAGTCTCAGGAAAACTTGAGAAACTAAACTAGTTATTTGTTTACAGGCAAAAAGTTATCCAACGATTGGAAATTGCTTTTTTGACCGTAATTAAGGAGACAATTAAACTTGTAAACATTGGTTTGTCTAAACTTTCACAGAAAAATAATCAAAGATCGTTTTTGGTAAAAGTAGTACAGGTTTTTAAAAAACAAAAGCCTTTGTTGTGCCAGCGAATATGTAACTTAATGAATCTAAAATGGTTTAATTATTAGGCCGCAAGTGTAAGTGACTCAAATAATGATATAGTTAATTCAAGTGGCTGTTAACATTGCTTTTTAAGCATTGAACGATTTTAATATTTGACTAAAAATTTAGACTATTTTTTATGGTTTTAGCCATATGCTCATTGCTGGTCTAAACAAGTTGTCTTTGATTGATTATCCAGGTAAGCTAGCAGCCGTAGTGTTTACTCAAGGTTGTTCGTTTAGGTGTCCCTTTTGTCATAATCCCAGTCTGATTCCCGTTTGGCCTAATAAGCAAACCCAAGATTGGCTTTCTCCAGAAGCAATTTTAGCTTTTTTACGCAGCCGTGTAGGTAAGCTGGAGGGAGTAGTGATTACTGGTGGAGAGCCCACTTTGCAAGCAGATTTGCTAGAGTTTATTAAGCAAGTTAAACAACTAGGTTTTTTGGTAAAATTAGATTCTTATGGCTACAATCCCAACAAGTTACAAGAATTGCTGGCTAGTAGACTAGTAGATTATATAGCTATGGATATTAAACATACTCCTAGTAAGTATTCTCAAGCAACAGGTGTTCCGGTTAATATTGAAAGAATAAAGCAAAGTGTGGAAATAATTCGGCAATCTGGCGTAGATTATGAGTTTCGCACTACCTGCGTGCCTACCATTCACGAAGAGTCAGATTTTTTGGAAATTGCTGACTGGTTAGCTGGTTCTAAGAGGTATTTTTTACAAGCTTATCGTGATTGGGTAACTTTAGATCCCGAGTTGCCCAAAAAAACTAAAGGTAAAACTTTAAATTTAGAGTCAATACGTAATCAAATAGCCGATAAATTTGAATTTGTAGGAATTCGAGAGTAAAAGTCTGGCGTGTAGCCGCTGGTCATCGGTGATCAGTTAGCTTGGTCAACAAGCATAAATATGAATCGTTTATTCAGTCAATCGTAGTCAAACTTTTTAAGATTAAAACTTGTTGAATTGACAACTTAAATTTAAGCTAAAATTAACTTGTAGTAACCAAAAAATTAGGTAAAATAGGTTGTTTTTGGTTCTTCTGATAAAATTAAACTAGTTCTTTGTTTTAGATAGCCATTTAGGGATATACTAACCAAATTTGGCGAATGTGGTTGTGTTCTCCCGCTAAAGTAAACAGACTCTTGAAATTTGTAGAGCTTTTTTAGTACTTGACGTATTTTTTGGATAATCAGAGGAATTAAAGCAGATTGTTAATTATGCTTACAATTGCCATTAATCAGCATAGGCGGGATATCCAAGTATTGCCCGTGTTTATCCAACCATGTATAAAAAAGTTTTGGTTAAAACGATAGTTGTGTACTAAGCTGCTCTTTGATTATAAAGGTCCTTCAGACGGCAAGCTACAATGGCAATAGATTTTTGCAAGTCGTATTGTTTAAAAACTAACTCTAAGCCTACTTCTTCAAAGTCTTTTCTAAGTAATTCTTCACTAATAAGATAGTGTCTCCACAAATTTATAGATTCCCCTTTAGAAAAATTAATTTCGATATCACGATCAAACAATTTAAATCTTAGTAGATAGTCTTTGGTTAAGTTTAAGTTTTTAACTCTAGCATTTAGCTGACTATCGTAAGTAGTAGTGAGATATTTATCACCATAATCAAAACCAAGCATTTTGGCTATCCAACCAACATGTCTGTGAGCAACTTTGGAGGCAATATAATTATGCACAACTTTATTAATATCAATATCATTAGTATAAGAAATAACTAATAAATCGTTAACATCCATACTTCTGGTAAGATTTTTTAATACTTCTACTCGGTCAATAAAATTACAAAAAGTATTACCCAAAAGTAAAACTATATTAGAAATTCTATTAGGTTCTACATTTTCATTTAATTTACTTTTGATAAGATATTTAGCAATATCGGTTTGTTCTATATCGGCTTGGTACTTATAAACCGGCATAGTTGGGAACCACTCGTGCATGTTTTTTTCCACAAGGTTGTTAATTTCTTGACTAATGTCCACACAAATATAACTATTGAGAATCTTTAAATCGTTCAATTTTTGCAACCAATCTTTTACTGGGTATCCGTTTCCTGGTCCAATATCAACTATATTAACTAATTGATTGTTTTGTACAAAGTACAACAAGTTGTCCAAAATCAAGTTTTTTAGGCTATTAATTTTCTGGGTAATGGGTGACTCGAAGTAAAAATCATTCCAACCTAAAGCTCCATCAGCAAAGTAATTATATTTTAATTTAATTTGTCTTTTAAATTTCAAGTCAGTGATGATTTCTACCAGATCATCTTCCTGAAAGATTTCGTAAAATTTTTTTGGCACGTTAAACACTACCGGTGTGATTTTTTTAAGGTTTTGAATGTTGTTTAGAGAGATTGATCCTTTTGCAAGGCCGTTTTTTGCAGAGTTAGGCATAAAAATTTTTAAAAACTTAACTACTGAACTTTAGCCAAAAACTAGTGTCACTGACTATACATAAATTAGGATAATTAGGCAACTTGTTTGTAATTTCCCAACCTCCGTCTAGGACGAGACTAGTATCAAGATTTTTAATTACTTTAGTCAAGGCTAAATTACTAACTGATTCGTTTAAACTTTGGCCAGACAAACCCGCTTTTACAGTCATAAGCAAAACTGTCAAATAGTCAAATTGATTGATGTTTTCCCATTCCCCCAAATCGTACCACACACCTAATTGGTATTGACTAACAGATTTTAATTGATCTTTCCAGTAAGCATAATCTTTTGGCCTGACAAAAATTTGGTATTGCCACTGTTGGTTTATTGGTTGAGTTTGGAAGAATTGCAGACTTTGCTCCATATCTTCGTCTTCTCCCATCAGGTGGATTTGAAAAATTGCCGGGTAGGGATAATTTTTGCTGAAAATTTCAAAATAGGTGGGTAAGTTAAAACTAGATAGAATCTGTCTTTGTTGGGAAAATTGAGGCAAGACAAAATCGGCGTGCCAGGTAATAGGTTCCGTTTGTCGGGTGAGTTTTAAGAAACGTTCTTTTTCGGATAATACTTGCTTGATTCTGTTTTCCAGAGTACCATCCAAGTGGTATTGAGCTTTGAGGGTTGAAGGAGCTATAAACATGTTTTAATTTACTTAACTAAAGTCCATTGACTTAGTGTGTCGAAATTAGCTTTTTGTTTTAGAAATAGTTTTCTTGCCTTGTCAGCCAAGTGTTCTTCTTGTTTATTTAAAAGCTCAAAAATATTTTTTAACATAAAGTCAAATGCTTTGACGGTGTCTGTGTTAATTTTAGCTGAATTAAACAACTGGTCAGCTTGTTGAATTTTTTGTAAGTCCAAGTTATCTATTCCAGTAATCAGTTCTGTCAAAGCGAGTTGATATTGTTGATAATTATCTCTTAAGGTGCTTGTAAAAGACTGAGTCTGAGTGATTTCTAGATTTGGGAGAATTTGTAAACATTTATCTAATTTACCTAAATTGGTTTGTATGCTATCTAATTGCGATTTAGCTTGATTCAACTCGTTTTTGATTGTCTGCAGTTGGTTTTGACTACTAGCAGTTTGCAGTTTTTGCAACCAAGATTTTTGAGCAGCCATTAATTCCAGATAGTTTTCTACCAGACAAAGTTGGAATTGAATTACTGTATGTCTGTGGGTAGTTAGTTCCAGTTGTTTTTGCCAAAGAGTTTGATTTTGTTGCCAAAATTCAGTATCCATTGCGTTTCCATTAGACGACAAATCTGTTAGACCAAGTTGAATAGTCTGACTAAGACTGTGGTAATCAATTTGTAGTTGTTTGAGATTTGTGACTAGTGCTGGATTGATGGTTGTTGGGTCAACAAACAAATTGTAATTTAAAGGGTGAAAATCTAGAAATAATTGGTATTGTTCGGTACTTTTCCAAAAAGGAAGTACTGTTTGGTAAAGGTTTTGTTGTTTGCTAAATAAAGTGAGGGTAGTGATACCCAAAACCAAAATTAACCCTAAAGTGTGGATAATGATAATTTGCCAGGCTGATCGATAGGCGAGTTGCCAGCGTAATTGTATTGGTAACATTTAATTTAAAAAACTAGCGATAAAGCTGAATTGACTCTATTTAGAGTAGTACAACCATCAAATTAAGTCAAGCTTGACTGATTTATTTACTTCTTGTACAACAGCTTACCTTTTTGAATAGACAGCTGTATTTAAAAAATATTCAAATAAATCACCTCGTGGGGGTGTATAAATTAGTCTTTTTCGTCTACTTATAACAGTTAATAGCTAACTGAAAAATTCAGAATATCAGCTATTTTTTAGTGTCCGTATCATAGTGTTCGACTAGTTATTCGAAAAACTTGAGGGTTAATAAATAGTTTCTGTTTATTTGGGTTAGAAGGGTTTTAATGGGAGTTAGTAGACGTAAAAATCTAGACTAGTTCTATAAAAAACAATTGTTTCACTGTCTATTCTAACTCTGTTGATCAAAATTCTTGTGTTTTGGTTGTTCATCAATTGCAATTGACATATAGAGAATATTTATAAGCTGGAAGATTTTTTATATACAAATTATAAGAAAATAAGTTAGAGGTCTAATTCAGATTCTGCGGTTTTGTCAAAACTAACCTTATAAGTTTAGATAATGAATTACTAAGAATAGATCGCTTACTAGTCGGTCTAAAGTTTTTTAGGAAGCACTTTAAGAAAATTCCAGTTACTTTTGAAAAACTAAGACTAGTTTTTCGGTCAAAAACGAATGCATACATCTAAAAGTTTGACGATCAGTTAAGTTTTTAAGTGTGTCACTTGATACATTTTGATTACTTTTAGATCAAATGGCCACGGTGCTTTCTAAAACGGAGACAAAGTTAGGGTTAGTTACGAGATAGCAGTCTTCTTGAAGAGTTTTATTGTAAGCTTTGGTTAAGTAGTCTGACATAACCCTATGAGTATTAAACTGACCAGCGTTAATGCTTATACAATTTTTTGCTATTTGTATCCATCGAGTTTGCTCGTAGTAGGTTGGTAGAATAACATTTTCTAATTTATGGTATAAGTCAAAGATTTCTTTGTCCAAATCGCCTGATTCGTCACCAATAGCCCAGCCAGTTATATTTTCCAGCCAACCTTCCACCCACCAACCATCTAAAACAGAAAAATTAGGAACTCCATTGAGATTTGCTTTCATACCACTAGTGCCGGAAGCCTCTAGAGGAATAGTGGGATTGTTTAACCATAAGTCCACACCAGCTACCATTTTAGTAGCTACATTCATATTATAGTTTGGAATAAACACTAATTTTATTTTATTAGATAACTTTGATTTATATTGAAACAATTGTTTTAGTAGTTTTTTACCTTCTAGGTCATTGTACCAAGCTTTACCAGCAAATATTAGTTGTAAGCCTGAGTATTTGTCGGCAATCTGGTTTAATTTATCGATTTTAGAAAAAATAAAATTAGGTCTTTTATAAGTCACTTTGCGGCGGGCAAAACCAATAGTAAAAATTTCAGTATTCAAAGTTTGGCCGGTAGTTTGGTGAATTAGATTAATTAAGTCTTGTTTAGCTTGTTTATGAGCTTGCCAAAGCAAAGATGTCGGTATTTTGTGTGCCAAGCGAAAAATATTAGGATCATACCGCCAGTTTGGTAAATATTTGTCAAACAGTTTTTGTAAATGTGTGTTAGCCCAAGTTTGGGGATGTACGCCGTTGGTAATTGCGTCAATTTGGTATTTAGGGTAGGTTTTTTGGGTAGTGTTTCCGTGTTTAATAGCTACTCCATTGGAATATTTGCTAAAGTGAATAGCAAACTCAGTTTGGTTGAACTGGTCGTGAATAAAAAAAGGATCATCAAACAAATTATGGTAACTATGGTCTAAAAGCTTTTTTAAATGACTAATTTTCACTGTTCTGTGAGCTTCTGGCAAAGGAGTGTGTATGGTGGTGACAGCTCTCTTTTTTACTTCTTGCCAGTTACCAAAAAGTTTGCGCAGCTCAATTAAAACAAACATATCATGACTTTCATTAAGGTGGTAATTGGCAAAAACAGGGTAACCCAAAACTCGTAAAGCTTGGACTCCACCTATTCCCAAAAGAATTTGTTGTTTTAACCAGAGTTCTTTATTGCCCGGATACAGCTCGGTAGTAATTAGCCTATCTTCTAAGTGGTTTTCTGGGCAATTAGAGTCTAAAAAGTAAATAGCATTGGTTTTGCCATCTTGGCGTAGTAGTTTATATTCCCAAATTTTAACTTTTACTGAACGCTGTTCCAAGTGTAAAGTAATAGTTTCGGATCGTAAAGTAAGCAAACTATCGGGTTGCCAATTCAAGTAAAATTCAGTTTGGTGTCCTTGAGCGTCAATTTTTTGTTGAAATACACCTTGACTGTATAATAAGCTTACTCCCACTACATCCAAATTTAAGTCAGCTGCTGATTTTAACATATCTCCAGTGAGAATTCCTAAACCTCCGGCATAATTAGGCATGGCTGCAGTTAAGCCAATCTCAAAAGAAAACAAGGCTACAGAAATAGAAGACATATTTGGTTGATTATGTTTTAGAATTAAATTGAAATGCTTAAAGTTCAAGACAACAATAAACAGTATGTTGTAATATTTTAAAAACGTCAATCTCTTGTAGCTAAACAAAGTTGATTGTATTTTAGCTAAACTTTTCAACCTTTTTTAAGGTAGTTGGTTTATATATGTTTTCGTAAATAGTAGCTAATTGATTTTTAGGTGAATAAGATCGAAATTTTTTTACTTTTTATTGTCAGTAAATTTTAATCTTTTTTATTTGAGCCTAAATTTTAGCCAAAATATCAAATATTTTCACTAGTTGTGAATAAGTAAAATCCTTCTTGATATTTTTTAAAGGCTATTTTTAAGTTCTATGAGATTCTGATTAAAACAATTTTTGTGCGTTTAATTTTCATACACCTCTAGAATAAGTATGTCTTTTGGTATATAACAAACATAGATTGGAAAAACTAATGTTATTAGGATTTTTGAGTAGTTTTTTGTTTAAATTTCTTTTTTTGGTTGAATAAAATTTCATTAGTGTTAGTGATTAAAATGCAATAACTGAAAATCCTATGTTTTACTTAAAACTTATTAACCTAAAAAATTGGTTATGCGGTGATTGTTTGTGAATTAGGATTGTATTTCTTAAAAAGAAGATTTGTTTCTTACAACAAGAGATATGAGTTGTAAAATGTAAAACCTGAAGAAAATTTTACCATTTTTTAATTAAAGTTTTACTTTTTGGAAGTAAATGATTTCCAATTAGACAGTATGCAAAAAGTACCCCAAAATTTTTTTGGTAATCGTTTTGTTTAGCTAACAAAGTTTTTAGTTTTGTAAATTTGTAAAAGTTGTAGCAAATATGGTTTATTTTCTGGTTCTAATTTAATCTGACGAGTAAACTGAAATGTGGAAGTTATAATATTTTAAGACGTTTTTGATTATTTAGCTTAAACAATACGTTTATCTTCCAATTTAAAGAAAAACCAACTAATTGTATTAATGATTGTTAAATCATGGTTTATTTTTCGAACAAAAGCTAACTAAGAATCAGTCTTGTTTTTTGTAATTTGGATTTTCTTTAGTTTGATAGTTAATCAGGGGCTAGTAGAGTTTGTAGTTAAGCAAAATACACCATTCAAGTTGCAAGGTTCGTTACTATGATTACTGGTTAGTGGTATTAGTTTTGGTTAGACGGTGGTTTTGGTAATCGAGACAGAATTTTTGAGTATATATCCGGGTCTGTGTATTCAATTATCATTTCAGGCGGGTCATCAAAGCCAAGCGGTGAGTTCTTTAGTAGATTTATTAGCTCTTCTGGGGTTAAAGGTCTACTTTCAAGAAAATGTTCTAAATTTTCCGTAGGTATTTTAACTAAGTGGTAAAAAGCTGGTAGTTTTGCTAACTCATTAAAATTATTAGCATTAATTAAACCCATTTTGATTAAAACTTCAAAATTTTCTGGTTTGCCATATTGTAACAGTGCAGATTTAATAGTTATATCATTAAAATCTTGTAGATTTTGTGCGTTAAGAATTTGGTGATCCAATAATAATTTTAAAACACCAGGGTTACTGTAAATCATCAAATCTTTGCTGTGGGTTTCTAAAAACTCCCAAACATCTTCAGTCAACAATTCTTTTTCTTGAAGCAATTGTAAGTTGAGAGGGTTAGCATTAGTTATAAAAAATATAAAATTATTCCTATTAGAATATTCTTTTAACTTTTCTTCAGTTAAGAAACCCAATTCTTTTAAAATTTCCAGTATATAATAATCAGCTTTAATTGCTAACAATATAGCTACTATAAACGCTTCCTCGCTAGGTTTTTGACCTTTCTCATCAGAGACTAGTCGAGTCAACAGGTTAATTATTAACTCATCTAATAACTCTAGATTTTTCAATAAGGCTAATTTAAGCAAATCTTGAAAATTCCAGTTATAGATTAATTCCCTTAAAAATCGGGGAGAAATTCTTTGAGCGAAAAAATTTAAATTTTCAGGATCACTATTAGCAATAATTTTAAGAATTTCTTGGTTTGGATCGTTGAAATCTAGTAACGAATCTAATTCTATCTGTGAAAAAACCTCATAGTCAATTAAAAGATCCAAGTTTTTATATATTTTTGGCAATTTGAGGATTAAATTGTGATTATTCTCTCTGAGAATGGTAATAATTATTTGTCTAAATGATTTTTGTTTTAGAAATAATTCTAAATTTTCGGGTGTGGACGTTATTAATAAATCAAGCAGAGCTTTATGATTATTAAGCTCATCAGTTAGCAGTTGTGCGACTAAAGATTGAGAAACCAACTCATCATCAATAATGATTTCCAAATTTCTAAGTAATCTCTTTTTTAAAGATGTTTTAATAAATTTGTTATCTAAAAGAGGACTACTAAAAAATTTATTATTATATAGATGTGTTATTAGATGGTCGACAAAATTTTCTAGAGTTTCGCCGTTATTGCTTTCGTATTTAACATCATTTAGACTTTTCATTAGACGATTAAAAGTTTCTAGATTTTTGCTGTTACCTCTTTCAGCAGATTTTCCTGTAGGGGTTTCGCTCATGAACTTAAATAGAATTTTATTTGCACACTAGACTTAAACTAGCTTAGTCTATTTGACAGAATACCTAATTTATACTTATTTTGCAAATGAATTTTTTCATTTTTAATGAAACCAAAATTTAAAGTTTTAATTTTGACCTGGGAGTGTTACCCTGTGTTTGTGGGGGGTTTAGGGGTTTTGGTTAAAGATTTAGTAGCTGAATTAAGGCAGCAAAATGTAGAGGTAACCCTGCTATTACCGTTTTTACCAGATAACATAGACATCGAGGGCGCTTTTAGCTTAGAAAAAATTTGGCGTAAGTATTTGAAAAGAAAAGTTTCAATTGAAGGTTTAGAGGGTTTTAAACTCGAAGTTTTTGAAAAAAATAAAATAAAATACGAAAAATCTCTTACTTGGCGGGCAATTTTTCATCGTCAGAGAATAGCTTCTTCAGTTAGCCAAATTTATACTAACGACACTCCGCTAATTACACGAGCTTTTGCTTGGGCAGTTTTAGATTGGTTAAAAGTCCATCAAAAAGAAGACTATTTTGATTGTTTTATTGGTATGGACTGGGAGTCAATCCCTTCTTTTTTAGTGTTGAAAAAGGAGCTACCTAGGGTACCGTTCTTTTTTTACATTAATTCTACAGAGTATGAAAGAAGTTTAGATTGTGCAAAGAAATCTTGGGTTGAGAGAAAAATCCAACAACTAGAGGCCAAGGTTTTTCGACAAGCAGATCATGTAATTACTGTGTCAGGGATTACTCAGACTGTGTTAGTTGATTACTTTAATATACCTCCTGAAAAAATTACTATCGTGTTTAACGATACTGCATTTACCCCATCTAACAATACTTATAGATTACCTTCCAAGAATAAATATGTTTTATATTTAGGTAGATTATCCCGTCAAAAAGGCTTGCGTTTTTTAATAGATACTGCTCAAAAAGTAGTAGAAATTGACTCTAATATTCACTTTTTGATTGCTGGGGATGGTGAAATTTTACCTGAAGTGATGACTCATGTAGTAGAACAACAATTAGAAAAAAATGTACATTTTTTAGGTTGGACTAATTATGAGCAAAAACGAGTTTTATATAACACATCGGATCTATTTATAATGCCTAGTCCTAGCGAACCTTTTGGTTTAACAGCCTTGGAAGCGATTAAGTCTGGAGTTCCGGTAATTGCTTCGACTAACTGTGGTTTTGTGGATTTAGTTAAGTCTACTCCCACTTTTACTTATCACGATACTCAAACTTTTGCTCATTTAATTTTATTTTTCTTACACAATCCAGAAGAACTAACATCCTTAATCAAACAGCAACAACAAGACTTAGCCAACCACTCTTGGTCTCGGGAAGTGGCTAAATTAGTTGGTTTAATTGAAATTTTTAAAACAAACTAATTATGATCTTACTGAAACCAGCGATTTACTTAAACCACTTACCTTGGTATAATCCTAAATCGATTTTGTCTCATTTAGAAGATCCAAATTTGCCATTGTTAGACAAACTAAAGACAATGGATTGCTTTCAAGAGAGATCGTCGAAAATTTATCAACCTCTCTTAACTTTTATGTTGCAACACAAAATTACTTCAAACTTGATAATTACTGGTAATTTTTTGGGTCTTAGTCAAAAATTAGCCCCGGAAATTTTAGGTTTGTTAAAAGAGCTTATTAATGCTAAACTGGTGGAAATAGCAGTAGCTACTTTTTATGGTGATGATTTGAGTTGTTTTTATCATATGGAATCCTGGTCTAAAAACATCATTAGATCAGTACAAACTCTTCGCGAAGTATTACAAGTAGAGCCAAAATATATTTTCATTAGTCAGCTGTTTCGTGCTTTGGAAATTGAACGAGTAGTTTATCCTCTTGGGATTACTTCTTTTTTGGTGCGACAAAAGGGCAGTCGCTTGTTACCTTTTGAACTAAAAATGTCAGAATTACGCAGATTTAACGGTTCTCCTGTAAGTTGGATTAACGAACAAAATGACGTTGTCTGTCAATTTACCATTATTCCTGATAGTTTATTTTTTGAATTGAATCGCTTGTTATTTGTAGATCAATTGGAAGAACAACTGAAAAAATTAGCTATGGAAATTGGTTTATCGGCTACTGTTAGTCAATTAAAATATACGGAATCAAAAAGTAAAAAACCTACTGCCAAAACTAGTTTAAGGATTAATGAATATTATTCTTTAGCTTTATATTCAGATCTAGAAAGAGCTGTACTAAGGCTTTGGGAGCATATGTTAGTGTTAATTTTGAGTAATTTACACTTGCAACCTGATAATCCAACAGTGTTAGATTTATATGATTTATATATTCAATTGCAAAACAAAGATTTTTTGTTTTATTTACGAAAAGAGAACTACGAGTCTAAAGTAGAGAAAAATTTTATTTCACCGTATGAGGCCTTTGCCACTATGCAAACAGCTTTTTTAAAATTACAAATTTGGCTGGAAAATTAAAAACTCTCCTGAATTTTTAGGAAACAATTAGTTTATTCAGTAGTTTTTTCTGTGTCCTTAGTAAGACTTACCGAAAAGATATTTGACCACTAAATTTTGTCTACTGTTGAGAACTTTCTATAATTAACAAGGCTAGTTAATGAGATCCTGAGCTTCAATAAAGGTCTATTTCTAGCTTAACTAGGCAGGTGATGATATTTTTTAATGAAACCACAAGAGTAATGTATAAACTTTTTTGGTTTTTAAAATCATATCACTATGAACTTAATATTTATTTTACCTTGATTGACTTTCTTAGTGCCCTTGCCAAAATTAAGTTTTTTGTATTTCGTTTAGTTTTAGTATGTCACTAAGTCCTAGCTATAACCCAAAGCAATACGAATCAGAGATTTATAAGCAATGGATGGCTGCTGGTGTGGGTAGTCCTGAAGTTCAAGAACAAGTGCAAACTGGTGGTTCGATAGTGTCTAAGCTAAACCAAACCTACACCATTTTGATGCCGCCGCCAAATTTAACTGGTGAACTTCATGCAGGGCATGCTTTTCAGCATTATTTGATGGATACTTTGTCTAGAATTTATCGACAAAAAGGATACAAAACTCTGTGGTATCCGGGGGTTGACCATGCTGGCATTCAGATGGAAGGAGTTTTGGTTAAACTATTAAAAGAACAAGGCAAATCCAGGAAAGATTTAACTGATGAAGAGTTTGTGGAATTTGCCTGGCAAAAAGCCAACGAGTGGCGCAACCGACAGCGAGAGCAAGCGGCCATTTTAGGTGATACGCCAGATTATGGTCGTCAATTATTTACTTTGGATGATCGAGCTACCAAAATGGTTTATTACGCCTTTAAAAAATATTGGCAGGATGGATTAATCTATAAAGCTCCTTATTTGGTAAACTGGTCAGTGGGTTTACAAACGGCTTTGTCTGATGTAGCTGGAGAAATTGAATACACAACTAGGGTTGATCCCTTAGTTACCTTTGAGTATCGTTGTAAATCTTTAGAGATCGTCAATCATGAGTCTGAGTTGGCTTGGAAATTGTTTGAGTATTTGTCAGCAAATCCTTTGCTAGTAGCTACGGTGCGTCCGGAAACAATTTTTGGTGATGTGGCCGTAGCCATTCATCCGCAAGTTTTGGCTGCCAAACTAGCTAGTTACCAATTTTCTCAGACAGACATTCAAGAGTGTATTTTGCATATTAAACAAAACGATTGGCTGTTTTGGTATGAAGTTGAGCCATTAGGAGTAAAAGACGTTCGTTTGTTGGTGGCTGAAGAGGTCGATCCTAATTTTGGCACCGGAGTGCTAAAGATCACGCCAGGAAGCGATTGGCATGACTATGAAATTTTTCAAAAATACATAGGGGGTAGTCAGTTCCCTCAAGCTATCGGTAGAGATGGAAAACTTACCGAAATTTGTGGTCGTTTTGCCGGTTTGAGTGTGTTGGAGGCAAGAGTTGAAGTGATTAAAACCTTATTGGAGGCTGGGTATATACCCAGAAAAGCTTCGTAGTTTGAATTATTGGCATGGAAGTGTATTAATTAGCTAACAATTAGGAAAATTTTTTACTTTGCTAGTAGTGATTTAGTAAGGGTTTTGGTGTATTGAGATGATAATCGTTAAAACTGAGTTGTTTTTCGGTCTATCATTTTTTCAGGTTTTTAACTTGAAGTTTAGGTCCTCCGGCCATAATTTAAGTTGTTGTAAACTATAACATACTAGTTAACTGAATTTGTGTTCAATATGTTTAGCTGTTTAGCAGTTGGCTAATTTAGCTAGGTTAAAGCGTTCACAAAATTTTGGACCAGACTGAAAATTAGCTAGGATCGTTGTTGTATTCCACAAACTTAAGAGTGATTGCTAAGTTATGGTTGCTAGTTTTAAGTTGGTTGACTGACTTTGCGGAGTCAGTTTTTCTAAAACTTCTTTAGCTAGATTGTAGTAGGCCAAAGCACCTTCACTTCGTGGGTCATAATCAAAAATGGCTTTACCAAAAGATGGCGCTTCAGCTAGGCGCACTGATCGAGGTATGTGAGATCGAAAGACGTCGGAGCCAAAATTTTTTTCTAGTTCAGCTTTTACTTCGCTGCTAAGTTTGTT
>Ga0197142_1001274_pt1 | contig 23215 bp, 15 predicted proteins | sample GBS60_MetaG_FD_148614 | JGI IMG/M metagenome (GOLD analysis project Ga0197142, IMG submission 148614) | Sediment microbial communities from Great Boiling Springs, Gerlach, Nevada, United States - GBS 60_MetaG | ecosystem: Environmental > Aquatic > Thermal springs > Hot (42-90C) > Sediment... | reverse complement strand
AAATATCTTTATAGGTTGTAATAACGATTTAAAAAAAGCCATCCAAAAAGAACTAAAAATCAAAGACAAACAATTTATCGTTGAACCATTTGGTAGAAATACAGCACCGATTGTAGCATTATCTTCTCTCATCTTGGAAGAAAAATTTCCGGAAAGAATTCATGTTGTATTGAGTGCAGATCATTATATTTCTCCAATCAATGCATTTAAAAAAGACCTACAAAAAGCAATAGAATTAGCAAAAGAAGGTTATTTGGTTACCTGTGGAGTAGTTCCTACACGTCCAGAAATCGGATATGGTTACATCCAAAAAGGGGAAAAAATTAATGAATATGGTTTTAAAGTATTAAAATTTCATGAAAAACCAGATCTTTCTAAAGCATTGGATTACGTAAAAAAAGGATTTTATTGGAATTCGGGAATTTTTGTATGGAAGGGAAAAAGAATCATCGAAGAATTCGAAAAAAATGCTCCAGATATACTAAATCCTCTTAAAGAAAGTTATAAATCGCAAAAAAAATTAAAAATGGCATTCGAAAATATTCCAGAACTTCCCATAGATATTGCTATTATGGAAAAAGCACAACAAATAGCGGTTGTAGAAACCAGTTTTATTTGGGATGATGTAGGTTCTTGGTTATCGTTAGAAAGAATTTATTTAAAAGATTCAAATAGAGTTGATGATAAGAATAACATTCGATTGTTGTCAAAAAAATCAGATTTTGTGGGCTATGATTCTTTTAATAATATTCTATCTTCTGAATCCGATAAATTATATGCATTGTTAGGTATAGAAAATATGGTAATTGTAGAAACCGATAAAGTCTTATTTGTTGCAAAAAAAGATAAATTAAATGATATAAAAAATATGTTAAAATTGCTTAAAGAAAATCCTTCTTTACATAAATATATAAAATAAAAAACTGGAATAAGGAGTAGGGAAATGCCTTCAGGAAAAAAGCGAAAAAGAAGAAAAATCAGAACTCATAAGAGAAAAAAGAAAAGAAGAATGAACCGTCATAAAAAGAAATTAAGATAAAAGGGGATTTTTCCCCTTTCAACTAAAATTCTTTCCTAATCCATTCATTCATATCTTTGTACAAATCATCTTCTACATCATCATATAAAAATAGATCAAAATGATTGTAATCTTTATCGAAAAAATTAGCTCTACTTGCTTCGATATAATAACATCGATTTAAAAGTGTTTTAAAACTACACTGTCGATAGTTTTTTATAAATGTAATCATACTATCTTCTGGAGAAAAAGGATCAATTTTCCCTATAACAATTAACATCGGTAAACGATGACTACTAAGATTTTTCACTTTTTTCTTTTCGATAGAGATATTTGGGATATATAAATCTTCTATAAATGGTTTGTTATAACTTTCTTCTAAATATTTTTTATAAGATAGAAACTTGGGATTTTTAATTTCTTTGATTTTTTTATTGAATAAATCATGATTTTCGTAAAATAGGTTTCCTGAATAAGCATAATCCCAACCTGTTCCTATAACCATTACGCGAGAAATACTTTGGATATTTTCTTTTTCGTTTAGATAATCCAATATCGTAATACCTCCAAAAGATATTCCAGTTAAAATAATTTTTTTCGATGATAATGAATCATTTTCTTGAATATCTTTTAGAATCACATCTACTTCTTGACTCGATAAAAGACGTTTTTCTTTTAGAACGATTTGAACAATTTCGTAATTTTCTTTAAGCCAAAAGGGAATCCAATGTTTTTCTAATAAATCTGTCGAAAAGGATAATGGATCGAATTGAAGTAAAATACCTTTTGGTGATCGTTTTGTTTTATAATGTTCAATTCTATAAAAAGATAGATTTTTTTCTTGTTTAATGATGGGAGTAGAGCAAAAAGAAAATAAAATAATTATTATAATAATTTTATAAAATTTGATTTTCATTATCATTCTCCTTTTTTAAAGTTTGTTTCGTTCATTCATCCATTGAATGATAGGTTCCATCACATCTTTTGGAGCATTTTTCCCCATAAATAGATCTCCATGTCCATAGTCTTCGCTTGCTCCTTGTGCTCTTTCTACTATTAAGAGTTGTTTGTCTTTTGCTTGGATTTTTTCGTATATCAAACGAATTGTATATCCAAAACCTAGATGATCCCTTCTACCTAATACCATTAAAGTAGGAATTTGAATATTTTTTAAATTTTCTGTATAGTTTATTTTTCCATCGATAGAATAAAATTCTCCAAGTTCTAAGGCTGTTTTTAATTGTAATGCTTCTGGTTTTGCAATATTCGTAATCATATATCGTTGCGAAGCTTTGATAACTTCTTTATCTGTATTTTCTGGATATAAAAGAACTTCTACAAGACCAGGTTTTGGTGTTAAATCCACACACATGTAGCTGTTAAATTTTGCAAGGGAACCCATGGGAACTGTGGGAAGGATACTTGTCGTACAACTTCCCGCCTTATGCCATAATCTAAGAGAAGTTGTGCTTAGTTCAAAACTAAAAGGAGAACCAACAGTAATAAGGTTAGCTATACGTGATTCTTGATAAGAACCAATACGTGCATAAGCAATCATACCTCCCATAGAATGGCCTACCCAGTTTACTTTTTCTGCTTTGGTTTTTTCAAGAACATATTGAATGGCAGCATCAATGTCATATTTTATGTAATCATCGATAGAATAATCATATTTTTTTTCTCCAAAAAACCAAGAGGGAGATCCAGCTGATTCTCTACCGCGAAGATCTAAAACCCACACATCATAACCAGCCTTTGCAAGTTGTAAGGCAAAAGAAGAATCACCATTAATGGTATAATATGTTCGATTCGCCATTAACCCATGACACAAGATTACAGGATATTTTCTTTTGAATTTTTGTTGAGCATCTTTATCGTAGAAATGTTCTATGGTTAATTTCCACCCATCCTTAGTGGTTGGATGATATAATTCTCCTTTAGATGGTGATATAGAAATACACGACATTGTTGTCAATATTATGATAAAAAGAGATAGAATGTTTTTCATAATACCTCCGATCGGTTTAATACTATTAATTGATTGGTATTTTTTTGTAAATCAAATTATGAATATTTTTAAAATGCATTGGTGGAAATCATCTTTGTTGTTAGTGTCTTAGAAATTGTTTTATTTTTGAATACATAAAAAATTTAAAGATAACTATTCTAAGAAATTTTTAATATTTTTATAGAATTTTTTGTTCTATAAGAATGCAAACCATCGATGAATTACTTTTCATTATCAATTTTTATTTATCTTGCAGAAGAGTGTTTTAATGGTAATTTTTTTAACGATTTATTTAATCAAAGGATATTTAGCCTATTTTCATTAATCTTGAGCTCAATGAAATATCTTAAAGACAACTTCAATCTAGAAACAGAAAACTACTAAAAAAATCCTATTCTCGTAATGTTTTTTTTAAAAAATATATTGATTATTAAAAAATTTTCAGTTTAGTTATCGAGATATTTGATGCTTTTAATTACAAATTCTCATATTGTTAACTAGTGAAATGTTATTAATCTTAAATTACATTCAAAATAAAATTATATGTTTGATTGAATATGATAAATACACTTTTTTTTTGAAAAGCTCTATTAAAAATATTTTTTTGACTAACATTTCATTAAAGAATTTATGGATTATTAATGATATTAGAACGTATTTTTAAAAAATGTGAATTTATTCTTGTTTTTATATTATTTTTTTATATAATAAATCTTATATTATATTTTTATAAATTTGATATAATTAATAAAATAGGATTTATAATTATAAGCATTTTTTATTTATATTATTTTTATAAATTTCGCTTTTTTAAAAACCTTAAAAAACGAACTTTAATTTATGTTTTATTATTTTTTTACGCATTTATTACAAGTAATTTTATTTATATTAAAATTCATTTTGATATGAATTACGAAGCTATTACCTTAAAGAAAATTAAACAAATTTATTTGTTTTCTGGTTTATTTGTTTTATTATTTTTAATCCTATTAAAAAAATTAAAATTCCACACAAAGATTCGTTATTTTTACTCAATTTTTATTTTAACCTTTTTTTTTAGCATTTTTTATATCTATTTATTTAAAGCTCTTCTAATGAATTTAATTGACACCTATTATACTAAATTTCTTCCCTATTCAGTTTTGTATGAAAAAAACATAAATATAAATGAACTGGATAATAGAAGATATATTACAAAAGATTTTCCCGAATTATATTACCCAGGTACAAGATATATTACTGGTAAAGATGGAAATGCTTATCCAGTATTTCCTTTATTACCTGGTTTTATTCATGGAATCATTGTTTTTTTAGAAAAGCTTTTGGGATTACCTATTGTATCCTTAAATTATAAAGAAGTATATATTAATAGCATATATGGTTGGGTATTACATTATTTTGAACCTCACCAAGTAGAAAGCATCAATGCAAGTTTAATTGCTGTTCTTACTTCGTATTTATTCTATAAATTATTAACAACATTTCGAATAAGAAAAATCAAAGCTCTTTTTTATACATTTATTTATAGTTTAGCAAGTATTCATTTTAGCATTTCTGCTACTAATCTATGGCAACATACTTTTATTGAATTTTTTAATTTAATATTATTATTAAATTTTATCAATTTTATAAGAACAAATAATAATAAATTTTTATTTTTTATCGGAATTTTAGAAGGTATTTTATTTTATATAAGACCAACGACAATATTGATTAGTGTTATATTAAATTTATTTTTTATTTTTTTGAATGATTTTAAAAAGCGATTAGAGTTAAAAAATACTATTTATTCCCTATCAATAATTTTTTTAAGTGCTATATTAATCATTGTTCCATTGGGTATATTGAATGTTAATATTTACGATAATTTTTTAGGTGGTTATGGTAAAACAATACAAGATAAAGATAGTACGGATGTAATTTTTTTATTGGATAAGCCTTTTTTGAATTTTTTGGGTTTATTGTTTTCTCCCAATTATGGATTTTTTGTGTTCCATCCTTATATTTTAGTTGCTTTTATTTATTTTATTTGTGATCGATTTAAAAATAAACAAGAACAAATTTCCAGAGAAAAACAACTTATGATTTATAGTTCCTTTTTTTGTATTTTGATCTACTTAATATTTTATTCTTTTAACCAACAATGGACAGGACTCTATAATTATGGTACACGGATGTTAACAGATGTATTAGTTTATTTTTTTATTTTATTAGTTTTTTCGATTGAAAAATTAACCAATACAGCAATCAAATATCTTTTTCATTTTTTTGTTCTTATTAGTTTAATCATTCAGTTTTATGGTAATTTTTCTTTAAATTTATTAGGAGATTGGTATTGCGATACCCATCAAAGAAAGTTTCATTATAAAGATGTAGAAAAAAATGTTTGGGATATAGAAGATCCGTTGTTTTTTCATAAGGTTTATTATAGGTCTAAGCCATTATATTTTGAAAAAGTAATCTATCCAGGTTATAAAATGTGTTCTTTATATTTTATGGAAGACGAAAAAGAATCTATATTTTTAAAGATCGATAAACAATTAGTAGAAAAGCATAAAAATATAACTCCCTTTTTCTTAAGATTCAAAAACAATCAAAATGATTTACCAGAAGGTGATTTATTGTTTTCGTATTATTTTTTTACCGATAAAAAATATCCTTATTGCTTAAGAATAGATATTTTTAATCCCAAAAATCAAGAGCAAGCAGTTACCATATATATCATAAATAGTGAAGGTAACATTTATCCACATTACTTTACAATTTATCCAAGAGAAAATCTTATTTCTATCCCTCTACAAAAAACTTCGAGAAACTTCTTCTATGTTTTTTCTAATAATTATTCAGAATTTTTATTACGATATGTAAAAGTATATAAAAATCATTCATGCGAAAAGTAGTTCTTAAAAAATTTTAAAATTTTGTAATTCTTTAAAATCATGATTTTTAAGCTGTTCTTTTAACTGTTCTTGCCATTCTTGATTTCTTTTTTCAATTTTATTTATAAAATTTCTTAATGATTTTTCCTCCCCCCAAAAATATAAAGGTTCTTCTGCAATCTTGATGTTATAATTAAAGGAAATTTTAAAAAAACATTGCTTGTCTTCGTATTTAAAACTATAAGTTCCTTCTGTTTCGAATAAAGGAACAAACATCAAAAAAAATAAGATTTCTTTTTGTGGTTCCAATTTAACTACCGATAAAGAATCAAAATATTTTTGATAATAATTGAATTTATACTCTCTGTCTTGAATGTTCAACGGCTTAAAATAAAAATTTTTTAACCAATCTGATGAAGAAATAAAATATAGAAATGGTTCTTTGGGAATGCTATACCAAAAAAGTGGAATGTTATTCACGTATAAGGGATGTTGAATTAAGAGTTCTGATATGCTTTTTGGTTTAAATCGATTGTCCGATTGTTCAATGATAAAATGATTTATATCGATGGATATTGGTTTTTCTGTTTTATTTTTTATGTAAGTTCTAATCCATAAAAAATAATTTTGGAGCATAAGGTTTTTGTTGTCGTAGTCAAAATAGAATCGCTCGGAAGATGGTAAAAAAGGATATGCTAGTGGTGTGTTGATAATGATTTCGTATTCAAAACAGGAATTCTCTTTGTTGGAATATAAAAGTATATTACTGGTCTGTTCTTGTTCTGGTGAGTCGATTTTAAATTCGCGTAGTAAGAATTTATATGGCAAGTGACAAAAAAGAAAGAATAAAGGGATTAATACTAAAATCCCTTTATTCCCCTTCATAGAAAAAGTTTTATTATGCAAAATCGTAGGTAGGAGCGTTCCAAACTCTGGTTCGTGTTAAATCAATAAAAATCAAATCATCTTCTGTTCGAAGATCGCGATAACCTGCTAAATAAGTTACTAAGTTTACGCTATCTGGTTTGCATTTTAGAGTTTTGCAGAGTTGAGATAGCTTCATCTTTCCACCATTTTCTTTTACCATTTTATAAACTTCTTCAGCATATTTTTGTATTACTGGTCCAATATAGATATTCGATCTTATTACAGCTTTTTTCTCGATTTGTCGAATTCTTTCTCTTGTTAAGTCTAACTCGGAACCTACACTTTCTAGGGTTTTCTTTTCGAGTGCTCTGTTTGTAATAATATAATATTCTCTTTGTGTTAGGAATTCCTTCATTTTTGGTAAAATCTCGTCCATTTTAAGATCTAAATTTCTGTTAGGGAATTTATTCAAGTATTGATTTTCGTAATCGTCGATGTCTATACCATGTTCTTTTAATAGTTCTCTTAATAAGTTTTCGCTAATTTCGCCATAATTTTTTATAGCCAATCGTCCTTCTCTACCAAGTTGCAAGAATTCTTTTAGGTTAGAGACATGAGCATTTTGATATGCTTTGTTTAATTTTACATCATCTGTTAAAACTCCCATTGTATGTTTTTCTAAATCTAATGGTTCTTTTATTTCTTGTGGTTTTATGCCGAATTTTTCTAATTTTTTTAGAAAAGATTTATAGATTGCATTTCCAGGCCAATTGATGGATCGAATTTCTTCGAGAGATAATGTTTTTAGATCTTTTAGTTTTGTTCTTCCTGTTTTATGGCAATATTCAATCAATGCATGATAAGAACCTCTAAATACAATTTCGATGGGAGTTTCCCATTCGATTTCTTTTAACTGAATTGGTTCAATACGTGTAGGAATTTCTGGATTCTTAATCTTTTCTAAGATGATTTCTAATTTCTTTTGACCAATACCACGAATGTTCTTTATGCTATCGATGTGGTTTTCTAATTCATCTACATACACCAATCCTTTACGATTTGCATATTCTCGAAGTAAGAGAAATTTTCTTTCTCCAAATACTTCGCTAATAAAATATCGTTTTTTTTCGTTTTTGTTTTTACCCATAGCGACACCTCGATTATTAATTAGATATTCAACAAATATTTTTATGTACAAAAAAATAATTTCATTTTTTTCGTCAATAAAAAAAATCGTTTAATTATTAATTTTTTTATAGTCTTTTTATTTTTTTGAACTTTCATTGATATCGGATTTTAATAAGGCTAAAAATGCTTCTTGGGGAATTTCCACAGAACCAATCATCTTCATTCGTTTTTTTCCTTCTTTTTGTTTTTCGAGTAGTTTTTTCTTACGAGTTATATCTCCTCCATAACACTTAGCTAATACGTTTTTTCTTAGTGCAGAAATATTTTCTCTCGCTATAATTTTAGAACCGATGGCAGCTTGCAAGGGAATCTGAAATTGATGTTTCGGTATTAGGTGTTTTAATTTTTCGATAACGCTTTTTGCCCTGTCGTATGCTTTTGAACGATGAGTGATCATTGCTAATGCATCGACTGGTTCTCCATTTACCATAATGTCTACTTTAACTAAGTCGGATTCTTTATATCCAATTAGTTCATAATCGAGTGATGCATAACCTCGCGAAGTACTTTTTAATCGATCATAAAATTCAAAAATCAGTTCTGATAAAGGTAATTGATAAATAATTTGTACTTTTGTTTCATCTAAATAAATGATATTTTCTTGAATGCCGCGTTTTTCTTGTAATAATGTAATGATGTTTCCAATATATTCTTGTGGAGTAATGATGTTGACCTTTGCATATGGTTCTTCTTTTACAGATATTTTTGCTGGATCTGGCCATTCCGCTGGATTAGATATTTCTCGTATCGTTCCGTCAGTTAGGGTGAGTCTGAATTTTACAGATGGTGCTGTATGAATCAATTCTAAACCAAATTCCCGTTCTAATCGTTCTTGGATTACTTCCATGTGTAATAAACCTAAATAACCTACGCGAAATCCATGTCCTAATGCAGCAGAATTTTCTGGTTCATAAACTAGCGAAGCGTCGTTTAATTTTAGTTTTGCTATGGCTTCTTTTAGGAGTTCGTAATCTTCGTTGTTGATGGGGAATAGACCAGCAAATACCATTGGTTTTATTTCTTTATAACCTGGTAATGGCTTATCTGCTGGATGATCAGCCAAGGTAACAGTATCTCCTACACGTGTATCTTCTACGGACTTAATTCCCGCGATAATATAACCTACTTCTCCTGCTTGTAGAGAATCTTTGGGAATCATTTTGATTTGCTGTATTCCTAATTCAGTAACTACAAAGGTTTTCTTGTTGCTCATTAGTAGAATCTTATTCCCTTTTTTTACTACTCCATCGAAAATACGAACCTTCATAACAGCACCATAGTAAGAATTATAAAATGAATCGTGAATTAATGCCTTTAACGGAGCGTTTATATCCCCTTTGGGATGTGGAATATGCTCGCGAATTGCTTCGAAGACTAATTCTACGTTTTGTCCAGTTTTTGCGGAGATAGGAATTGCCAAATTAGGATCTAATCCTAGTGTATGATCAATTTGTTCTAAACAGCGTTCAATATCTGCTGCTGGTAAATCAATTTTGTTTATAATAGGTATTATAGCTAAATCATGTTCAAGGGCTAGATAATAATTTGCTAATGTTTGTGCTTCGATTCCTTGTGTTGCATCGATGACTAATAAAACGCCTTCGCATGCAGCTAAGGAGCGAGAAACTTCATACGTAAAATCCACATGACCTGGTGTATCGATTAAATTATAAGTATAAATTTTTCCATCTTTTGCCCAATAATCAAATGTTGCAGAATTGGATTTGATTGTAATTCCTCTTTCTCTTTCTATATCCATGCTATCTAAGATTTGATCTTTTTTTGTTCTTTCATCGATAACCTTTGCAAGTTCTAACAGTCGGTCAGCTAACGTGGATTTACCATGATCAATATGTGCTATGATGCTAAAATTTCGAATTAAAGATAAGTCCTTCATATTTTTTGAACAATTTTTTTTTTATCATTTTAAAGAAAATAATAAAATTATTGATTCTTATAAACTCTTATATTTTATAAACAAATAAATTGAATGTTCAAAAAAAGAAGAATTTTTTTTATATTGTTTTTTTATTTAAGTAATTATATATTTTCCGAAAGTGTAATAAATGGTTTTATAGAAATAAAAGATTCATCTCTTGTAAATTTAAAAGGAAATTGGGAATTCTACTGGGAAAAATTTTATTTTTTAGAAGATATACAAAAAATAGAAAAAAAAGATTATTGTTATGTTCCACATAATTGGATTCCTTGCAATACACAACATTCAGGTCAAGGTTTTGCAACATATTTTGTAAAAATAAAAATTCCCGAAAGTTGGCTTAATCGCAATGTTGGTTTATATATTCCTACCATTGGAACATCTTATAAAATTTTTATTAATGGTAATCCAGTCGATGAGGTAGGTAAGGTAGCACCTTATAAAGACGAACAGATACCCTTGTATGGTAGTCGATTGTTTTTATGGAAAGCGAATCAATTAGAACAATATATATTGATCCATGTTTCGAATTATTACCACAAATCAGGAGGTTTATGGTATGATCTTTCTTTTGGTTTAGAAAAAGAAATATTGAATCTATTCTATAAAAATTTATTTTTTGATCTGTCTTTGTTTGGTGCTATTTTGATTATGGCGTTGTTTCATTTAGGTTTATTTTTTCAGAAGACAATTTTAAATTATAAAGACGAAAAAAAAACATCTTATGTTACAAAACAAAATTTAAGCATTCTTTATTTTTCTATTTTTTGTTTTATGTTAGCTGTAAGAGTTCTTTTCGTAAACAATTATTTGATTTATCGTATTGTCTCCGAAAATTACATCAATTGGTTTTTGTTTGTAAGAATTGAATATTGGACTCACATTCTAGGTTTACTTTTTGCAACTTTATTTTTTTTATCTTCTTTTTATCATTCTTGGAATGCTAAAATTCAATGGTTAACCGTAATTGGATGTATCTATTTCTTTTTAGAGACTATTTTGGGCACCACGATTTTATTTACTTCTCATTTAATTTATTTCGAAATTTTTTTGATTTTTATTATTACTTATCTAACATTTTTAGTATTTTATAATACAATTTTAAAAGTATCTGGTGCACTAGAATCTTTTATTGGTGGTTTAATTTTGTATTTTTGCGTGATTAACGATATCCTATATGCGAGAAGTATAATTCATACTGCTTATATTTCCTCGTTTGGTTTATTTTTATTTATTTTGTTAAATTCTTTTATGATAAGTCGTATTTTCGAAATATCATTTATAAACTTTAAACTATTTATAAATAACTTAAAACAAGAAAATATGTTTTTAAAAAAGTTCTTCCCTTTAAATTTAATTCGACTTTCAGGCATTTCGGAAGATTTAGAAAAGATTCCTTCAAAAACAATTAAAAAAAGAATTACGATTGTTCAAATCTATTTAACAAAAAATATTCTAAATTCTGTTAATGATAAAATTCAACAGATTATTGCCTTATCGGCAAAGTACGAGGGTGTTCTGGAAAAATATGATAGCGAAAAGCTAACGTTTTTATTTTCCGAAGAACAAATGGATTTTCTAAATTATTTAGCGGAACTTTCTAATCTAATGACGGTTTTATTTTCCAAAGAGAATGGATATTTTTGTATTATTCATAACGATTGGGTACTTTTTGAACCTATCAATTTAAAAAATCAATTTACCTTTAATATTTTTCTTTCGAATAATGAATTGCTCAATAAAATCTTTCTTTTTTCTAAAAGTTTGAATATAAAATTTATTCTAACAGAATCTGTTATAGAAAAATATTCTCTGTTAAAAAATGTCGATGAATTACGATTTATCAAATCTCTTTTTTACAACAATCAATATACCAACATTTGGGAATATTACGGTAGCGAACCAGAAGAAATCAAGGTGTTAAAAAATAACCACAAAGAATTGTATAACCAAGCAATAAAAGAATATAATCAAAAACATTTTTATCATTCCTTCGAAATTTTTTATCGTTTATACAGTACAACAGAAGACTTGGTTTGTTTGTATTATTTAAATCAAATCTTTTTGGATTTAAATAATATTAATCCATTGAAAGATTCTTTCATAGATAAAACATATTTTAAATATGTTGTTGGTCATCCTTTGATCGATTTCCATCATCAACAATTGATTCAAATTATTTTAGAGATCCATCTTATCGATAATACGAAAATCATGGATTTATTAAATCTCTTAGAAATTTATGCTAGGGTTCATTTTATAACAGAAGAATACTTAATGAAGTTCATGAACTATCAGCAATTAGATGAGCATATCAAAGAACATAAAGCCTTTTTTACTTCTATCGAATATTTTAAAAATCAATTCCAAAATAAAGAAAATTTTCCAACATTGATAATAAAATTATCAGATTATTTGTCCAAATGGTTAGCAGAGCATATTTCTTTTTCGGACATTCAAGGATATGGTAAACTACTAAACGAAGAGCATAAAGAAGTTTTTTCTAATTGGCTTGACAATTAATTTTTAGAATTAGTTTTAGAATTATGAATATACTAACACAACAACAAAAAGAGAGAATTCAACGTGCCGTAGAAGATGCGGAAAAGAAAACCTCAGGAGAAATCGTTCCTTACATTGTTAAACGTTCAGATTTTTATTGGGAAGCTTTTTTTAAAGGTGCATTATCATTTAATATGATTTCTTTGTTAATTTTTTTTACAATTTACGAATTACAAGTTTTAGGTTATATACCTACATGGTCGAGTTGGGATGTTTTATTATCTTTACCGTTTGTTATATCTTTAACAATAATATTTACAGTAGTTGGTTTTGTGATTAATTATATTCCTTTTGTCCGTAGATTATTTGCTGGCAAAAAATTGATTGACGAAAGGGTTTTTTCTCGGGCGAAAGAAGCTTTTTTAGAAAAAGAGGTTTTTGCAACCCGTAATAGAACGGGAGTTTTGATTTTTATAAGCTATATGGAACATAGAGTAGTAGTATTGGGTGATTCTGGCATCAATCAGCATGTTACTCAGAAAGATTGGGAAGAGGTTGTAAACCTCGTTATCAGTGGAATAAAAAAACATGATGTTGCATTGGGAATAGAACAAGCAATCGAAAAATGTGGAGAATTACTCCAAAAAGCTGGTCTTGCGATTGCTGTTGATGATGTAAACGAATTGTCCAACGAAATAACAGAAAAAGAAAGTTAAACAGGTGGTTCTGGATCGCCAATTTTATACGAAAGTTTCTCTAATAGATACAATAATAATGCTCCTAAAATGGCAATTGATATAGCTAAGAAAATCTCTCTCAGTTCTGGTCTATGACTTATGTATCTCATTGGATAGATCTTGTTTAAGCTACCAAACAAAAATCCTGTTAATGCTGCCATTGTAAAAGAATGATATTTTTGAAGTAAATATTTTAATAACCGAACAAAAGAAAGAATACCAATCATGATTCCTAAAACAAAAGCAAAGATTATATCTATTTGTTTTTCGTATAGAGCTTTTAGTATATTTTGATATTCACCAAAAAGAACTAATATATAAGCACCCGAAATACCTGGTAAAATCATCGCACAAATTGCCACAGATGCAACAAAAAATATCCAAAGGTATTTTCCTATAACAGAGCCCAAAAAAGAAAAACCTGTTTTATAAGAGATATATCCTTTTACCTCGATACTATTTTCATGCTGTTTGGTTCTCATAAAAAAAGAAATTTCGTCTAAATCAAAAGATATATTTTTATCTGGTTCTATTGTTGTGATCGATAATAAAGTTTTTTGATCTCTAAAAATATACATGGAAATTTCGTTGGCTAAATGATTAGGAAGTTCAAACTGAAATTTCCCCGAATCATCAATTTTAACTTTTTTTGTATGTTCGTTTAATTCTAGTTGTACATAAAAACCTTTGTATGGTTCTATATCTGTTAAGATAAACGTAAAGATAGCAAAAATTGTTATCAAAATATATTCTATCATACCATGATCCATTTTTTTGTAAGGAATGGTTATAGAAAAAAGAATCAGACCAAAAAAAAGGGAATATGTATAAAAGGGATATTCTTCCATCAAAAACGGAATGATTCTAGACATGCTTAAAATACCTGATGCGATTCCAAAAACTAATACAATCAAAAAAGCCAATGGAATTTTTGTTTGAATGCTTGGATTTCTCGTAAAAATTTTTTTTAAAACAAGAAGAATTTCTTTTAGGTTTATCGAAGAAAGTGCAAGTATAAGATGCTCGTAAATACCTGAGATAAGTGCAATCGTACCGCCAGAGACACCAGGAATAATATCTGCTGAACCCATCGAAAAACCTTTTAGAAATAGAATGATTTTCGACTTTAAGGATTTGTATTCTACATCAATATGATTTGACATAAAAAACCAAATAATTAACCTGTGTCTCGAGTAAAATAAAATTATGAAGGTTTATTTAAAATTATTTTTATTCTTAGTATTCATTATAATCATTACTCAATGTAAAACGACTGAACCAATCAAACAAGAAGAGAATGTTATACATAGCAATCAATCTAATTCATGTCCTAAAAGCACCGAAGAGTTCCAACAAGAATTTCTTTTTTATGAATATGATCAAATCGAGGAAAAACCCCAATTGTTTGCAGATCATTATTTTGCATCGAATGAAAGAAGAATTGATTTGTTTTATCCTTACATAAAAGATAAAAAAGGTGGATATATTGGTGTTGGAACAGATCAAAATTTTACTTTTATTGCTTGGGCAAAAGCTGATTATGCATATTTAGTAGATGTAGACTGGATGGTGGTTTACGTAAATCGTTTGCATTTACTTTTTTTTGACGCAAGTGAAAATTTTTTAGAATTTAAACAATATTGGTCCATCAAAAACAAAAAACATGCAATGGAATTAATTCAAAATCGAATTACAGACCTTACAGAACAAAGAAAATATCTAAAAACTTACGAATTTTCTCGCGGTATGGTTTGGGAACGTTTGAATGATTTAGAATTGATGAGTAAAAATTTTGGTTTTTCTTCGTTTCATAACAATCCAGAAGATTTCGAATATATTAAAAAAATGGTCAAAGAAAATCGAATTTATCCTGTAATAGGAGATATTAACGGTAATATCACCATGAAAAAAATTGGAATTGCCTCCAAAAATTTGTGTATTCCCATTCATGTTGTTTATTTATCGAATGCAGAGGAATATTATCGTTATCCAGAAAGTTTTCGAAATAACATAATAAACTTAAATTACGACAACCAAGCAATTATCATAAGAACAGTAACTTCTGGTTCACGAAAGTTTGGTTTTCCCAAAGGAGAAAAATATCCGAATATACCCTTTCATTATAACATTCAACCAATAGAAAATTTAATTCAGTGGTTCAATTTTGATCCACTATGGATTTACGAAATGATGCATTACAGAGAAGATTTAGACGTAGGATTATCCATATTAAAAAAAACACCTACTGACTTAAATAATTTAATTACAAAACAACCATGATGCGAAAAAGTTTCTTTATATTAATTGGGGGGGGCCCTTTTGTTTTATTTGCACAATCGAGCTTATCATTTTCTGTTGTCGGCGACATAATGAATCATGAACTTCAAATTCAGACAGCATACAACAAAGAATATGATGCATGGGACTATAAATTTTCTTTTGAATTTGTAAAACCATACATTGAAAATGCTGATATTGCTATTGGAAATTTGGAAACCACTTTACCGGGAGACAGAACCAAGTTTTCGGGATACCCTCAATTTGGAGCACCAGACGAATTGTTGGATGCTATTAAATGGGCTGGTTTTGATATATTGACATTAGCAAATAACCATTGTGTAGATAAAGGATTAGATGCGCTTATAAGAACGCGAAATTTGGTAGAGAAAGAGGGTCTTATTCCTTTAGGAACCTTTTATGATGATGTTGATCAAGAAAAAAATGCAGTAGTAATCTACCAAAAAAATGGCTTTAAACTAGCATTACTAAATTTTACTTATGGAACAAATGGAATTTCTGTGCCTAGTCCCGCAAGAGTGAACGAAATTGATTTGAACATACTAAAAAAACAAATTCGTAAAGCAAGAGAATCCAATCCAGATGCTATCATTGTTTTACTTCATTATGGAACCGAATACCAAACCCAACCAGATATTTATCAACATTACATTGTACATTTAGCATTAAAAGAAGGGGCCGATATTATATTAGGTGGACATCCGCATGTACTACAACCTTTCGAAGTTGTACAAATGAAGGATAAATATGGACAAAATAAAAATCGATTAATTGTGTGGTCTTTGGGGAATTTTGTTTCTAATCAACTGCGGGTTAATACAGATGGTGGAATGATCTTTCAGTTTCAATTAACTAAACGTAACAATCATGTTTTGATAGAAAATATTGATTATATACCTGTTTATGTGGATTTTCGTGGTAAGCATTATGTATTACCTATTCATGAATATATCTATTTATCTTCCTCCATAGAAAAAAATAAGATAAATTATGGTAATTTTAATTGGAATAATAAAAAATATTTTGTTTATTTTAAAAACGAAGAAGTAAGCAATAAACATAAAATGGCTAATTTTTTTATAAATTCATTGGAAATTCTAAAAATCTTACCCAAAAAAATCGAAATTCGGTAGAAAATGATACAGATTTATTTCGAAGGAGATCATTTCTTTGAACAATTAAAGAATGATATCGTAAATGCTCAAAAATACATATTTATGGAATTTTATATTTTTCAGTTAGAAACAATTGGTAGAGAAATATTAGAACTTCTAATAAAAAAAAATTTAAAAGATAAGGTTACAGTAAAAATACTTGTAGATGGAATTGGTACACGTGATTATTTAGAAGATCTAATACTAAGTGTTAAAAATACTTCCATCGAGATTGCCGTCTATAAGCCTTTTTATTACAGAATGCTCTTGAAAAGTGGTTATCATCGAAGAAACCACAGAAAATTGATTTTAATTGATGATCAAATTATCTATACGGGGGGAATGAATATAAAAGATGTATTTTCGAAAAAGCTTTTGGGGAATGAACGTTGGCGAGATACTATGCTTCGCATTCAAAATAAACTTGATGATGAAATTCGAAGAATTTTTTTTCAAGCTAAATTGGATTTTGTTGGTTTGTGGAGAATTACTCAAAAAGGTTTTTATTTTTTTCCTAAGCTTATTCCTATTATCCATGCTCTAAAAAATAATAAAAGATATTTAATTTTTTCTTCTATCAATAAGAAAAGAAGAACCCTATTTCGTAAATTTTATTATGATTTTATCAATAAATCAAAGAAATATTTATACATTGCAACACCTTATTTCGTCCCACCAATCAAGTTGATACGATTGTTAAAAAAGAAAGCTATCGAAGGTGTAGATGTAAGAATTCTAACAGCTGGTAACACAGATGTATGGTTTGCAAGACAAGCAGGACGTGCGGTATATTCTACTCTTTTAAGATCTGGTATAAAGATATATGAATTTCATACGAGAATTTTTCATGCAAAGCAAACTCTAAGCGAAAACGGATTAATTGTAGGATCTTCCAACATGGATTATAGAAGTTTTCTTCATAATATGGAAATAGATATATACTTATCCAACGAAGAAATTATAATAAATACATTATCCCAATGGGAAAAGGATTTATCCGAAAGTCATCAAATTCACCTAAAAGATTGGAAAAAAAGAGGCTTATTAGAAAAAATTACAGAAAAATTTGCTTATGCATTAAGATATTATCTATAAAAAAAGGCACAAAAGTGCCTTTTTTTATGTAAGTACACCAGAATTAATTGCTTGATTTAAGATATCTCTTGCACACACGCGTAATGCCATTACTTCTTCTGCGCCTTCGAAAATAGAAAATACTCTAGCATCTACAAAATATCGCGATACGGGGTATTCTTCGGCATAACCCATACCACCATGAATTTGCATTGCTTCTCTTGTTACCCATTCTGCTAATTTCGAAGAATAAAATTTAACAAGTGTCGCTTCCATATTTCCTTTACCTTGATCCATCATTCTTGCAACTTCGTAAGAATATTGTCTACTTGCTTGTGTAATAATTGCCATTCTAGCTAATTTCCATCGTGTTAGTTGGTATTGGTATATTTCTTTTCCAAAAACCTTTCTTTCTTGTGAATATCGATTGGCTGCTTCGAGTGCTGCTTGCATAACACCTGTTGCTCTCGCTGCGGTTTGAACTCTACCTCCAGCAAATCCCGCCATTTGTAGATAAAAACCTTTACCTCTACCTGCTTCTCCTCCAACGAGATTTTCGTCGGGAACAAACCAGTTTTCGAAGCTTACTTCGTAGCTATGCATTCCTCTGTAACCAATTGTAGGGATTGCAGAACCAGTAATTGTACCTTTAATGCCGTTTTCTTCTTTAGTAAAATGGAATTTATGATCTTTTGAACGCGGTTTTTCTGCAAGTAAGATAGATAAACCTTTATGTTTTAAGTTTGGATCTTTTTCTGTTCTTGCAAGCACTAATAAAGTATCTGCGTATCCAGCAAATGTACACCATGTTTTAACTCCATTGATTACCCAACCACCATCCACTTTATCTGCGGCTACTTTCATTCCAGCAACGTCACTTCCAAAATTCGGTTCAGTCACTGCAATCGCTACCATACGTTCTCCAGATGCAATTAAAGGCAGCCATTTTTGTTTTTGTTCTTCTGTACCACCTTTAAGTAATGCTTTGGATAAAATTTCTGGTCGCGTAATAAGTGAACCTGCAATTCCTAAACTTCCTCGGGATAGCTCTTCTGTTACAATCATCATCCCAAGATTACCGAAAGAATCTAGAAAACCGCCATATTGCTCGGGAATGGATAGGCCAAATGCACCATTTTCTATCAAAACTTGGATAATTTCTTCTGGGACGAATTCATCATGTCTATGGACGCGTTCTGCATGGGGATAAACTACTTCTTCTGCAATTTTTCTGTAAGAATCCCTTATATCTTGATAATCATCTGTATCGAAACTTCCATAGTTGCCTTTGGATACTTCTTCTGCTACAAGATCATACAAATCTTTGCTTAAAAGCTCTTGTACAGCATGGTTTAGATCAGAACTAAATAATTCGTTTAATTCTTCTGGTGTAATTTCGTATTCATTTATTCGAGAAGATAATTCGCTTCGAAGATGTTGGAATGATTCTCCAAGAAAAATTGCAGCCATGTTTTTTTCGAGATTACTTTTGTTTTCCGAATATTTTAAAAAGTGGTCCGCTATATATTTTTCTGCAACACAAAAGGCTAAGTTATAATGAACGTATTGATTCTCGTCCATTTTTTGGACAGATACATCTCCATTGTCTTGCACTTTTTTTGCTAATCGATCTATAACCTTTTTTAGTTGCTCGTTGTAAATATGTTTGATTTTGTTGATGGATTCTGCTGTTGCCATAATGGTTGAATATTTTTAATTGATTTTTCTTGACTACTCTTTTTTAATTTTTAAGAATGAATAAATATTTTACTTTTGTTATAAATATAGTATATAAATTATGTTAAATTTTTATATTAGTGGGGTTTTTGGTTAATTTTTATAAAAAAATATTGACTAATTCATCAATTGTAAAAAATCAATTTTTATGAAGGTACTTCTTATTGGTTCTGGTGGTAGAGAACATGCACTTTATTGGAAAATTCTACAATCGGATAAACTCGAAGAAATTTATGTTTATCCTGGTAATGGAGGAATACTAGAAGAACATCGTTTAAGAAAAGAAATCTATGGAGATTTGTTTAAAGAAAATTTTCTTGGTCTAAAAAAATTTATTCTCTATAAAGAAATTGATTTAGTCATAGTTGGACCAGAACAACCATTGGTAGATGGTATTGTTGATTCACTTCAAGATATTTGTTTGATTTTTGGACCAAATCAGCATGGTGCAAGAATAGAAGGTTCTAAATCTTTTGCGCGAAGTTTTATGGATCGTTTTGGTATCCCTTCTGCAAAATTTCAAGTATTTAATGATTCAAAAAAAGCAATAGAATATTTAGAAGAGATTTCGCCACCTTTTGTAATAAAAGCAGATGGATTAGCCGCAGGGAAAGGTGTAACAGTCACAAACGATAAACAAGAAGCGATTCAAAGCATAAAAGATATATTAGATCATAAAATTTTCGGAGACTATACCGTTCTTATAGAAGAATTTTTACATGGTAAAGAAGCGTCGGTTTTCGCTTTTTGCGATGGAGAAAAAGCAATTCCAATGAAACCAGCTCGCGATTATAAAAGAGCTTATGATAAAAATCAAGGACCAAACACTGGCGGTATGGGGTCTGTTACGCCTGTAGAATATATCGATAATTCATTGATGGATTATATTCAAAAAGAAATATTCGATAAAACAATGGATGGATTTAAACAACTCAATATTTCTTATAAAGGGATTCTCTATGCAGGACTTATGATCCATAACGACAGTGCGAAGGTTGTAGAATTTAACTGCCGATTTGGAGATCCAGAAATTCAAGCATTACTTCCATTGTTAGACGAAGATCTATTGGATTTATGTTTTCATGCTGCTAGTGGAACCCTATCAAAGAATAAATCCCAAATTCTTTTTAAAAATTTATCCAGTATGACGGTTGTAGTGGCTGCGGAAGGATATCCCAAGTCTTACAAAAAAGAGATAGATTTAACGAATTTTTTAAATAATATTCCCAACGATTTGATGGTTTTTCATGCTGGTACAGAACATAATCCCGAAACTCAAAAATATTATAGTAATGGTGGAAGAATATTAAATATAACTGCAACAGGAAGCACCATCGAAGAAGTTAGAAATAAAATCTATCCATTCTTGGAACAAAATCCTATACCGAATACCTTTTATAGAAAGGATATCGGTATATTGTATTAATTACATTTTATAACTTCTACCATTAAGAATAAAGGAATTTCTTTACGTGCTCGATTTTCTGCTTTGGCACGCTTCCCTACACTTTGTTTATTGGAACATAATTCTTTTAGGTTGGAAACATAGAGATGATTTTTGCTAAGAAATTCAAAGATTTTAGACAGAGGCCGATGAAACATAACTGTATAGTCTTGATCTCTTAATAACTGTTCGTTTTGCAATTTTCCTGGATGAGTAATGATGGGAATTTCCATTTCGCTCATGTACAAGTCAACTCTTCGGTATTGAATTTTTTTATTTTCGTCATATTCCCAGTGGCTTTGTCGAGGAATGCGAAAACAAGGATGAATAATAACAAAATAAAATTTTCCTTGTGATTTTAATAAACGATATACCTCAGAAAAAACTTTTTGTAAGTTTTTAATATTACCTAAGGATAAAATACTTACAATAAGATCGAATTCTTCGTTTTTTAAGAGCGATATATCTTCTGCATTAGCTACATAGTATTCAATATCAGAAGAATATTTTTTTGCTAAATCTATCAAATTTTTCGATAAATCAATACCAACAACCTTAGCACCTTTACTTTTAAGAATTCTACAAAAAAAACCCTGCCCACAACCTATATCCAAAATTTTTTTATTTTTGATATCTTTCATTTCTTCTAATAGAGTAGGGACAATGACCTCTTTATGATAATAGGAGCCATCTTCTCCGACGATTTTATCGTACCAATGAGCTTGTTGATCCCAAGAAGTATCTTGTTTAATTTTTTTCATGTTTTTTTATGTATTCTATATCTTCTTCGTCAAATTCTGGAATCATATTGCCATAATACTCTAACAAGGAGGGATTGATAATATCAAATCCATTGCTCGTTTCTCTGATAATATCTCTTTTTTTTAGTAAATTTATTCCTTTTTTGTATATTTTGTTGATATCCCTTGTTACCATCGTGCCAGGATAGTTATCTACAAAATTTTTAATTTCTTTTAGTAAGGTTTCTTGGTTGTCTTTTCCCAAATGGTTGTATAGTAAATAACATACTACAAAATGCTCTTGTACTCTAAAATGATATTTCCATTCTTTTAAGATAATTTTTGCAATTTCGGAAGTAGGTTCATCTGATTTTACAAAATTAGAAACAAGAATGGGTTTTCCAAAATCAAAATAAACCCTTCCACGTCTATAACCATAAGTAATAAAGCTTGTATCTTTTGCTTGTCCAGTAAAGTATAGATCTTCTGGTACCCACTGATGAGATATAGTAATAGGAATGACGGCTATTTCTCTTCCAGATTCTCTGTATGCATCGATAGCAGTAGATAGCAATCCAGTTTTGATTTGTTGAAATTTACCGTTTCTACTTCTTGTTCCTTCTGGATATGCTAATGCTGGAATGCCAGATTCCAACATCATGGTAGTATATTGAGTTAAAACTTCTAAATATAAAATATTACGAGTATTCTCTCTATCTACAACATATGCACCTAAGGAACGTAAAAAAGCTCCCCATAAGGGGTTCGACATTAGTACGCTTGCCGCAGCAGCTCTTGGAATGGGAAATCCTTTAAAATATAATGCATAGGCTAGTTCTACCGAATCTAAATGCGTTCTATGGGTTGGTGCATAGAATACAGGATAAGTATTGATAATATTTTTTACTTCTTGGAGATGTCCACCAACGAAAGGGCTAATCGAACCACGCTGAAATTTTCCAAAAATCAACCTAAATGGCATAACTAAGTAGATAATTAAAGAACGAATCGGTGCTAAAAAATAATCCACCATGTTATCGATGTAAAACTCGATGATTTTTTCTACGTAATAGGGTTCTTCTTCGGGCTTACATGTTTGTATTTTTTGCCATAATCTTAGTTCTGTTTCGAAATTTTTTTGGTCTTTGGTTAATTTTTGTCTTTTCGCTTTGATAATTCTTTTTTCGATAGAAGAAATAATGTGAGGAGCTTGTCGTTTAATTCTATTTTGCATTCCAGGGGTAAAAAGGATTTTTTTATAGACCCTATCTTTTAGGGCTTTTGCTATCATCTTACCGGAGGCTACGATTTCTATTTTTCCTTTTTTTCTAAGGACAGGAATTTTCGACTGTTGAATTTCTCTTTCGATTAGTAACGATAAAACATCTTCTGGTGAATTTTTTCTTAAAAAAATATTATAAAGTAATCTATATAATGGTGCTTGAATGTTTTTTTCTTTTGCAATTTCTATAATAGGTGATATCGCAAGACCACCCTCTGCTAAATTTTGACTCGATAAAACTTCTTTTTCGATGTAATAAGTAGGTGTAAGAAATAGTTGAATCTGATCTAAAAGGGTTGGTTTATCCGAGCCCTTTAATAATTTTTCTGTAAATTGTCTGCCATAAGT
>Ga0197142_1001273_pt1 | contig 23241 bp, 20 predicted proteins | sample GBS60_MetaG_FD_148614 | JGI IMG/M metagenome (GOLD analysis project Ga0197142, IMG submission 148614) | Sediment microbial communities from Great Boiling Springs, Gerlach, Nevada, United States - GBS 60_MetaG | ecosystem: Environmental > Aquatic > Thermal springs > Hot (42-90C) > Sediment... | reverse complement strand
AATCGCCAGGATTTTAGGTGTGTCTGTTTCTATGAAAGAACCAGATCTGGCAAGACCAAACTGCACTTATGGTTATGACAAGGCAGATTTACAATACGAGTATTCAGGGATAATGGATTGTAGGGCCCAGGCTATCCTTGGTGGAGGCTCTAAGGTGTGCCCCATAGGTTGTCTTGGGCTTGGGACCTGTGTAAGGGCATGTCCTTTTGGGGCCTTAAGCATTGGGCCTGATCATCTTCCCCAAGTGGATAAAGAAAAATGTACCGGTTGTGGAACTTGCAATAAGGTATGCCCAAGGGGAATCATTACCCTCACATCATATTCCAGAAGGGTTCAACACGAATATGTATTATCGGAATGCAGTACACCTTGCCAGAGGGCATGCCCTGCAGGGATAGATATACCCAGATACATTAGGCTCATAGAACAAAAAGATTATCTTGGCGCAGTTGAGGTGATAAAGGAAAGCAATCCCTTTCCCTTGGTGTGTGGAAGGATATGTGTTCATCCCTGTGAGTCCATTTGTAGGAGGAACATGGTTGATGAGGCAGTAGCCATTAATCCCCTAAAGAGGTTTGTGGCAGACTATGAGATGAAATCCAACATGAGGATCCAGATTCCCAGGGCTCCTGAGACGGGGAAAAAGGTCGCAGTAATCGGCGGTGGAGCAGAGGGGCTTACGTGTGCATATTTTCTAAACAGGCTCGGCCACGAGGTGACTGTGTTTGAGGCAAAAGGTTTCTTGGGAGGGCTTTTGCGTTATGGTATCCCACAAAATAGACTTCCATCCCATGTGTTGGATTGGGAGATTCAAGGGATCCTAGAGGCAGGGGTTGAAGCAAAGGTAAATCAAGTGTTGGGGAAGGATCTTACAATTCATGGCCTCTTGTCAGAGGGGTATGATGCAGTGGCAATTTCCATAGGAGGTTGGGATAGTCTTCTTTCCAACAAGGGTTTTGGAATAACCCTTGAAAGACCCCTACCTGGCCTTGGGCTTTTGGCGGAATTCTTAATAGACCACAAGGCTGGTAAAAACCCTCACCCTGGGAAAGATGTGCTTGTGATTGAAGGTGGTGATATGGGGCTTGAGGCAGCAATTCTTTGCAAGGAATTGGGAGCTAAAACGGTAACGGTTATATTTAGGGATGAGGATAAAAAACTGAATGAAGGTCTTGTTGAAAGTGCCAGGGCCAAGGGTGTAAATCTTCTGTTTGGGGCGGTCTTGATTAAACTCATGGGCGAAGAAAATAGGCTTACCCAGGTGGAGTTGCTTGTAAAAGGCACATCACAAACTATAGGGATGGATAACATACTTCTAGCGGCAGGTAGGTTCCCAGAGCTGGTCTTTGTTCCAATAGAGGAAGCCGATGCTAAGAAAGTGAAATGGCAAACTGTGTATCCTTACCCAAGTCCTTGGGCAAAGGCAGACACAGGGTTGTTTAGACCTGGAGAGGCTATTTCCGACTACAGGGCAGTGGTGGAGGCAATAGGCCAAGGACGAAGATTGGCCTCAACAGTAAATAAATATCTTAGTGGAGAAGCCATTGAACCTCCTCCCAATATGATTAGAAAGGATTCTTTTGTGTTGGATGTAAGTGAATTAAGACCCCTTAGCAAGGTCCCCAGGGAAAAGATACCCACACGGTCACAGCAAGAACTATTAAACAATCCTGACCTTGAGGTGGAATTGGGTTTTACCGAGGAGCAGGCCTTGAGGGAGGCCAAGAGGTGCTTGCAGTGTGGGCTTATCTGTTACAGGAGGGAGGTATAGTTCTAAGCACCCGGGGCATGTTTTTGAAGGATGATCTACGGGCCTTATCTATTTTCCTTAAAGGAAAATAGGTAAAAAATAATGCCAAAATGCCAATGATAAAAGAGCAAAGGGATCGGTCCAAATTTAATTGGGGAAGAAAATAATAAGAGAGTGTGGAAAAGACTATCATAGAAAGAATGGGTAAGATGTAGACCAAAAAACTTATCTTTAAAAGCTCCTTTTCCGGGATACCGATTTCAACTACCTCACCTTTAGATAACTGGCTAAAGTTTTTAACAATGATCAGCCTTTCCTGATTTTGACCAGGATGACATATACCCTTTGCTTCGCAGCTTTCACAGTGTTTTCCTGGATTAAGACGCACCACAACCTCTTCACCCCTAACTTCTTCCACAACACCCACCTCTTTTAATAACATGCCAAACCTCCTATGATGCGGTATAGTTAACCCAAATAGGGCTAAATGTAAAAACTTATACCGAATCCCCAATTAGAGAATAGGGGACTTAGTCCTTATCTTGCCAATACTACACCCCCTCCCCTTTGTTAAAAGGGAGGCTGGGAGGGGTTCAGTATAAATTCATTCAAAAAGCTTACAAGAGTCCTGCCACGGCTACGGTCTTTGTTGACTATGCCCTCCAAAAATATTAATGGGATAGGATTATGGAAGCCAGTACCCATAAAAAAAAGATAAAAAAAATCCCTAAAGCCACCATCACGAGGCTCTGTATGTATTATAGACAATTGGAGCTCTTGGAGTTTGATGGTTACAGAATGGTTTCCAGCGACAAACTGGGATGGCTCTGCGGGGTTACCCCTGCCCAGGTGAGGAAGGATCTGGGGTACTTTGGTGAGTTTGGGGTGAGAGGTCAAGGGTATGATGTGATTGATTTAAAAAGGCAGATAAAATCAATTTTGGCTCTAAACAGGCCATGGAATTTTGTGGTTATGGGTGTAGGGAATTTGGGGAGCGCAATAATATTAAACAAAAACCTTAGGAAAAGAGGGTTTATGTGTGTTGGTGCCTTTGATATAGACAAAAAAAAGATAGGGATGTATCTTGGTGAAGATGTTTGGGTTATGGGAATAGAAAGATTGCCTAATATTGTAAAGGAAAGAGGTGTTGATATTGGGGTAATAACGACTCCAGCAAAAGCAGCTCAAGATGCTGCCCAACATTTAGCGGAAAACGGCATACATGCTATTATAAATTTTACTCAAACTCGAATCATTCTACCTGAATGTTGCATTGTTGATAATGTTGATCTTACTGTAAGTGTTGATATATTAACATATAAGTTACACCATCAACCTTGAAATGACAAATTCAATTGATTTAAAACCAGAAGTTGTCATTTATACAGATGGATCATGTTTAGGGAATCCTGGCCCTGGAGGTTATGCTGCGATATTAAAGTGGAGGGATAAAATAAAGGAATTATCAGGTTGTGAGGCCTTCACCACAAATAATAGAATGGAGATGATGGCTGCAATAACGGCTTTGTCTTATCTTAAGAGACCGTCAAAAGTGACACTATACACGGATAGTATATATTTAAAAAGGGGTTTGGAAGAATGGCTACCAAGATGGGAAAGGAATAACTGGCGGACTTCAGAAAACAAACCTGTGAAAAATAAAGAACTATGGGAGCAGATTGCCAAACTTTGTAAAAAACATGAAGTTATTTGGCAATGGGTGAGAGGTCATGGAGATGATCCTTTGAACAACAGATGCGATAGATTGGCAAAGGATGCAATCAAACGTTGCCTTTGACGAGAGGAGGGGAACATGAGGTGTGTAAAATGCGGTTTTATAACTTTTGATTATTTGAAGGATTGTCCCAAGTGCAAGACTCCTGTGGATGCCATTGTAAAGGAGCTTTTTCCGCTCCAATTCAAACCAAGTCCTCCAGATTTTACCAAAGAATACCTGGAAGCCATCCATGGCCTTTCCTATGTGAGTGAGTCTGAAAGTAAAGGTGTTGAGGGTGCACAAGAGGTGGAACTGGAAGAGCTTTCAGTGGAGGATGTGGCGGCAAAGGAGGATCTTTTAAAACACTTCCAGACCCAGGAGGTAAGTCTTAGTGAAATTTCTTTGAAGATGGAAGAACAAGAAGAGAAACAATCCGAGCTAACTTTAGTTTTGGAGCAAGAGGGAATTGGTTTAAAGGGAAAAGAACCCGAACTTGAAGTGGAATTGGAAGGTTTGGTCTTGGAGGAGGATCGAATTCATCTGCCTGATACCATTCAACCTTTGAGTTTAGAGGATGAAGCAATCAAAGCCACAGAGCCTAAGGACCTTGAGGAACCTTTATTGGTGTTGGAAGAAGAACAAGAATCAATGCCAAAAGATGAACATCTTGAGGCAGAATCTAAATTTCTTAAGATAGAAGACCTTTCTTCTTTGGAAGAAGAAGAGGTTAAGGAGATCCAGATAGGAATCAAGTTAGAAGATTTGGCTGAAAACGGAAGAGAGTAGAGGAGGAACTAAATCCTATGGAGCCAAGTGAATGGAAAACTCCTGTTATTAAGGACAGGATTCAAAAGTTAAAATGTTTAAAAGATATGGGAGTTTGCCCTTATCCCACCGGGTATAAGAAGGATCTAAATATAAAAGAGGCAATTGAAAGATTTGGGAATCTGGGAGATGAAGAGCTTTTAGCCCTTGATAAGAGATATTCTATTGCCGGTAGACTTGTTTCGAAAAGAGATTTTGGAAAAGCATGTTTTGGTAACATAAAAGATGCTACGGGAAAAATCCAAATTTATGTAAAAAGAGATAATTTGGACGAAAAAGATTTTGAAGTTTTTAAACAAGTAGATATTGGAGATTTGATATTTGTAAGCGGCAAATTTTTTAGAACTAAGACAGCTGAATTTACGCTTTTAGTGGAGAGTTTTGTAATTTTAAGCAAATCTATTCGTCCACTTCCTGAGAAATGGCATGGGCTTACAGATGTGGAAACAAGATACAGACAAAGATATCTTGATCTTATAATGAATGATAGCGTAATGCAGACGTTTCTAACAAGGACAAAGATTATCAAATTGATAAGGTCATTCTTCGATGAGAAAGGTTTTGTCGAGGTGGAAACCCCGATGATGCAGCCCATACCTGGGGGAGCAACAGCAAGACCCTTTAGAACTTACCATAATGCCTTGGATACTTATTTGTACTTAAGAATTGCACCCGAACTATATTTAAAAAGGCTCATAGTGGGTGGCTTTGAGAAGGTGTATGAATTAAACAGAAATTTTAGGAATGAGGGTATTTCAATAAAACATAATCCGGAATTTACAATGCTGGAATTCTATTGGGCATATGCCACCTTTGAAGATCTAATGGCATTAACTGAGGAGTTGTTTTACAAGTTGGCAATGGCCCTTAATAATGGCCCGAAAATATCCTATCAAGGCCATGAGATAGATCTTTCTCCTCCCTGGTGTAGGATAAAACTATTTGACGCCTTAAAGGAGGTGGGAGGGGTTCCCCAATCTGCCCTGGAAGATCTAAAGGCAGCCAGGTCTTTTGCTGAGAAAAAAGGGGTTTTGGTGACTGAAAAAGAAAACTTAGGGAAGGTGATCGTAAAATTATTTGATGCCTTGGTGGAACCAAAGTTGATCCAACCCACCTTTGTGGTGGAGTTTCCCGTATCAGTATCTCCTTTGAGTAGGAGGAATGACCAAGATCCTGCCTTTGTGGACAGATTTGAGCTTTTTGTTGGCGGAAGGGAATTGGCAAATGCCTTTAACGAGCTGAATGACCCCTTTGACCAGAGGGAGAGGTTTTTGGAGCAGGTAAAGGAGAGGGAGGCAGGTGATGAAGAGGCCTTGTTCATGGATGAGGATTTTTTGGTAGCCCTTGAACATGGTATGCCACCTACAGCAGGTGAGGGTATTGGCATAGATAGGGTTGTGATGTTATTCACAGATTCTCCTTCCATAAGGGATGTGATCTTATTCCCCCAGCTAAGGCCTAAATGATAAGAGACCTTAATTTTCCCTTGTACTGAAGCTACTTGTGCCAAAAAGAGGTTTTAGGTGGATTTTGAGTGGTTTGTGGCTAAAAGGTTTTTGGGTTCAAGACCAAGGGAGACCTATCTTTCAATCATAACCTGGATCTCCATCTTAGGGATATTGGTGGGAGTTATGGCACTCATAGTAGTGCTTTCTGTGATGAACGGGTTTAGGGCAGAGATTACAAAAAGGCTTTTGGGTGTTACACCACATGTCTTGGTTTTTTCAACCAAAGGAACCATATCATCCTACCAGGAGGTGGCCGAAGAAATATCCAAAGTTAATGGAGTAGAGGCTACCTGTCCTTTTATCTACTCCCAGGTGATGGTAAGCCATATGGGCTCCTCTGCCGGATGCCTTATGTATGGTGTGGATCCCAATGGAGTGAAGAAGGCCTTAGATCTGGAACCCATGTTAAGGGGGACAGATCTGGTAAGGCTAAAACGAAATGATGAAGAAAAGCCCAAGGCCATTCTTGGGATTGAGTTGGCCTATAAGTTGGGGGTGAGGTTAGGTGATTCTATAACCGTACTATCTCCCGAGGGGAAAAGGACTCCCATGGGAAGGGTACCCAACCAATGGAAGTTTCAAGTGGTGGGGTTTTTTGAATCGGGTATGTATGAATACGACCTGAGCATGATGTATGTATCTTTAGCAGATGCACAAGAATTTTTGGATCTTGAAGGTCTGGCAAGTGGGATACAGGTTAAGGTAAAAAATTCGGAGAAGGCCGATTCGGTTGCAGCTTTAATAGAAGAAAGGCTTGGTAAGGAATTTTGGACTAAAGACTGGAAGTCTATGAACAAGAATTTGTTTGCAGCCCTAAGACTTGAAAAGATCACCATGTTTGTGATATTGACCATGATAGTACTGGTTGGGTCATTGAACATAGTGAGCGGATTGGTTATGACGGTGATGGAAAAGAAAAAAACAATAGCAATATTCAGAACTATGGGTGCATCCAAGGGCATGATCTCAAATATATTCCTTTTTCAGGGGTTGATTCAGGGGATAGTTGGGGTGTTAGGTGGGCTTACTTTAGGTGTTGCAATATGTCTTTTGCTAAAGAAATACCAGTTTATAAGCCTGCCAAGAGATGTATATCCTTTAAGTAGCTTGCCCGTTAGTATCCAAATTACTGACATAATATTTGTGGGAGGAGCTGCTTTAATACTCTCAGTGTTAGCTGCAGTTTATCCTGCTATTCAAGCAAGTCAGCAAGATCCATTGAAAGTAATAAGGTATGAGTAAGGACTTGTTCAAACTTACAGATGTATATAAAAGTTTCTACCAGTTGGATCAGGAGATAAAGGTCCTAAAGGGTATAGACTTCATTGTAAACAAAGGAGAAACAATAGCAATAATAGGTGCCTCAGGTGTAGGCAAATCAACTTTGCTTCATATCATGGGAAGTTTGGAAAGACCCTCCAAGGGAAAGGTCTACTTTGAAGGCAGAGATCTATATGGGATGTCACCCAAGGAATTGGAGAGGGTGAGAAACAAGGAGATAGGATTTGTCTTTCAATTTCACTACCTGATCCCTGAGTTTACTGCCCTGGAAAATGTGATGTTTCCAGGAATGATAGCAGGAGAGGATGGGGCTTACGTAAAAGAGAGGGCCTTAGAGGCCTTGAAAATGGTTGGGCTTGAAAAAAAAACAACCCAATTGCCTGGAGAGTTATCTGGAGGAGAACAGCAAAGGGTTGCCATTGCAAGGGCTATAGTTATGAAACCAAAGGTAGTTTTGGCAGATGAACCAACGGGTAATTTAGATTGGGAAACAGGAGAAGACATAAGCAAGGTGCTCTTATCCTTAAACCAAGAACTTGGGATTGCCCTTGTTTTGGTTACCCATAACATGAGACTGGCCTCATTAATGACCAGAAGAATGGAGTTGGCAGATGGAAAGATTTATGAACTTCATTAGAGCAAGAGCCACTTTGGTAGTTTTAGTGGTATCATTCGTCACAATCTTTATGACTTCCCTTTTAAATGCATCTGAGCCCAAGATTGTGTTACTACCATTGGAACTTTTTGGACCTTCTGAGGCAAAATCCCAGAAAGAGAAACTGGAAGAGGCCTTAATCTTAGAGTTCAAAAAGAGGGGCTTTGAAGTGGTAGGTCCAAAAGACCTTGCCTTAATGGGAATATCCCCTACACCAGAGGAAGCAACTTTAAAAAGCTTGATTTCTGAACACAGCCCTTGTGTGCTGATCTTGGGATCTTTCACAAAATTAGAACAGGCAACGAGTCTGGATGGAAGAATTATCCTGCCTCAACAAGAAAGGCCTTTTTCAATGCCTGCGCTTCCTGGGCAACCGCTCATTGAACTTGTCCAGAAATTTGTCCAAGAGGTGACTGATTTGGTAAGGGGTGTTGTAAAGGTGGCAGAGGTGGAGGTGGTGGGTAATGTTCGAATAGAGAAAGATGCGATCCTTGCTGTAATGAAGACAAAGAAGGGTGAAAGACTTGATAACCAGGCATTGGATGAGGATCTAAAGGCAATCTTTAAGATGGGTTACTTTGATGATGTTTTAATGGAAGCCCATGATGTACCAGAGGGAAAAAAGATCGTTATCAAGGTGGTTGAAAGACCCTCAATAGGTAAGATTATTTTTAAAGGAAACAAGAAGATAAGTGAAGAAGACCTTATAAAGGAATTTGGAATCAAACAGTATTCTATTTTTAACGAGAAAAAGATAAAGGATGGAATAGTCAAACTGAAGGAGTTTTATAAGAAAAAAGGATTTTACCAAGCTGATATTCATTATGAAGTTTCGACTCTTCCAAATAATCAACTTGAATTAAAGGTCAATATAAAAGAAGGTTCAAAAATTTACATAACTGATATCCAATTTATCGGCAATAAGCATTTTAGCTCTGGAAAACTTAAGAAAATAATGGAAACAAGTGAAAAAGGTTTCTTTTCGTGGTTAACCGATTCAGGAATATTGGATAAAAAGAAACTTGAATACGATATCCAAAAGTTATTGGCTTTTTATCACAATAACGGCTTTATAACTGCAAGGGTAGGAGATCCAAAGGTTGAAGAGACAGAGAAAGGACTTCGAATTACCATCGAAGTCTTTGAAGGTGAAAGATATAAGGTACGGTCGGTAGATATTGCAGGTGATATTGTAGTGCCTGTATCTGAGCTGAAAAAGAAACTCCAAATGAAAAAAGGAGAGGTATTCAACAGAGAGAAGGTGCGTTCAGATGTGCTTGCCATTATGGAGGCAACGGTGGATCAGGGATATGCCTATGCAGAGGTACTCCCTGATATTGATCAGGATGATCAGGCAAAAGAGATTGGGATAACTTACAATATTGTCAAAGGAGAAAAGGTAAAGGTAAGTAGGATTGAGATCTCAGGTAACACAAATACCAGAGACAAGGTAATAAGGAGAGAGCTTCAGATCAACGAGGGTGAATATTACAGTGGCAGCAGATTAAAAGAGAGCGTGGATCGTTTAAACAGGTTGGGGTTCTTCGAAGAGGTGGAGACCCAGTTGGAAAGGAGGCCTGAACCAGACCAGGTGGATTTGAAGGTAAGGATAAAGGAAGGCCACACAGGTAGTCTCAGTTTTGGTGGTGGATACAGTTCTGAGGTGCGAGGGTTTATAATGTCCAAGATAAGTCAACAAAACTTCTTGGGCCTTGGGCAAACCCTTTCACTCTCTGCCCGTTTGGGAGGAAGGGGGTCTGAGTTTGATATGAGCTTTGTTGAACCTTGGCTCTTTGATAAGCCCATCTCTTTTTCCACAAATGCCTATAGGACCACCACCGACTATGATGACTTTGATAGAAGGAGCCTTGGTTTTGGTACAGGATTGGGTTTTCCCCTTAGGGGATTGGACCGTTTCACCAGGGGGGCTATCAGATATCTCATAGACTCGAGCGATATCTATAATCTAAATCCCGATGCCTCACTTCTCATAAGGGATATGGAAGGTAGGAATCTCACCTCCAGCCTATCCTTTGTGGTGAGTAGGGACACCCGAAACAGGGCCTGGAACCCATCAAAGGGCTCCTTGAATATGGCCTCATTAGAATATGCAGGAGGCCCATTGGGTGGAGATGTGTACTTTACCAGATACACCTTTAGGAGTGCCTGGTTCATTGAGCTACCCTTTCAGACCGTATTCGCTGCCCAAGGCAGATGGGGTTTTATTGAGGGGAGGTCAGGGGGAAAACTTCCAGTCTATCAGAGATTTATGATAGGCGGTATAAATACCGTAAGGGGCTTTGACTTTGCCAGCATATCTCCCAAGGACCCAATGACAGGGGAAAAGATTGGCGGGGTGAAGCAGATGATCTATAATGTGGAATTCCAGTTTCCCCTAATAAAGGAGCAGGGGGTTATAGGTCTCATCTTTGCCGACCTTGGTAATGTGTATACCAGGGAGGAAAACATGGGCTTTACCAATCTAAGGACCAGTGCGGGCTTAGGTGTGAGATGGTATTCTCCCATGGGGCCTTTAAGGCTTGAATGGGGAAAAAATTTGGATCCCAGGCCCGGTGAGGCATCCAGCAAGTGGGAGTTTTCTGTGGGGACCCTGTTCTGATAGGGTCTTTCATATAAAAAATACTAATAGAAAGGGAGGTTTTGGTATGAAAAGGTGGTTTTGTTTGTTTTTTGTTGTATCCCTAATACTTTGTTGGGAAGGAATGGCCTTCTCGGAGCAAAAAATCGGTGTGGTGGATCTGCAGAGGTGTATCCAGGAAAGCCAAGAGGGAAAGAAGGTGGCTCAAGAGTTGGAGGCAAAGAAGGCAGCCCTTCAAAAGAAGATAGACCAAAAGCAGGATGAACTGGCAAAGCTAAAGGATGAGCTGGAGAAAAAGGGCATGATGTTGAGTTTGGACGCCCAAGAGGACAAGAGAAAGGAATTTGATAGAAAAAGGAGGGAATTCCAATTCTTGTACGAAGATCTAAGTGAAGAAATGAGGCAGGCAGAGGCCGATGCCAGGAGGAAGATACTTTCAGACCTGGAGAAGGTGGTTCAGGATTTAGGTAAAAAAGAAGGTATTTCCATTATCTTTGAAAGAAGGGCAAGTGGCATCATGTACATAGACAACGCCTTGGACATTACTGACAAGGCCATCAAGGCCTATGACCAGTCAAAGGGTGGGAGTCCAGCAAGGGAAAGAAATAAATAATGAGCACCTTTAAATTAGGTGAGATTGCACAACTTGTGGAGGGAGATCTTAAGGGAGATCCCTCCAAAAAGATCATCGGCATAAACCGTCTTGATAAGGCAGGCCCAGAAGAAATTAGTTTTTTTAAGGATAAGAGATACCAAAGTGAGCTCTTTAACACAAAGGCAGGGGCCCTTCTGCTTGAAAGGCCTTTTTCTGAGCTAACTCAGGACCAAGTAATTGTTAAAGATAGTTTTAAGGCCTATGTAAAGGTTGCAAGATTATTCATGAAGGAGGTTCCAAGATATCAAGGGATCTCTCCTTTGGCCTTTGTGCACCCAAAGGCAGTAATAGGAAAGGATGTGTCCATCTATCCCTTTGTGTACGTGGGTGAAGGTGTGTGCTTAAGGGATAGGGTGATTTTATTTCCAGGGGTGTATGTGGGAGATGGATCAGAGATCAAAGAAGACTCTATTTTGTACCCAAACGTGGTGATAATGCCAGGCTGTAAGGTGGGGGCTCACTGTATCTTACATGCAGGTGTAATAGTGGGTGCAGACGGCTTTGGATACTACCGAGACGAGATGGGTATTCAAAAGGTTCCCCAGATAGGCGGTGTGGTGATCGGAGATGGGGTGGAGCTGGGTGCAAACACCTGTGTGGATAGGGCAGCCTTGGGTGACACGGTATTGGGAAATAATGTTAAGCTGGATAATTTGGTGCAGATTGGTCACAACGTGTTTGTGGGAGACAATACCTTGATTGTAGCTCAGACAGGGGTCTCTGGAAGTGTATGGATTGGAAAGAATGTAATAATAGGAGGGCAGGTGGGTATATCTGATCACCTCACCATAGGAGATGGTGCCATGATTGGTTCCCAATCAGGTGTTGCAAAAGACATTGCTCCAAGGGAGGTGGTGTCAGGTACACCCACTATGCCTCACAGGCTTTGGCTGAGGGTGGTAACTCTTTTAAAGGAGCTCCCCAACCTATTTGAGAGGGTAAAGGTCTTGGAGAAGAAGATGGGAGGTAAATAAGCCCTATGGACATGCCATTGTCATATGAACAGATCCAAAGTATTTTGCCACACAGATATCCTTTTTTACTACTGGACAGGGTAATGGAGTTGGAGCCAGGTAAAAGGGCCCTGGGCAAAAAACAGGTATCTGGAAACGAGTGGTTTTTTGTGGGCCATTTTCCAGAAAGACCAATCATGCCAGGGGTTTTGATCATAGAGGCCATGGCACAACTTGCAGGGGTCTTGGCACTTTGCACATTAAAGAAAGAGGGTGTTAAGGCATTATATTTTTTGGGGATAGACAATGCCAGATTTAGAAGAGCAGTAGTACCTGGGGATGAGTTGAAATTAGAGGTGGAGACCATGCGAGGCGGTAGCAAGATATGGAAGCTTCAGGGCAGGGCATTTGTGGGTGATGATCTGGTTGCAGAGGCAGAGATATTGGCCTCGGTTGGAGGAGAGGCATAGACATGATCCATCCCACTGCAATAGTACATAAGGGAGCGGAGTTAGGGACAGGTGTGGAAATCGGTGCTTATTCAATAATAGGTCCAGAGGTAGTAATTGGAGACAATACGGTTATAATGCACCACGTTGTGATAGAAGGCCATACCAGTTTGGGAAAGGGAAATGTAATCCATCCTTTTTCCTATATTGGAGGCCCACCCCAGGATATTACCTACAAGGGAGAGGCTACAAAGGTTGTAATTGGTGACCACAACATAATAAGGGAATATGTCACTATAAATAGGGCAACTACCAAGGAAAACTGGGTTACTGTTGTGGGAAACCATAACTACATCATGGCATATGCCCATATAGCCCATGATTGTGTCCTGGGGGACAGGGTAATAATGGCAAATGTGGCCACCTTGGCAGGCCATATAAGGGTTGGAAATTATGCTGTCTTGGGAGGACTTGTGGCTGTGCACCAGTTTGTAAGGATAGGTGCATATGCCTTTGTAGGAGGAAAGACAGGTGTGGATAGGGACATCCCCCCTTTTACCATAGCTGCAGGCCCAAGGGCCCAGCTCTATGGTATAAACAGGAGGGGCCTTATAAGAATGGGCTTTAAGCAAGAGGTATTAGAGGCTTTAAAAAAGGCCTATAGATTAGTCTCCAAAAGGGAGATCAGATTGGTGGAGGCGATCCAAAGGGCCAGGGAAGAATTGCCCGATATCCCAGAGGTGAGGATGTTTTTGGACTTTTACGAGGGCTCCAAAAGGGGGGTACTGAGATAGAAGAATTGAACACATTGGGGCTTATTGCAGGAGGAGGGAGCCTCCCCCTTGAGATAGCAAAAGAAGCTGGTAGGATAGGTCTCAAACTGGTGGTGATAGCCCACGAAGGAGAGACTGATTTAGAGATTTCAAAACACTGCCAAGTTTGCCATTGGATAAAATTAGGCCAGTTTGGAAGGCTTATAGAACACCTAAAGAGTCACAATATAAAGCAGGCTATTATGGCAGGTAGCATAAGAAAAAGGCGGATGTTTGAAGGAGTGAGGCCGGATCTGAAGGGTCTTGGTATTATGCTTAGGCTTAAGATATTCCATGACGATGCAATCCTTAGGGCGGTTTCAGAGGAATTGGAAAAGGAAGGTATTCAGATAATTTCCTGTACCCAAATCATGCCCAGTCTATTGGTAGAGGAAGGGGTTTTTACCAAAAAAGGCCCAAAAAGAAGCCAAGAGGAAGACATATCTTTGGGACTTATGGTGGCAAAGGAGATCGGCCGATTGGACATTGGCCAGACTGTGGTGGTGAAGGACAGGGTTGTGGTGGCAGTAGAGGCATTGGAGGGCACTGATGAGACCATAAAAAGGGGAGCTTCCCTTGCACCCAATGCTGTTGTGGTAAAGGTGGCAAAGCCCCAACAGGATCTGAGGTTTGACCTACCCACCATTGGGCCAAGGACTGTTCAAGTAATGGCAGAAAGTAAAGCCGCTCTTTTATGTGTGGAAGCAGGCAAGACCATACTATTGGATAAAAAGGAAACCATCTCACTGGCCAATAGGTTTGGTTTGGTGGTTATGGCAAGGAGGCTTGTTTGAAAGATAAGGTGAAGATAGGCGTAATTGGGGCTGGTTATTTAGGGGAGCTCCACATCAAAAAGCTTTTGAGTATGCCCAATGCCAAGTTGATCGGATTTTACGATACGAGTACCCATAGGGTTAAGTATATAAATGAAACCTATGGCCTGAAAGGATTTGAAAGCTTAGCTGATCTTTTGTTATATGTGGATGCTGTTGTAATTTCAGCACCCACACCCTATCACTATGAAATTACAAAAGAGGCCTTAAGATGCAATAAACACGTACTGGTTGAAAAGCCCATGTGTGAGGAAATAGAACATGGAGAAGAACTAATTAGGCTATCAAGGGATAGAAACCTTATTTTACAAGTGGGTCATGTGGAAAGGTTTAATCCTGCCATCAGCAGGCTTATTAAAGAGGCAAAAAGGCCTTTTTATTTTGAGGCCAGGAGAGAAATGCAACCCCTTAAAAGGTCCATTGGCACAGATGTGGTGTTAGATCTTATGATCCATGATTTGGATATACTCTTTGCAATGAACGCATCCAAACCCCATCTGATGGATGCAACAGGATATGCTCGCATAGGTAGTCTTTTGGACTTTGTAAGTTGTTGGATCAGCTTTGAGGATGGATCAAAGGCATTTTTGCTTTCTTCCAGGATCTCTCCTAATCCCATGAGGGCTATAAGATACGTGAGCACTGAGTCATGTTTTAACGTGGATTGTAAAGAAAGGGCCTTTCAAGAGGTCCATATAGGAGAGGAAGAATTAGAATTAACAACCCAAAACACCTCTTACCAAAGCGATCCCCTTTGGGATGAGGACCAAAATTTCCTCCAATCCATAATGTATGGAAGGGATCCTGTTGTGTCTGGTGAAGATGGCCTTAAAGTTATAAAATTTGCCCATGAGATTAAAGAACATATTGGGAGAGCTTGCACATCTTGATCCCAAAAGGCTTGTTTTGATCTCTGCGGGAGAGGCAAGTGGAGATTTACATGCAGGTAGGCTTATAAGAGAACTAAAATCCTTGGCACCCCAATTGGTATTCTTTGGAATGGGAGGTGCCAATATGGTGTCTGAAGGCTTTTTACCTCTTGTGGATGCCAAGGAGATATCTGTGGTAGGAATCACAGAGGTAATCCCCAAAATTTGGACCATACTTAAGGTGAGGGCAATCTTAAAAGAAGCGATTTTGACTCTAAGGCCCAAGTTGATAATTTTCGTTGACCTGCCGGATTTTCACATGTCTTTATTACCAATTGCAAAAAGGGCTGGCTCAAGGATAATTTATTTCATACCACCTCAGATATGGGCATGGAGACCATATAGGATCAATAAATTTAAACGCTACGTTGACAAGGCACTTGTAATACTTCCCTTTGAAGAAAGCCTATACCGATCCCATGGTGTTGATGCCCTCTACGTAGGTAACCCCCTCATGGAGTTATATCCCCAACCAAAGATTCAAGATAAAACTAATGGGCTTATATTAGGACTCTTGCCCGGTAGCAGAGATAGGGAAGTGGAAAGGAATCTTCCTGTGATGTGGAAGGCTACCCAGTTACTGAAGAGTGATATGCCTGGGCTTGGTGTTTTGATCTCCTGTGCTCCAAGTATACCAGAGTCTTTTATACAATCTATCTTGGGGCATCTGCCAAGTTGGGCAAAGATCCAAAAAGGAGCCCAAGGGGTCCTAAAAAATTCCACTGTGTGTTGTATAGTATCTGGGACTGCCACCTTGGAGGCTGCTTTGACACCAGTTCCGATGGTGGTTTTATATAGGCTTTCAAAGACCTCCTACTTCCTTGGGAAACTCCTTGCAAAGGTTGACTTCATCAGCCTTCCAAATCTCATAACAGGGGAGAGGCTTGTGCCTGAATTGATACAAGACCAAGCCTCTTCAGAGGTCTTATACAAAGAATTAAAGGAATTGCTCACATCAAAGACAAAAAGAAATGCTATGCTTGATAGGCTGTTGAAGGTGAGGGATTTACTTTCCACTAAATGCTCATTAAGAGATGCATTAAAGGAGTGTCTGGATTGGGATGGTGAGCCATGGGCCAGATAATAATGGTGGTGGATGATGATAAGGCTGTGCTCAAATCCCTAAAAGCAGTGTTGGAAGATGAGGGATTTGAGGTGACCACTGCAGAAAGCGGTGAAGAGGCCTTGAAGATTGTACAAGAAATCACTCCTGATCTGATGCTACTGGATATCTGGATGCCTCAAATGGATGGCATAGAGACCTTAAAGAGATTCAAGGCCCAATATCCCAATGTGGAAGTCATCGTAATGACAGGCCATGGGAGCGTTGAGACCGCAGTCAAATGTATAAAACTGGGGGCCTATGACTTTATCGAAAAGCCTCTGGACTATGAAGAGCTCATCTTGGGTATACAAAGGGCCTTAGAACACCAAAACCTCAAACAAGAGGTGAGCCTATTAAGGGAGAAAGAAAAGGAGAGGTTTACCCTAACGGGCACAAGTCCTGCCATATGTGAACTGAGGGCCCAGATAAAGGCAGTTGCTCCCACAGATGCCTGGGTGCTTATCCAAGGAGAAAACGGCACAGGTAAGGAGTTGGTGGCAAGATCTATTCACCTCCTAAGCAAAAGGGCAAACAGGCCTTGGGTGGATGTGAATTGTGCAGCAATACCAGAGGAGCTCATAGAAAGTGAACTCTTTGGGCACGAAAAGGGAGCTTATACAGGTGCCTCTTACATGAAAAAAGGGAAGTTTGATATGGCCCATACAGGTACCCTTTTTTTGGATGAGATAGGAGATCTAAGTTTGAAGGCCCAGGCAAAAGTGCTTAGGATACTTCAAGAGCAGTCCTTCACAAGGGTGGGAGGCACAAAGGTCATAAAGGTGGACGTAAGGGTAATTGCTGCCACCAATAAAGACTTGGAACATGAGATAGAAGCGGGCAGGTTTCGAAAGGACCTCTATTTTAGGTTAAATGTGGTGCCCTTGGTGGTACCACCCCTTAGGAAGAGGGCTGAGGATATACCAGCATTGATAGATGTGTTTCAAAGCTCCTTATCCCAAAGTACCGGTATAGCTCCAAAACAATACTCCGATTCTGCAATAAAAGTGCTAAAAAGATATAGCTGGCCTGGAAACGTTAGGGAGCTTAAAAACTTAGTGGAACGGCTTATGATCATGCTTAACAAGCCAGTTATAGAGGAAGAGGATATACCACCACCTTATGGAAAGGGAATCAAAGAAGAGACCCCATGGCCTAACCTTTTTGACATCCCCCACCTCAAAGAGGCAAAGGCCCAATTTGAAAGGCTTTACATAGAGAAAAAGTTGAAAGAATGCAACTGGAACATATCCCTTGCTGCTGAACAAATGGGTATAGAAAGAAGTCACCTGCACAAAAAAATAAAACTCCTTCAAATAGGATAAAGACTTTTAGATCATTTTTTGCTTTAATTTCCCAAAAATTTTCTCAGTAACCGGAGCAAGGGATGCAGATAATCTTTCCATTAGATAATCTAGCCTTAGGCTCAGAAATATTTTCTCCACATAACTCGCACTTGACACTTTTAAAAATTCTTGCCTTCGATGGGGCATCTATTTTCGGATACGTTATTTTTAAAATGTTTTCCCATGGAGCGTTCAAAATATCTTCGATTTTTTGCTCTCTAATCTGGGTAACTTTTTGAATTAACAGGGGTGAACGGTCGCCTTGGAGGTATTTCTCCCATATAATTTTTTCTTCATTTGTTTCATTTGTTGCACCGAATTCGATGTATATTCGAAGAGCTTTTGGAGGAGTGCGTTTGATAAAGGTATATGCTTGTTTACCATGGTCCTTTAAGATCAAATTCCCTTTACCAAAGGTGCATCCTGTTACAACTTGAATGGCATCCACAGCGCAGGAGTCATTTTCAACTATAGCAACTATTTCTTCATCCATAGATGGTTCTTGAATACCCAATTCCTCCATGGCCTTTGTGGCCACCCTAAAACCAAGGGCAAGTCCTGGGCAACTATGCCCGTGAAATTTCACAACATCCTCATAATTTTTCATGGCATTCTCCTGCTTTTAATGTGTAACCTATTAGGTTTAGCTACCCATTTTAACTGTATCTTGAATACTATCTTGATTTGATTCAGGCATCAATATAGGATTAACGCCAAAATCCCACCAAGGAGGTCGAAGATGTCCAGGCTCATCAGGGTGAATATGTCCACAGGAGAAGTTAAAATGGAAGAGCTTCCACAGATCTACAAAGGTCTGGGTGGAAGGGGACTTTGTTCAGCCATTTTATTCCACGAGGTGGATCCCACCTGCAACCCAATCGGTCCAAACAACAAATTGGTAATTGCTCCAGGGATTTTGGCTGGAACCAATTGTGCCAACTCAGGAAGGATTTCTGTGGGTGGGAAGAGTCCTTTAACGGGAACCATCAAAGAGGCAAACGCAGGTGGCCAGGCAGGTGGTTATTTGGGAAGAATGGGGATTAAAGGTATTGTAATTGAGGGTATGGCAGAGCCTGGAAAACTTTTTAAGCTCTATGTTTCTCCAGACAAGGTCGAACTTTTGCCAGCGGATGAGCTGAAAGGCCTTTCCAATTATAAAACAGTGGATCAACTCAAAAAAGATTATGGTCAAAAGGTATCTTTCATCACAATTGGACAGGCTGGTGAATGGCTCCTGGGAGCAAGTTCTGTGGCGGTCACCGACAGGGAATTGAGGCCCACAAGACACGCAGGCAGAGGTGGGTTGGGTGCTGTGATGGGCTCCAAGGGCTTAAAGGCTATTATTGTGGACCCAAAAGATTCCAAAGGTGCAACCATAGCTGAGGAAGAAAAATTTAAGCAGGCTGCCAAAAGATTTGCTAAGGCACTGCAAGATCACCCAGTCACAAGTCAAGGTCTTACCAATTATGGGACTGCAATATTAATCAACATCATAAACGAGGCAGGAGCCCTTCCCACAAGGAATTTTTCCTCGGGAAGGTTTGAGCTTGCTGAAAAGGTTTCAGGTGAGGCCTTAAACGAAATAACCCAAAAGAGAAAGGGAAATTGTTCCCATGGGTGTATGAGCGGTTGTATAATCCGCTGTTCTGGTGATTACATGGATGAAACAGGTGCATATTTTTCCAAGTGGCCTGAATATGAGACCATATGGGCATGGGGTCCCAACTGTGGGATAGGAGACCTGGATACAATAGCCAAGATAGATAAAGCCTGCGACGACATTGGGTTGGATACAATAGAAATGGGAAATGCCATTGCAGTTGCCATGGAGGCAGGGGTAAAGCAGTTTGGGGATGCCAAAGGAGCCGTAGAACTCATAGAAGAGGTGGGTAAGGGATCAGCCCTCGGTAGGATATTGGGTTCTGGAGCCTATGTGGTGGGTAAGGTGTTTGGAGTCAAAAGGGTGCCTGTTGTGAAAAACCAGGCATTGCCTGCCTATGACCCAAGGCCAGTGAAAGGGATCGGGGTTACATATGCAACCTCCACCATGGGTGCTGATCATACTGCAGGATATGCAGTGGGTAGCAATATCATGAAGGTTGGTGGTTATGTGGATCCGTTACAAATTGAAGGTCAAGTGGAACTGAGCAGAGGACTTCAGATTGCAACGGCCAGTATTGATAGCATAGGCCTATGCCTGTTTGTGGCCTTTCCCATGCTGGACATCCCAGATGCACTTCAGGCAGTAATAGAGATGGTGGAGGCAAAGGAAGGAGTTAGTTTAGGGCAAGATGGTTTCCAAGAAATGGGCAAAAAGGTCTTGAAGATGGAAAGGGAGTTTAACCTAAAGGCTGGGTTCGGTCCTGTCCATGACAGACTCCCTGAGTTTTTCAAGTTGGAAAAGCTCCCACCCCACAACGTAGTGTTTGATGTCCCTGATCAGGAGTTGGATAGACTCTTTGATTTTGTATAACCTTTAATGCCCAGGTGGATTATTTCCATCTGGGCCTGATTCATGGTTTTTAATGGAAGATAACCGTTATGTTGATCGGCATTACTTACGATCTGAAGGAAGACTATTTAAAGGAAGGATATAGCCACGAGGATGTTGCAGAGCTGGATTCCCAAGAGACAGTTTCTGCTATAGAAAAAACCCTCAACGAACTTGGATGGGAAACAGTCAGGATTGGGAATGTGAAATCCCTTATAAGGGCCTTGGAGAGGGGCAAAAGGTGGGATTTGGTCTTTAACATAAGTGAGGGTTTTTGGGGAAGGGCCAGGGAGGCGCAAGTCCCTGCTGTGTTGGAGGCTTATGGGATTCCATACACCTTTGGAGATCCCCTCACAAATTCCATAACCTTGGATAAAGCAATGGCTAAGAGAGTGCTTGTCTCTGAAGGGATACCCACACCTAAGTTTTTCCTTTGTTCATCTCCCAAGGAGGCAGAAAAAATTAACCTTCATTTCCCGTTGTTTGTGAAGCCAAATCAGGAAGGTACAGGAAAGGGAATAGATGAAAACAGCCTTGTGTATGACAAACAAGGCCTCTTTCAAAAGGTGAGGGAGATACTATTCCTCCTTGGGCAACCTGCCTTAATAGAAGAATATCTTTCGGGAAGAGAATTTACTGTGGGTATTATGGGATACCATCACTCGGCCAGGGTTATAGGAACCATGGAGGTAATAGTGGAAGAAGGCCCTGGTATTTATTCATATGGTGTAAAAGAAGCCTGGAAAGAAAAGGTTAGGTATGAACCATTAAAAGAAGAAGGACTTAAAAAAGAGATAGATGAGTTGGCCTTGAAGTCCTACATACTTTTGGGTCTAAGGGATGCTGGCAGGATTGATATGAGGTTATCAAATGATGGTCATCCCATGTTCTTGGAGGCAAATCCATTGCCTGGTCTTAATCCCACCAACTCAGACCTACCTATCCTGGCCTCCCACTTTGGGCTCCAATATAAAGAACTCATTGGTGGAATTGTTTTATCTGCCTTGGAAAGATATGGAATACATCCATTGGCTTAAAAGAGAAAGGATTCTAATTCTATACAATGAGCCCTCACCACTGGCCTCGGAAAGTGAGGTAGGGGTCCTTGATGAGGTGGAAGCAGTGCGAGCAGCCCTTGAAACTTTGGGAATTAACTATGAAATAAAAGGTGTGCAAAGCCTTGGAGATGTGGAAGGTGCCCTTAGGGGAACTCCTGGGTTGGTCTTTAATCTGGTGGAATCCTTTAAAGAAGATCCACTTTCATACTGTTTGGTTCCCAATATCTGTGAAAGCATGGGTTGGGCTGTCACTGGCTCTTCAACCCCTGCACTTTTAAAGACAACCGATAAACCATTATGTAAGGCCATCTTAAGGGCCCATGGGATTCCAACTCCTGATTGGGAGTTAATAAAGAATGGGTGTGCTTTTAGAAGGCTAAAAAAGGCAAGGGAAATCATTTTAAAGCCTGCTGCCTATCACGGGAGTGAGGGTATTGATGGAGAGAAGAATTTGATCTCTTCACCTTACCTTATAGAAAAGGTGATTCAACTGGCAAAGGAATTGGGAGAAAAGTTTAAATTTGGAATAATGGCAGAGGAATTTGTGGGTGATAGGGAGATAAATGTAACTGTTTTGGAAAAAGATGGTTTTGTTGAGGTTTTAAAGTTAGCGGAAATAGACTTTAGTGGCTTAATTCAAGGTTATCCAAGGATACTTGATTATAAAGCAAAGTGGGATCAAGGCTCCTATATACATCAGCTCACCCCAAGGATTATTCCGGCTCCCCTAAGTAACGGGATTTCAGAAGAAATCAGGCGAATTGCCTTAAGGTGTTCTGAGGTATTTTCTTGTAATGACTACATGAGAGTGGATTTTAGGCTTAAAGGCAAAAGGATTTATGTGATCGATGTGAATACAAATCCTGATGTATCTTTAAACGGAGGCCTTGCTGCTGCAATCCATGCCTCAGGTATAAGTTACGAAACCTTTGTCTTACAAGTGCTTGTAAATGCCTATAAAAGGCACCGTTCAAAATTAGCTCACTGGATTTGATATTCAAACCCCTTAGCCCAAATTCTCCACCATAATTCACATATGCTACAGAAAAGTTGGTATTTGATCGGAAATAATTACGCATATAGAAGTTTTTACTTGGGTCCTTTTAGATTTGATAGGTCTTGAAGGTATTTTTAACTTGCTATAAAGTTCAAGCTTTTATGAGCTTGCCTTTGTTATGCAACGGAACTTTTTCATTATACGAAACCCTCATGACAGTTTACCGACACAAATGGGGATGAAAATCTAAACTGAGATTTTCAGGGGAAGTGTACAACACTTAGTAGTGAAAAGGCATATAGAAATAAAATGGGCAAAATAATTTTAGATTTGTTATAATAACCCATCTTCCCCTTCTGTGAGGGTAAAGTACACCTTATGGAGGGTTATGAGGAGGTGGTGTGGTGAAAAAGCTACCCATTGGGATACAGAGTTTTGAATCCATAAGGACAGAGGGTTATTACTACGTGGACAAGACTCCCTTTGTAAAGAGGCTTGTTAGCCAAGGGAAGTATTATTTTCTTTCTCGCCCCAGGCGATTTGGGAAATCTTTGTTTTTGGATACACTGAGGCAGGCGTTTTTGGGAAAGAGAGAGCTTTTTGAGGGATTGTATTTGGAAGACAACTGGGATTGGGAAAAGAAATATCCTGTGGTGTATATAGATTTTGCAGAAGGTGTGGTGGGTAGTGTAGAGACACTCAAGGAAATGATAAATTCAACCCTTAATTACCATGCTGAGACCTATTCCATTGTTCTTAAAGAAAGGCTGTTGAATCTTAAGGTTAAGGAGCTAATCAGGCGGATATATGATAAATATAGAAGCAAGGTGGTTGTGCTGATAGACGAATACGACAAACCGATTCTGGATAGGATAGAGGACAAAGAGCTTGCGATAGAGATAAGGGAGAATTTGAAAAATGTGTATGGTGTTTTAAAGCCATTGGATGAATACATTAAGTTTGTATTTATCACAGGGGTTACTAAATTCAGCAAGGTGTCTTTGTTTAGTGGCTTGAATCAATTGAATGACATAAGCATAGATGAAGAGTATTCGACTATATGTGGGTACACGCAAAGGGAATTTGAAGAGACGTTTAGAGATAGGTTAAAAGAAATAGATCTTGAGGAAGTGAGACGATGGTATAATGGATACAGTTGGTTAGGAGAACCTGTTTACAATCCCTTTGACATTTTGCTTTATCTAAGCAAGAAGGATTTTCGACCCTATTGGTTTGAGACAGGTACGCCCAGTTTTTTGATAAAGGTTATGTTGGAAAGGA
>Ga0197142_1001272_pt1 | contig 23251 bp, 20 predicted proteins | sample GBS60_MetaG_FD_148614 | JGI IMG/M metagenome (GOLD analysis project Ga0197142, IMG submission 148614) | Sediment microbial communities from Great Boiling Springs, Gerlach, Nevada, United States - GBS 60_MetaG | ecosystem: Environmental > Aquatic > Thermal springs > Hot (42-90C) > Sediment... | reverse complement strand
TCGATCCGGGCGATCCTGTCGAGCCGGATGTGCCGGCGGCCTTTCATCCGTTTCCGGAAGGAGCGCCTCGAAATCGGTTGGGCCTGGCCCAGTGGCTGGTGGACAAGCGCAACCCCCTCACTGCCCGGGTCGCTGTCAACCGGTTCTGGGCACGCCTGTTCGGCACGGGTCTGGTGGAGACGGAGGAGGACTTTGGCAACCAGGGCGCGCCGCCCTCGCATCCGGAGCTGCTGGACTGGCTGGCGACGGAGTTCATGCGCCTGGATTGGGACATGAAGGCTCTGCTCCGGACCATTGTGCTCTCGGCCACCTACCGGCAGAGTTCCGACGTCTCGCCGGAACTGCTCGCGCGCGATCGCTTCAACCGCCTGCTGGCGCGCGGGCCGCGCGTGCGCCTGGAGGCCGAGATGGTCCGAGATCAGATGCTGGCCGCCTCCGGTTTGCTTAGCCGGAAGATGTTCGGCCCGCCGGTGATGCCGCTCCAGCCCGAAGGCGTCTGGCAAGTGGTCTACAGTCGGGACCGCTGGGAGACGAGCTCGGGCGAGGATCGCTACCGCCGCGCGCTTTACACATTCCGGCGTCGCACCTCGCCGTATCCGGCCTTGACAAATTTCGATGCTCCTTCGGGTGAGGTCTGTACGCTCCGGCGTATCCGCACCAACACGCCGCTGCAAGCGCTGGTGAACTTGAACGACCCGCTGGCGCTCGAGGCGGCTTCTGCGCTTGCCGCGCGAGCCTGCCGCAGCGCCGGCGAATCCTTCGAGGAGCGGCTGCGCCACGCCTTCCGCCTGGTGCTGATTCGGCCTCCCCAGCCGGCTGAGCTTGACCGGCTGGCAAAGCTCTACGAGGAGGCGCGGGCGAGGCTGAAGCGCGATTCGGAGGCGGCACGCAGGTTGCTCGAGCCGGCGAAGATCATCTACCCCGAAGATCGCCGGCAAGCGATCGTGCCGCCTTCAACCACCGGCCCTGTCGAGTGGCGCTTCCGCGCCTCGGAGCCCGAAGACGGCTGGACCCGGCCGGACTTTGACGATTCGCTTTGGGAGCGCGGCGCAGCTCTGTTCGGACGCATAGCCCCGAAAAAGCCGCCCAAGGAGGGTGAGGAGGAGCTCGTCTATACGCCGCCGCCGGTTCGCACGCCCTGGGACTCCGAGCGCCTGTGGTTGCGACGTGTCTTCGAACTGCCCGGAGAGGGCTTCGAGGACTTCCGCCTCCGGATCGAATTTCGTGGAAGCTTTGACGTCTGGATCAACGGCGTGCATGCGGCCAGTTCCGGCGAGGAGTCCGCCGGGCCCCTGGATCTGAAGGTGGCGCCCGCGGCGGCTGCCACGATCCGGCCGGGGCGTAATCTTATCGCGGTCGCCGCACGCCGCACGGCCGCCGGCGACGGCGACCAGTACATCGATGTCGCTTTGACTGCGCTCCGGCCCCCTGCTCTTTCGGCGCCGCAGCCCGATGACGCCGAGCGAGCGGCCTGGGTGATGGTGGCGCACGTGTTGCTGAATCTGGACGAGACTGTCACAAAGAGGTGAAGCCGATGACCGACCGCTGGGAGCTCGTTCGCAATCAAACCCGACGCTATTTCCTCCGCACCTGTTCGGTATGCCTGGGCGGGCTGGCGCTCGGCGAGTTGTTGGGCTATGCGGCTCAGGCGGCGACGCAGGCGTCTCCGATAACTAATCCGCTGGCGCCGCGCCAGCCCCACTTTCCCGCCAAAGCCAAGCGCGCCATCTATCTGCACATGGCCGGGGCGCCTTCGCAGCTCGAGCTGTTTGAGAACAAACCCGCGCTGCGAAAGTACGACGGCCAGCCCTGTCCCCAAGAGCTGCTTGAGGGCAAGCGCTTCGCTTTCATACAAGGAGTGCCCCAGATGCTGGCGGGCCAGTATGAATTCCGCCAGCACGGCGAGTCCGGTCTGTGGCTGAGCGAACTGCTGCCGCACCTGGCCACCGTGGCCGACGAGCTGGCCGTCATCCGGTCGATGACGACCGACCAGTTCAACCACGCGCCCGCGCAGCTTCTCATGCACACGGGCAACCAGCGCCTGGGTTATGCCTCGATCGGCGCCTGGGCGACCTACGGCCTGGGAACAGAAAACCAGAACCTGCCCGGCTTCGTGGTGCTGGTGAGCGGCGGCAAGACGCCGGATGCAGGCAAGAGCGTCTGGGGCTCGGGCTTCCTGCCTGCCGTCTATCAGGGCGTGCAGTGCCGCTCCGAAGGCGAGCCGGTGCTGTATCTGAACGACCCGCCGGGCATCGATCGCGGGCTGCGCCGCGTGACCCTCGACGCCGTCAACGACCTGAACCGGCTCCAGCACGAGCAGTTCGGAGACCCGGATACGCTGGCGCGGATCGGGCAGTACGAGCTTGCGTTCCGCATGCAGATGGAGGCGCCCGAGGCCATGGACATCTCGAAGGAGCCGCCGGCCGTACTCGAAGCCTACGGCGCCCAACCGGGCAAGATGTGTTTTGCCAACAACTGCTTGCTCGCCCGGCGGCTCGTCGAGCGGGGCGTGCGCTACGTCCAGCTCTTCGACTGGGGCTGGGACCATCACGGCAACAACGAGCGCACCGATCTCAGATACGATCTGCCCCGCAAGGTGGCCGAGATCGACCGGCCCGTGGCCGCGCTCATCCGCGACCTGCGCCAACGCGGCCTGCTCGATGAGACGCTGGTCATCTGGGGCGGCGAGTTCGGGCGAACGCCCATGCGGGAAAACCGAGGCGGCAACTACGGGCCGTACGTCGGCCGGGATCATCACCCGCACGCCTTCACCATCTGGATGGCCGGCGGCGGCGTCAAGCGCGGCATCGCTTACGGCGCCACCGACGACATCGGTTACTACGTCGTCGAGAACCCGGTGCGCCCGCATGACCTTCAGGCGACGATTCTGACGCTGCTCGGGCTCGACCCCTACAAGTTCCGATACCCGTTCCAGGGCCTCGACCAGCGCCTGATCGGCCCGACCGACGAAGCGAAAGTAATTCGCGCCCTGATCGCTTAACTTGCGGCGGCGCGGGCCCGAGTTCATTGCCGAAAGCCTTCTCCGGTAGCGTGAGCAAGATCGTGGTGTTTGAAGTGTCGAAGAGGAGGCAGTCGGCCGGCGTTTCAACAGCAGAATCGCCCAATCGCTCCCTGGTCGGCTTCGTATGGCTTCAACACGATTCCGGCGCCGGCGCTAGCCTAAAATGAATCCTATGCACTGGGACGGCAAGCAAAGCTTCTTGCCGGCGGTCACCTCAGATGCCGATCCGCTCGAGGCCGACCTGGTCTTGAGCCCTCCTCGGTCCGCCGATATCGACGACGTCATTCTGCCGCAAGGCGATGCACCAGCACACATCCGGGGGTTGCGCCCGTGAGAACTGTCATTGCCGCTTTCGTTGCCGCCGGCGTGCTTCTCGCGCAGCCGGGCGCCACAGGGAAGGACTGGCCGCACTACGGGGGCCTTTACAACGCCTGGCGCTACAGCGCACTCGACCAGATCAACCGTTCGAACGTCCGGTCGCTCCGGCCCGTCTGGGCGTTCCAGACGGGCGACTATGACGGGGGTCTTCAGGCTACGCCGATCGTCGTCGACGGCATCATTTACCTGTCCACGGCTCACAATTGGGTCTTCGCCATCGACGGCGCCACCGGGCGCGAGCTCTGGCAGTACCGCTACCCCCTGCCGGACAATTTCAACCTCATTTACGGCCCGTGGAATCGGGGCGTCGCCGTCGGCTTCGGGAAAGTGTTCATGGGCACGCTCGACAATCACGTCGTGGCGATCGACCAGAAGACCGGCCGCGAAGTCTGGCGCGTCAATGTCGAGGATTCCCGCCAGTGCGGCTGCAACATTACGGGCGCGCCGCTGCTGGTCAAAGACAAGGTGATCGTCGGCGTCACCGGAGGCGACTCGGCTCATCGGGGCTACCTCAATGCCTTCGACGCCAACACGGGGCGTCACGTCTGGCGCTTCTGGACCATTCCCGGCCCCGGAGAGCCGGGCCATGAGACCTGGGCCGGCGACAGTTGGAAGTACGGCGGCGGCTCGACGTGGATGACCGGCTCCTACGATCCCGAGCTGAACCTGGTCTACTGGGCCGTCGGCAACCCGGCGGCGGACTTCTACGGCGAGGACCGGCGGGGGGATAACCTCTACACCAACTCGGTCGTCGCCCTGGATGCCGACACCGGAAAGCTCAAGTGGTATCACCAGCAGATCCCGCACGACGTCTGGGATTTCGACACCGCCTACGAATGCGTGCTGCTCGACCTCCCGGTCGACGGCAAGATGCGCAAACTGCTGCTCAACGTCAACAAGAGCGGCTACACGTTTGTCGTGGACCGGACCAACGGGGAGTTCGTCTCCGCCTGGCCGCTGGTCAAACACATCAACTGGGTGAAGGGCATCGGCAAGAAAGGCGAGCTGATCGGCCGCAACGAGCCGGAGGTGGGAAAGCCGAAGTTCCTTTGCCCCAGCATCGGGGGAGGGCGGAGTTGGAATCAGGGCGCTTGGTCGCCGCGCACGGGCTGGTTCTACTCCACCGGCCTGGAGTGGTGCCAGGAGGTAACCGCGGTCAAAGAGGATCCCGTCGAGGGCCAACCCTTCTTCGGCGGCACCTTCGAGTGGAGGCATCCGCCGGGCGAGGAGGCGCACAGCCATCTGGGCGCCTACGACCCGCTCACCGGCAAGAGGTTTTGGAGCTATCGCTACAAGTACATGCTGCTCGCCTCGGTGCTCGCCACCGCCGGGGATCTCGTTTTCACCGGGGATCCCGAGGGCCATTTCTTTGCCCTGGACGCCCGCACCGGCGAAAAATTGTGGAGTTTCCAAACCGGCAGTGGCCACCGCGGCTCGGCCGTAACGTACGAGATCGGGGGCCGGCAGTATATCGCCACGCCCTCCGGCTTCGGCTCGGCGCTGGCCGGAGCGCTCGGGCAGCTCTGGCCGGAGATGGAGAATTTCCGAAAGGGCTCGACCCTATTTGTGTTTGCGCTTCCGGAGGGTGATTGAGTGCTCTGGCTCTTGTTCCTGCTGGCGCAGACTTCGGGAGCGCAGGACGAGGTGGCGGTCGGCGAACGGATCTTCGCCCGAAGTTGCGCCATCGGCTATTGCCATGGCTCGGGCGGCGCCGCCGGCCGTGCGCCGCGCATCCGGGGCCGCAGTTTCACACCGGAGTATTTGCTGAAGGTGACCCGGGACGGCATCCCGGGCACGGCCATGCCGGCCTGGCAAGGACGACTGAGCGAGGAGGAGATCCGCGCCGTCGTCGCTTACATGCTCAGCATTTCGGCGTCCGGTTCCGCCGCGCCGGTCCCATCCAGCCCCGCCGCGGCCCCCGCGCGCCAAGTTGAGATGCCGCCGAAAGCCCGGGCCGGCCGCGAGCTCTTCTTCGACGCCGTCCGCGGAATTCGTTGCGGGACCTGCCACGCCCTGGAAGACCGCGGCCTGCCGATCGGCCCCAACCTGGCGGCCTCGCCGCCTCCATCGATCGACGCGATGCGCAACCCGCCCCTCAACGAGGTGCGCACGGCGCGGCTTGCCGGCGGTGACGAGTTCCCGGCCTTGCCGGTCGAGAACAAGGACGGCTGGGTGAAGCTCTACGATTTGACCGTTCCGCCCCCGGTGCTGCGAACCCTCCGGGCCTCAGAGGTCGAGCTCTCCCCAGGCAGCCGATGGCGGCACGCCGAAGTGATCGCCTCCTACACCGACCAGGAGCTCGAGTTGATCCTCGCCTACTTGCGATGGCTGGCGCGATGAGCTCCGCCGGGTAGCAGCGCCGGCCGGCCGGAGCGTCGAGCCGGTCGTCCTCCGGTATACTGAGTGGCCTATGCCCGCCGCCTCGCTGCGCCGGTTTCGAAGGCTTGCCGTATCCGGCGCCGACGAACTCGTTTTCGGACGCGCACCAAGCCCGGTCCGCTGCGGGCTGGGCCTTGAAATCGGAGCGGGCCGGGTTTACCCTGAGGTGAACTTCACGCTCCCGCCGATCACCATTTCCGACGCCACCTGGAGCGAGGTCGTGGCGCACTACGAAGAGATCGCCGGGGCCGTGACTCGCCGCGCGACGGCCCTCGCCGTGCCCGGGCTCGTGCTGGAATTCGAACATCTGCCGGCGATGACCGAGCGACCTCAGTGGGGGGCCGAAATCAGCCGTCTGCTGCGCTGCCGGCTCGAGGAGCTCCACGCGTCCTCGGGAATCCTTTGTGCCCTCCGGGTCACCCCTGTGGACCTGCGCGACCAGGGCCGGCCGCCGCGGCTCCGAAAAGGGCCCGCCGCCGAGCGAGTGTTCGAATCGATGGCGGCCTGTCTGGACGCCGGCGCCGACATTCTCTCGATCGAGTCGGTTGGCGGCAAAGAGGTCCACGATCAGGCGCTGCTGTACGGCGACCTTCGCGGCATCACACTCGCTCTGGCCGTGCTTGCGCCGCACGACATGCAATGGCTGTGGACCGAGATTTCCGCCCTCTGCGCCGGCGGCGGGCACGCCGTACCCGGCGGGGATTCGGCGTGCGGCTTCGCCAACACCGCCATGCAACTGGCCCACCAACGAATGCTCCCGGAGGTGCTGGCGGCCGTCGTGCGCGCCATGTCGGCGGCCCGGAGCCTTGTCGCCTTCGAATGCGGGGCGCTCGGACCCTCCAAGGATTGCGCCTACGAAGGACCGGTACTCAAGGCCATCGCCGGTTGCCCGATTTCGATGGAGGGCAAGTCCGCCACCTGCGCCCATTTCAGCCCCGTGGGCAACATCGCCGCGGCGATGTGCGATCTGTGGAGCAATGAAGCCGTCCAGAACATTCGCCTGTTGTCCGGCAGCGCGCCGGAGGCTTACACGGAGCTGCTGGCCTACGATTGCCGCCTGATGAACACGGCCGCCGAGCGCGGAGGCGCGATCACGCTGCGCGACTGGCTGACCGCCTCTGATGAATGGTCAAGTCCACAGGCCGCCGTCCTCTCGCCGGAGGCCGCCGTGAAGATCGCCCAGGCGATTCTCACCGCACCGGAGAATCCCTACCGCCGCACCATCGCCGCCGGCCGCGCCGCGGTGGACATCCTCGTCGGCGGCCTGCGTGACGGCCGTCTTTCCCTCTCGCCGCAAGAACAGAAGTGGCTGGCCCGCCTTGAGCGAGAGTTTGCGGCGCTTCCCGCCGATCCGGAGGAGCTGATCGCCGAGACCGAGGCCGAATACGGCCACCTCTACGACCGCGCCAGCTACGGGATTTAAGCTCTGTCCGGATTCCCGCGGCGGACCTAGGCCGGCTCCCACAACCGGATCAGGCCCTGGTTACCCAGTTCGCCCAGCCCTTGGGCGACCGCTTTCTCGAAGAGCTCATGGCAGAGCCGGGTGCCCGGAGCCTCGAGTCCCAGCTCGGCGACGAGCTCGCTTGCCAGGCGCAAGTCCTTGGCATGCAGCTTGATCATGAAGCCCGGCGCATAATCGCGGGCGACCATTCTGGGGCCGAGATTCGACCACATCCAGGAGCCGGCGGCGCCGCCGGCCACCGCCTCGAGCGTCAGCTCGAGGTCGAGGCCGGCCGAGCGCGCCAGCCGGATTCCCTCGACCGCCGCAAGCAAATTCAACGAGCCGACAACCTGGTTGACCAGCTTCGTCTTCTGCCCGTGACCGTTCGGCCCGGTGTAGACGATCTTGCTGCCCAGGGCCTCGAACACCGGCAGGCAGCGCTCGAAGATCTGGCGCCGCCCACCCACCATGATCGACAGCGTCCCTTGGCGCGCCCCCGGTTCGCCGCCGCTCACCGGAGCGTCCAGCATCTCCACCTGGCGCTCGCCCAACCGCCGGGCGAATTCGATCGTCGCGCTGGGCGAGATCGTACTCATATCGATGACGATGGAGCCTGGCGAGAGCGCGTCCGCCAGGCCGCGCTCCCCGAAGAGCACCGCCTCCACTTGAGGCGTATCCGGAAGCATCGTGATGAACAGATCGGCCATGGGCGCCAGCTCGGCCGGCGACCCCGCCGCCTGAGCGCCCAGCGCCACAAGCTTCGCCGAGCGCTCCGCGACGCAGTCGTGAACGGCGAGCGCGAAGCCCGCCTTGATGAGATTGGCCGCCATCGGCGCGCCCATGATGCCTAATCCGATGAAACCAACACGCATGAGGCCGTCTCCTTCCCCTCTATTAAACGACTTCCTCGGCCCGGATCCGGCTCTCAGAAGTCGATGGACCGCAGGATCTCCGAGGGACGCAGCTCGAAGGCGCGTGCGATGGCCAGCAGGCTCTCGATGCTCGGCAGATGAGCCCCCCGCTCGATGGAAGACAGTTGCGAGACGCTCAAACGCGTCGCCGCCGCCAGGTCCTTGAGCGACCAGCCGCGCTCGGTCCGCAGCAGGCGGATGCGGTGCCCGAGCCGGTCGCGTAAAACGGTGTGATCGGCCCGGCCGAGTCCGTACGCCTGGATGGCGTTCTCGAGCGTTTGGCGGAGCTGCGCCAGCGAAAACGGCTTGGCCAGATAATCGAAGACCTTCATGCGGAAGGTGGTCCGCATGTCCTCAAGCGAGGGATACCCGGTCACGATGATGACGCAGAGCCTCGGCCAGCGCGCCAGCAGTTGCTCGAGCACCTTCTCGCCGCGATGCTCGCCCATCTTCATGTCCAGCAGGACGATGTCCGGCAGGCGCTGGCCGCAGGCCTCAAGCAGAGCCTCCGGATGCGCGAAGGCCCGCACCGAGTAGATCCCTTCGTCGGTGAGGCAGTCTTCGATGTAGGCGCGAAAGTCGGCATCGTCGTCGAGCACGGCGATGTCGATGGGGGCAGCCGGCGCCGCCGGCTCATCGCTGGGAGTGTTCGGCATCAGCGGGTGACCTCCGGGAGGACGTTGGCGTTGCGGCGGGCAGACGCACCTCCAGGCGCGCGCCCCCTTCGGGCCGGTTGGCGGCGGCGATGGAACCGCCGTGCTGATGGGCGATTCCTTCGGCGACGGCAAGGCCAAGACCCGTCCCGCGGGCATCCAGCCGGGTCGTGACGAAGGCCTCGAAGATATCGGGCAGCACGTCGGGCTGAATCCCGGGGCCGTCGTCCTCGACCATGACGGCGAGAAATTCACCCTCAGGTGACGGCACGGTTCGGCTCCGCACCCAGATCCGGCCCTCCGCGGATACGGCCAGCAGCGCATTGCGGAGCAGATTGACGAAAAGCTGCATCAGGCGGTCGCCGTTGCCTAGGACCCAGTGGCCGGGATCCACCTCATTGGCGAAACGCACCCCCGACGCCTTCTCGTCGATCGCCACCAACTGCCAGGCCTCGTCGATGAGCGGGCGCAAGGCGACCGGCTCGATCTGGTGGCGGCGGACCCGCGCGAAATCGAGCAGGCTCTCGCTGAGCCTTTGCAACCGTTCGGTGACGCGCGACATGCGGGTCAGCCATTCCTGCGCTGCGCGCTCCTCAACGGTTTCCTTCAGCTTCTCGATGGAACCGCGCAGCACGGCCAGAGGCGTGTTCAGCTCGTGCGCCAGGCTGGCGCTCAGCAGGCCGAGGCTCGCCAGGCGGTCCTGGTCGGCCAAATTCCGCTTGGCTTTCTCAAGCATCTGGTTCTTGCGCCGCAGATCGTCGGCCACCTGCTCGAGCCGCGCCAGGGCCTGCTCGAGCTCCTGCTCGTGGTGCCGCAGCTTCTTCAAGGTGGCGTTGCGCGAGGCCATCAACTGCCCGAGCTCGTCGTTCTGAATCAGCTCCTCAGGAATCAGCTCGCGGGCGGTGTCGCCGCGGCGCGAGGCCTCATCAGCCTCCAGCAGTTGGCGCAGCGGCCGATAGATGTACAGCGGCATGACGAACAGCTCGAGCAGCAGCACCCCAAGCAGGTAAACGCCGCCGAGAACCAGCAGCAGGTTCACCTTGGCTCGACGTCCGAGATCGTGATAGGATTGCGGGATACTGTGTGCGGGCCCGCCGGCTTCGGCAGCGGGCCCCGCTTCGCCCGGCCGGTGGCGGACGGCTTCCTCGATGACGGGAATGATCGAAAACCATGCGGCGACGGCCAGGACCAGGAAGAACAGATTATGCAGGATCACCAGCTTGTAACGCACCTTGAGCCCGCCGAAGGCTCGCGCCACTTTTGCTGCGACCTTTCTCATGGTCGGTGCATCCCAGTGGGGTGGTCGCCTACTGCCAGACAGTAGATTTTACGGTGAGCTTGCAAAGTTGGCTCTCTCTTTTATAAGATGACACTTTACGCCGCCTCTGGGCTGGGAGATAGGGTTCGCAACTGAATGGCATCCATATTCTCTAAGTCATCGGACACGTATATCCGGATTGGCGTGCTCGCTGCGGCGCTCGGTGCAGGCGCTGCGGTGGCTCTGGCCTTCTATCTGGCGAATCCTCAGGTTCGGGAGACCGGCTATGCTCCCCTGCAACCGGTCGAATACAGCCACAAGTTGCATGCCGGAGATCTGGGCATGGATTGCCGCTACTGCCACTCGAGCGTCGAGCAGGCAGGCTATGCAGCCATCCCTGCCACCGAGGTGTGCATGAACTGTCATGTCCGGGTCAAGGGCGACAGCCCCCTGCTTCAGTTGGTCCGGGAGAGCTACGCCACCGGGCAGCCGATTCCGTGGGTCAAGGTTCACAGCCTGCCGGACTACGTCTACTTCAACCACCAGGCCCATGTGGCGGCCGGGGTCGGCTGCGTGAGCTGCCACGGGCGCATCGACCAGATGATCGTCGTCAAGCAGGTCGAGCCGTTGAGTATGGCCTGGTGTCTGGATTGTCACCGGAACCCGGCGCCCAAGCTTCGTCCGGTTGAGCAGGTGACGAACATGGCCTGGCAGCCGGACCGCGATCCGGTCGAGATCGGCCGGCAGATCGCCGAGACGAAAGGGATTGCTCCTCCAGTGAACTGTTCGGGGTGCCATCGATGAGTCTGGTTCAGATTTCCGATTCCCCGCCGATGCCGCTCGAGACGGGACGCCGTTACTGGCGGAGCCTGGAGGAACTCGCCGGCACGCCCGAGTTTCGCCGCTGGGTGGAGCGGGAGTTTCCGAAAGGCGCCTCTGAGCTTCTGTCCTCCTCGTCACGCCGCACGCTGCTGAGGCTGATGGCCGCCTCCTTCGGGCTGGCCGGCCTGGTGGCCTGCCGCCGGCCGGAGGAGAAGATTCTGCCGCTCAGCAAGGGCGTCGAGCATTACATCCCGGGCAAGCCGCTCTACTACGCCACGGCGATGAATCTGGCCGGCTCGGTGACCGGGCTGGTGGTCGAGGCGCACGACGGGCGTCCCACGAAGGTGGAGGGTAATCCGAGGCACCCGGAGAGTCTGGGTGCCTGTTCCGCCTTTGCGCAGGCCTCGGTGCTGTCGCTGTACGATCCGGACCGCTCCCGCCGCGTGCTGCGTCAAGGACGGAGCTCCTCCTGGGAGGAGTTCGCCCGCTTTGCCGCAGACCACTTCCGAGCCGAGTTGCTCGGTCGCGGCTCGGGCCTGTGGCTGGTGGCCGGTTCGCAGCCGTCACCCTCCTACGAGGCGGTGCGAAACCACCTCCTCGCCCGCTTTCCCGAGGCGCGCTGGGTGGAGTTCGAGCCCGTCTCGCGCGAGGCGGTGCGGCGCGGCGCCGAGCTCGCCTTCAATCGACGCCTGGAGACGCTCTACGATTTCGGAAAGGCCCGCGTCATTGTCGCCTTTGATGCGGATTTCTTGGGCGTCGACAGCCCCGGCGTGCGCGCCATCCGGGAGTTCAGCCGCGGCCGCGCGGTCGTCTCCGAAAAGGACTCGATGAGCCGGTTGTACGTCGCCGAGAGCCGCTTCTCGATCACCGGCGCGATGGCCGATCACCGCTTCCGGGTTCGCTCCTCGGAGATGGCCGGCGCAGTCGAGGCCCTGGCCGGCGCCCTGGGCCTGATGCCGGCTGCCGCGGGGAACTATTTGTGGGCGGAGGCCGTCGCTCGAGACCTTCAGGCTCATCGCGGAGCTTCGCTCGTGCTGGCCGGGCCGAACCAGCCACCCGAGGTGCATGCGCTCGTTCATCTGATCAACGAGGCGCTGGGCAACTTCGGCCAAACCGTGAGCTTCGTCGCCGCCGAGCGTGCGCCCGGCGAGGCAAGTTTCGAGGAGCTGGCCTCGGCGCTGGCCGCCGGCCGGGTGCAAACCCTCATTGTGCTGGACGCGAATCCCGTCTTCACGGCGCCGGCCGATTTCGACTTTGCCGCCAACTTCGCCCGGGCCTCGACGACAATTCATCTGGGTCTGGAGGCGGACGAGACCGGCAGCGCGGCGACCTGGCACCTGCCGCAGGCGCATTATCTGGAATCCTGGGGCGACCTGCGAACCTGGGACGGTACGGTCAGCATCCAGCAACCCCTCATCCATCCCCTCTACGACGGGCGCACGCCGGCCGAGCTGCTCGCTCTGGTCTCCGGATACAAGGATCAGCGCGCCTACGACATCGTGCGCAACTACTGGACGGCGCAGTGGCCGGCGCAGGAGGCGGAGCGGCGGTGGCGAAAGGCGCTCCATGACGGCTTGATCGAGGGGACCTCCGCGGCCCGGCTTGTGCCGGCCGTCGATCGCAAGCGCGTGCTCGCCGCCTGGCGTCCGCAGCCGCCCGCCGCGGGGTTGGAACTGGTCTTCTATCCCAGCCCCTCGGTCTGGGACGGGCGCTTCGCCAATAACGGCTGGCTACAAGAGGCGCCGGAGCCGATGACCAAGCTTACTTGGGACAACGCCGCGCTCATGAGTCCGGCCACGGCCAAAAAACTTGGCGTCAGAAGCGGCGACGTGGTTCTCATCGAGTATGAGGGCCGGAGTGCGGAGCTGCCGGTCTGGGTCCTGCCCGGCCAGACCGACGACTCGATTGCGGCGGCGCTCGGCTACGGGCGCACGGTTTGCGGGCGCGTGGGGCGCCGCGTGGGCCACAACGTCTACCCGCTCCGCACCAGCCGCACGGCCGGATTCGCCTCCGGCGTGAGCGTCCGGCCGGCCGGGCGCCGCTACCGCCTGGTGAGCGCTCAGGACCATCACGCCATGGAAGGGCGGCCGCTGGTGCGCGAAGCCACGCTCCGCTACTGGCGCGAGCATCCGGACTTTGCCCGGCACGCCGTGCACGTGCCGGAACTCAAATCTCTCTACCCGGAGCACCAGTACACGCAAGGCTACCAGTGGGGCATGGCCATCGATCTGAACCGCTGCGTCGGTTGCAACGCGTGCATTCTGGCCTGCCAGGCGGAAAACAACATCCCGATTGTGGGCAAACGCGAGGTCGCTCGCGGCCGTGAGATGCACTGGCTGCGTGTGGACCGTTACTTTACCGGGGATGAGCAGGCGCCCGAGGCGGTCTTCCAGCCGGTCGCCTGCATGCACTGCGAGAAGGCCCCCTGCGAGAACGTCTGCCCGGTGGTCGCCACCGTCCACAGCCCGGAGGGGTTGAACGAGATGGCGTACAACCGCTGCGTCGGCACGCGCTATTGCTCCAACAACTGCCCGTACAAGGTCCGCCGGTTCAACTTTCTGGACTGGCACAAGGGGCTCGAGGAGTCGCAGAAGCTGGTCTTCAACCCCGACGTTACGGTGCGCATGCGCGGCGTCATGGAGAAGTGCACCTTCTGCGTGCAGCGGATCGAGGAGAAGAAGATCCAGGCCAAAGCCGAAGGGCGGCGCCAGTTGCGGGACGGCGAAATCCTCACCGCCTGCCAGCAGACCTGCCCGGCCGAGGCGATCGTTTTCGGCAACATCAACGATCCGGCGAGCCGGGTCTCGCAGATCAAGAAGCAGAACCGAAACTACCTGATGCTCGAGGAGCTGAACGTCCGGCCGCGCACCTCCTATCTGGCGCGGATCCGCAATCCCAATCCGGAGCTTGTCTAGCCGATGGCCGACCTGGCGATCCGAGAACCGTTCGAATTGCACGCGCCCCTGATCGAGGGCAGGCGCAGCTACCGCGAAATCACCGACGACGTCGCACGCGTCGTGGAGAGCCGGCCGCCGCGCTTCTGGTACATCGCCCTGGCGGTGAGCGGTGCGCTCACCCTGGTGCTCTTTGCGGTGCTCACGCATCTGGTGCGCACCGGCATCGGCATCTGGGGCAACAACCAGCCGGTCGGCTGGGCCTGGGACATCACCAACTTCGTCTTCTGGATCGGCATCGGCCACGCCGGGACGCTGATCTCGGCGATTCTGTTTCTGTTCCGGCAGCGCTGGCGCACCTCGATCAACCGCGCAGCCGAGGCGATGACGATTTTCGCCGTCATGTGCGCGGGCATCTTCCCGCTGCTGCACACCGGCCGGCCCTGGCGCGCCTACTGGCTGTTTCCGGTGCCGAACCAGGACCTGGTCCTCTGGCAGAACTTCCGCAGCCCGCTCATGTGGGACGTCTTCGCCGTGAGCACCTACTTCACCGTCTCGCTGCTGTTCTGGTACGTGGGCATGATCCCCGACCTGGCCACGCTGCGCGACCGCGCGACGACGAGGCTTCGCCAGATCGTCTACGGCGTCCTGAGCCTGGGCTGGCGCGGTTCGGCCCGGCACTGGAGCCATTACGAGAAGGCATACCTGATCCTGGCGGGCCTGTCGACGCCGTTGGTGCTGTCGGTCCACAGCATCGTGAGCTTCGACTTCGCCGTCTCGATCCTGCCCGGCTGGCACGCCACGATCTTTCCCCCGTACTTCGTCGCCGGCGCCATCTTCTCCGGCTTCGCCATGGTCATCACCTTGATGATCATCGCCCGCAAGGTCTACCGGCTCGAGCACCTGATCACGATGACGCACATGGAGAACATGTGCAAGATCCTGCTCGCCACGGGCACCATCGTCGGCTATGCCTACGCGGTGGAGTTCTTCACGGCCTTCTTTAGCGGGAATCCTTACGAGCGCTACGTCTTCGTCAACCGCGTCACCGGACCGTACGCCTGGGCGGTCTGGACGATGTTCGCCTGCAACGTCTTCGCTCCGCAGTTGTTCTGGTTCAAAATGTTTCGCCGCAGCATTCCGGTGATGTTCGCGGTCGCCATCATCGTCAACGTGGGGATGTGGTTTGAGCGGTTCAACATCATCGTCACCTCGCTGCACCGCGACTTCCTGCCGAGCAGTTGGGGCCACTTTACGCCCACCATCTATGACGTTTTGACCTTCGCGGGCAGCGTCGGGTTGTTCTTGACGCTGTTCCTGCTGTTTTTGCGGTTTCTCCCGGTGATTGCCATCTCCGAAGTCAAGGGCGTGGTTCCGTCGCCCGGCCAGGGCAAAGGAGGTCACTGATGTCGAAGCTGTACGGAGTTTTGGCGGAGTTCGACTCGCCGGAGGCGCTCCTCGAAGCGGCCCGCGCCGTGCGGGCCCGAGGCTTCACGCGCCTGGAGGCGTGCACGCCCTTCCCGGTGCACGGCCTCGATCAGGCGCTCGGGCTCGGCCGCTCCCCGCTCGGTTGGTTCGCCCTCGCTGCCGCTGCCGCGGGCGTGGCGGCGGCGCTTGTGTTGCAGTGGTGGACCGGGGCGGTCGACTACCCGCTGGTGGTCGGCGGCAAGCCCTTTTTCTCCATCTGGCCCTCGGTGCCGGTGACCTTCGAGCTGGCGGTGCTGCTGGCTTCCTTCGCCACGGTCTTCGGCATGCTCGCCCTCAACGGCCTGCCGCGCCTGTATCACCCACTGTTTGAGGACGACAACTTCCGCCGCGTCACCGACGACCGGTTCGTTCTGGCGGTGGAGGCCGCCGATCCGTTGTTCCACGCCACCGAGACGCCGGCGCTCCTGGCGCGGCTCGGCGCCCTCGAGGTCCGACTCCTGGAGGAGAAAGCATGAGCCGCGCCTGGACGACGTTGGGACTGGGAGCCGCTTTGCTGCTGGCCGGCTGCGCGGGGCAGACGACGCGCAAGCCCCCGATCGAGATCTTCGCCGATATGAAGCGACAACCGAAGCTCGAGGCGCAGGAGAGTTCGGCCTTCTTCGCCGACGGCCGCGCCAGCCGCATGCCTGTCGCCGGCACGGTGGCGCAGGGGCAGCTCGATGAGGATCCCGGCTTTGCGACAGGCGTCGTCAACGGAATGTATGTCGGCCGCAATCCGCTTCCGCTCGACGAAGCGGTGCTGGCGCGCGGCCGGGAGCGATTCGAGATCTATTGCGCGCCCTGCCACGATCGCGCCGGCACGGGACGCGGCATTGTCGGGCAGCGCAGCCTCTGGCTCGCCAACAGCCTGCACGACGATCGCATCAAGGAAATGGTGGACGGAGAAATTTACTACGTCATCTCCAACGGGAGGCGGACCATGCCCGGCTACCGCTTCCAGATTCCGGAACGGGACCGCTGGGCCATCGTCGCCTATGTGCGTGCTCTCCAGCGCGCCACCAGCGGAACCATCGAGGATGTTCCGCCGGACTTGAGACGGGAGCTTCGCTAGAGCCATGCCGACGACGATCAGCGCCCCGCAACCCCAGGCCGCCTCCTCCTATCGACTTGACGAGTCGCTCTGGCGGCGCGGCCGCAACCTCCTGTGGGTGGTTGGAGTGGCCGCCTGGGCCGCCTGCCTCGCCGGCTGGGCTACGGACCGCTACAACTTCCTCGGCTCCTATCTGGTCCACTTCATGTTCTTTCTCACCATCGGCTGGGGAGCGATGTTCTTTGTCATGGTGCAGCATCTCACCAGCGCCACCTGGAGCGTGACGCTGCGCCGGCTGATGGAGACCATCATGATCACGGTGGCCCCGGTGACGCTGCTTTTCCTGCCCGTCGCGCTCGGACTCGATGTTCTTTACAAGTGGGCCGACCCCGGCTTTTTCGATCCGCACAACCCCGACCTGGCTTTCAAGCGGGCCTTCTTCAACCCGCCGTTCTTCCTGATCCGAGCCGTCGTCTATCTGTTTGTCTGGGGCGTACTCGCCTTCGTGCTCTACCGGATCTCCGTGATGCAGGACGAGGGCGATTATCGCGAGTCGGTGTCGAACGCGCGCACTTGGAGCGCGCCGGGCCTGCTGGTGCTTACCGTCACCGTCACGATGGCCGGCGTCGACTGGGTCATGTCGCTCGATCCGTATTGGTATTCGACGATTTTCGGCGTCTACGTCTTCTCCGGCGGAGCGCTGGCCTTCATTGCCCTGCTGATCCTGGCGGCGCTCGGGCTGCGGGCCGCCGGCTTGCTTGGCGACGTCATCACCGTTGAGCACTACCACGACCTCGGTAAGTGGCTGTTTGCGCTTACCGTCTGGTGGGCCTACATCGCCTTCTCCCAGTACATGCTCATCTGGTACGCCAACCTGCCCGAGGAGACCGCCTTCTTTCACCACCGGGCCGAGGGGAGTTGGAGGTACTTGAGCGCTATGCTGGTTATCGGCCACTTCCTGGTGCCGTTCCTGGTGCTGTTGCCGCGCGCCGCCAAGCGCAACCTCACCGTGCTCGGCCTGGCGGCCGCCTGGATCTTGATCATGCACGGCATGGACCTGCACTGGCTGATTCTGCCCTCGGTCCATCCGCACGGCTTCCACCTGCACTGGCTGGACCTGGCAACCTTTGCCGGCGTCGGCAGCCTCTTCGGGCTCGTCTTTTGGTATCGGTTGCGCAGTCACCCGATGGTGCCGGTGGGAGACCTGCGGCTTCCGGCGTCGATTGCGCATCAAAACCAATAGGAGATGTTCTGATCCGATGACCGAACACACCCATTCGGCGGAAGGAGTTGCCGGCGGCGGCTACGACCGTCACGACCCCAACGTGGGCTTCCTCGCCCTGTTCGGTTTCGCATTGATCGTCGTCCTGGTGCTGGTGATCCTCGGCATTCAGTACTACCACGACCGGGTGAAAGAGCAGCAGATCTTTATTAAGGTGCTCCAGCCGGAATCGCAGGCGCTCAAGGATTTGCGCGCCCGCGAAGATCAGGAGCTCCACACCTATCAGTACATCAACCGCGAAAAGGGCCAGGTGCGGCTGCCGATTGACCGGGCCATGAAGCTGCTCGCCGCCGAGTATGCGGCCGGCAAGACCTTCTATCCCGTAAAGCCGTACCCGGTGAAACAGGAACAGGCCCAGCAGGAGGCAAGCGGTGTTCCGGAGCGTTAGTCTCTCGGCTCTGGCCGTGGCGGCGCTGGCCGCAGGCCCCGAGTCGGTGCCGCCCGAACTCGAGGGAGTGGGCATCGAGGAGAAGCTCGGCGCCCGAGTTGACCTGGATCTGACCTTCATTGCCGAAAATGGCTACCCGGTGGCGCTGCGCCAGTATTTCCATCAGGGTCGGCCGGTCATTCTGAACCTGGTCTACTACTCCTGTCCGATGCTGTGCAATTTGATCCTGAACGGTCAGGTGAGCGCCCTGCGCGAGATTCCGTGGACGCCCGGCGGGGAGTTCGAGGTCGTTACGATCAGCATCGATCCGAGCGAGACCTACGCTCTGGCGCGCCAGAAGAAGGAGATGTATCTGACCAGCTACGAGCGCCCGGCGCCGGGCTGGCACTTTCTCGTGGATCATCAGGGCAACGTCCGGAAGCTGGCCGAACAGGTTGGCTTCCATTACCGCTACGACGAGAGCCGCCGCGAGTACGCCCACGCCTCCGCCATCATGGTGCTGACGGAAAGCGGCGTCGTCTCAAGGTATCTGTACGGAATCAAGTACCGGCCGCGCGACCTGCGCCTGGCGCTGACGGAGGCCTCGGAAGGCAAGATCGGCTCCGCCTTCGACCGGGTGTTGCTTTTCTGCTATCACTACGATCCCCGCTCGAAATCCTACACGCTGTTCGCCACCAACATCATGCGCGCCGGGGGCGTGCTGGTGGTGCTTGTCCTGGGCGCCGTGCTCGTGCGCCTCTGGCGCCTGGAACGCCGGCGCAGCCGCTCCGCCGAATGGGTTGAAGCACGATGAACTGGCTCCGCTCGCTCATGATGCCCGCTCCGGGCAGCTCCTACGCGACCGAGGTCGACGACCTCTACATGTTGATCTTCTGGATCAACGTCTTCTTCTTTGTGCTCATCGCCGGGCTGCTCAGTTATTTCGTCTGGCGCTATCGGCGGCGCCGGCCGGACGAGATAACGCCCCACATCAGCCACAACTTCAAGCTCGAGGTCGTCTGGAGCGTCATTCCGCTCATCATCGTTGTGGTGATCTTTTTCCTGGGCTTTCAAAGCTATATGAACGCGCGCATCGGACCGGGCGAGGCGCTCGAGATTCAGGTGCGCGGCAAGCGCTGGGTCTGGGAGTTCGAATACCCTGACGGCACGCGGACGCTCAATGAGATCTACATCCCGGTCAACCGGCCTGTGCGCTTCATTATGTCGTCGGAAGACGTCATCCACTCGTTTTTCGTGCCGAGTTTCCGCGTGAAGATGGACGTGCTGCCCAACCGCTACACCGATCTCTGGTTCCATCCGACCGAGGAAGGCGTGCATACGCTGCTGTGCACGGAGTATTGCGGAAGGGGCCATTCCGACATGCTCGGTCAGATTCACGTCGTCAGCGAAGAGAAGTTCCGCGAGTGGCAGGAGCAGGGTGACGAGCGCACACGGGCGATGCCGCTCGCCGAACTCGGCAAGCTTTTGTATGAGAGCCGCGGGTGCGTCACGTGTCACTCCCTGGACGGCTCGCGGCGCGAGGGGCCGAGTTTCAAGGGCATTTACGGAGAGACGCACGCCATGCGCGACGGCACCGCGGTCCTGGTGGACGAAAACTACATTCGCGAGTCGATCCTGATGCCGCAGGCGAAGATCCGCTCCGGCTACGAGGCGATCATGCCGACCTACCAGGGCCTGCTGCGCGAGCGGGAGCTCGCCGCGCTGATCGAGTTCATCAAAACCCAAAAGTGAGGAGGCGAGAGCAGGATGGCTGACGTTCTGACAGCGCCGCCCGAAACCGGGCGCCGTCACTTCGAGCCGAACTATCTCAACGAGCGGCGGGGCATTCTCTCCTGGCTCACCACGCTCGACCACAAGCGGATCGGCGTCATGTACCTGTGGAGCGTGCTGCTGGCGTTCCTGCTGGGCGGCATCTTCGCCATGGTGGTGCGCATGGAGCTGCTCACGCCCAAGGAGACCATCATCAGCGCCGACGCCTACAACAAAGCCTTCACCCTTCACGGCGCGATCATGATCTTCCTGTTCATCATCCCGGGCATTCCCGCCGCCTTGGGCAACTTCGTGCTGCCGTTGTTGATCGGCGCCAAGGACGTCGCCTTTCCGCGCCTGAATCTGGCCAGCTACTATCTTTACGTGGCCGGCGCTCTGTTTGCGCTCGCCTCGATGATCTTCGGCGGCGTCGACACCGGCTGGACGTTCTACACGCCTTACAGCACCACGACTACGACCAAGGTCAGCCTGCTGACGCTCGGAGCCTTCATTCTCGGCTTCTCCTCGATCTTCACCGGCGTGAACTTCATCGCCACCGTCCACAAGTTGCGCGTGCCAGGAATGAGCTGGTTCAATATGCCGCTGTTCATCTGGGGCATCTACGCCACGGCGATCATCCAGGTTCTGGCCACGCCCGTGCTCGGCATCACGCTGCTTCTGATCGTCATGGAGCGGGTCTGGAAGGTCGGCATCTTCGACCCGGCTCTGGGCGGTGATCCGGTCCTGTTCCAGCACTTCTTCTGGTTCTATTCGCACCCGGCCGTCTACATCATGATCCTGCCCGGCATGGCGATCATCAGCGAGGTGATCCCGACCTTTTCCAAGAAGACGATCTTCGGCTACAAGGCCATCGCCTATTCGAGCGTCGCCATCGCCTTCATCAGCTTCCTGGTCTGGGGCCACCACATGTTTACCAGCGGCCAGTCGGACCTGGCGACCGCCGTTTTCAGCTTCCTCACCTTCCTGGTAGCCATCCCTTCGGCGATCAAGGTCTTTAACTGGCTGGCGACCATGTACCGCGGCTCGATCGATCTGAAGGCCCCGATGCTTTACGCCATCATGTTCCTGCTGTTGTTCGCCATCGGCGGCCTCACCGGGATCTTTCTCGGCACCATCTCCGTGGACGTCCACCTGCACGACACCTACTTTGTCGTGGCCCACTTCCACTACGTGATGATGGGCGGCACGGTAATCGCCTTCCTGGCGGGCCTGCATTACTGGTGGCCGAAGATTTTCGGCCGGATGTACTCGGAGCGCTGGGCGCGGCCGGCCGCCCTCCTCATCTTTGTCGGTTTCAATATGACCTTCCTGGCCCAGTTCATCCTCGGCAGCCGGGGCATGCCGCGCCGCTACTACAACTATCTCGAGCAGTTCCAGCCGCTGCATGTGTTTTCGACCATCGGCTCTTGGGTTCTGGCGCTCGGCCTGTTCATGGTGGCCGGTTATCTGCTCGCCTCGCTCCGCAAGCCGTATGACGCGCCCGCCAACCCCTGGGGTGGCAAGACGCTCGAGTGGACCACCACTTCGCCGCCCATCACCCACAACTTCGAGAGGACGCCGGTGTTGACGCACGGCCCCTACGACTACAGCCCGCAGGAGGTTCGCCGATGAGCCATTCCACCGCTCCCACCGAACACGTCCACGAGCCGTTCCTTCAGCACCATTTCGCCGAACCGGCCCAGCAGGTCGACGCCGCCAAGATCGGCATGTGGCTGTTCCTGGTGACCGAGGTGCTCCTGTTCGGCGGCCTGTTCGTCGGCTACGGGATCATGCACGGCAAGCACCCGGAGGCGTTCGCCTCGGCCCATCACCACCTGGATCGCACGCTCGGCGCGCTGAACACGATCGTGCTCCTGGTAAGCAGCTTCACCATGGTGATGGCGGTGGCGGCGGCGCAGGCCGGCAAGCGGCGCCACCTGATCCATTATTTGATCGCGACGCTCTCGCTCGCCGGCGTCTTCCTGGTGATCAAGTACTTCGAGTACTCGCACAAGATTCACGAGGGGCTTCTGCCGGGCGGGCTTTACTCCTACAAAGGCGAAGCGGTGCCCGGCGAGTTCATGTTCTTCAGCTTCTACTTCATGATGACCGGCTTGCACGGTCTGCACGTCGTCGCCGGCATGATCGCCATCGGCTGGGTGCTCCGCCGCGCCGTTCGCGGGGATTTCTCCGAACGGTATTACACGCCCGTCGATCTGGTGGGACTTTACTGGCACCTGGTCGACATGATCTGGATCTATCTCTTCCCGTTGCTGTATCTGATCTCCTAAGGAGCTTGAGATGGCCGCCCACAGTTACGCTCACGCCAGGAAGATCTATGCGGGGGTGCTGGCCGCACTGCTCGTGCTGACGGTGATCACGGTGATCGCCGCGGGCATCAACTTCGGCTCGCCGTCGGTCAACGTCGTCGTCGCCTTGGCGATCGCCACGGCGAAGGCGTCGCTGGTGGCGCTGTTCTTCATGCACCTGCTCTACGACAACCGGCTCAATGCCCTCATCTTCCTGCTGGGCGCCATCATGCTGGCGATCTTCCTGATCTTCATCCTGCTCGACGTCGAGGCTCGCGACACGGTTCGTCCCTCCACGCTGCGGCCGCCCGCCGGAGCGGCCGCGCCCGCGCCTCAGCCCGCCGAGGCGGCCCCTCGCTAATCGACCCGCTCCCAGACCGGCGCATCATCGTCGCCGGGGAATTCCCGAAGCAGTTCGTGCGGGCGGAAGCGCGCCTTGTAGCTCATCGAGCGGCAAGCGGCGATCCAGTAGCCCAGATAAGCGTAACGGTGGCCCCGGCGTTGCGCATAGAGGAGTTGGTGAAGGATCGAAAAGGTGCCGAGGGACCGGCTACGCCACTCCGGATGGTAGTAGCAGTAGACGAGCGAAATCGCCCCGGGCACTTCATCCATGAGCGCGACCCCCACGAGCCGGTCGCCCTCCCGGTAGCGCCACTCGCGGGCAAATTCAAACGGCGCAAGAAAGCTTTCGCCGTAGGCGGCGGGCGTCGCCTGCTGTCGCGGCCAGCCGCGGTGGGCGCTCATGAAGCGGTGATAGCGGTTGTAAAGCTCCACTTGCTCGGCCGTGGCGCCGGGCGGTCCGAGTTCCACACGAATCTCTGCGTTTTGACGCAGCACGCGCCGGAGGCTCGCACTCGGCTCGAAGCGGTCCGCGAGCACCCGCAAGGGGCGGCAGGCGCGGCAACTCGGGCAGGCGGGGCGGAAGATCTGATGGCCGAATCGGCGGTAGCCTCGCGCGAGCAGCTCCGCGTACTCGGCGGCCGACACTTCCGTGACGAGGCGCAGCTCGAGCGAAGCCGTCTCGGCTGGCAGATACGCGCAGCGGTGGGGAGGTTCGATCGAGCGAATCCACTCCTTCATCCGGAGAATCCTGCCGGAGACGTCATGATAGAATCTGCCGCGTATGAACGCGAGCAGTCTTCGACGGAGTTTTCTCGCCGGCTTGGCGGGCGCCGGCGTCGCGGCGCGGCCGGCCGCGGCGCAAGCAGTCCCGCCCTCGGGCGTCCTCAACGTCGTCCAGTTCGGCG
>Ga0197142_1001270_pt1 | contig 23262 bp, 18 predicted proteins | sample GBS60_MetaG_FD_148614 | JGI IMG/M metagenome (GOLD analysis project Ga0197142, IMG submission 148614) | Sediment microbial communities from Great Boiling Springs, Gerlach, Nevada, United States - GBS 60_MetaG | ecosystem: Environmental > Aquatic > Thermal springs > Hot (42-90C) > Sediment... | reverse complement strand
AAGTGTTCACATTTCTCCTGGAGGCGAGAGCATCTCACCCTCATAGACTCGACGAGAGCGAGATGCCCTCGCTTCCAGGCTCGTGTGTTACCCCAAATACGAACAGGAACCTCATGTTACTCACAGTCACTCCCAACCCTGCCATCGACCGCGTTCTGATCGTTCCCGGATTTCGCCACGCCGATGTCTGTCGCGTCATCACACGGATCGACTCGGCTGGCGGCAAGGGGTTCAATGTCACACGGGTGGCGCGCACCCTGAGTCTGCCGGTGCGCGCCTGCGCGCTGCTCGGCGGTGAGAACGGCAGGCGGATAGCGCGGCTGGCTGAAGATGAAGGCATCGATGGCGCGTGGAGCTGGATTGCGCAGGGCGAATCGCGCATCTGCCTGCTGATCACCGACCCCGAAGCGCGCGACCATCTGACGATCAACGAGACCGGTCCGACGGTCAACGCCAGCGACTGGCACGGATTCATGGAACTGGTCTGGCAGCAGGCGCGCGCTGCAACGTTCGTCGCTGTTTCTGGCAGCGTTCCGCCCGGCGTCGCGCCGCAGCAGTATGTGGAACTGATTCGCGGTCTGCCTTTGGACGCCTTCGTGTGCATCGATACGAGCGGACCGACGCTGGCGGCAGCGCTTGATCTGCCGCTCGACCTGCTGAAGATCAACATGCACGAACTGAGCGCCGCGCTCGGACAGCCAATCACAACGCCCGATCAGGCGCGCGCCGCTGCCGTCGCTGTGCTGCAACGCGGTCCGCGGCGGGTGGTGGTCACCCTCGGCGCTCAGGGCGCCGTCGCTGTTGATGCACACGGCGCATGGAGAGCACGCACGCCGCCGGTTGAACCGATCAGTCCGGTGGGCAGCGGCGATGCTGCTCTGGCAGGAATCATCGCCGTACTGCACAACGGCGGCGCGCTCGCCGACGCGCTGCGCATGGGGGTTGCGTGCGGCGGCGCCAATACGCTGACGGTCGGCGCCGGGCGTCTGCACCTCGATGATGTGACGCGGTTGCACGCAGCGACTGAACTGGAAGTTATCTCATAAGCAGGGGTGGTTGAAGGGGGCGCCTTCGCCCACTCATCTCAAGGGGAGAGTTCAAAGATGAGCGGTTTTCTGCATTCCCATGCGCTTTTGCCCCTCATCCCCCCGACCCCCTTCTCCCACACGGGGAGAAGGGGGAGTCTGGGCGTCCTGATGCCTGAAACGGGAGAAGGAACGCAGAGGCTTGCCAAAACATCTACCCCTGAGAGATCCCCCTGACCCCCTTCTCGCACAAGGGGAGAAGGGAGAGTCTGGGTGTCCTGAAGACCAAAACGAGAGAAGGAACGCGGGGACTTCAAAAAATCTGCCCCTGTACGTTCGCCCACTTCCGGGCAGCGTGGTATACTACCGGAGGGTGAACATTTGTACAGGAATGCCGGAATGGACGACATCAAAGCCACGATTGAACGCATCGCCGCCAATGTCGAGCGGGTTATCGTCGGGAAGCGGCATGCCGTCGAGCAGGTGCTCACTGCTCTGTTGTGCAAAGGGCACGTACTCCTCGAAGACGTGCCGGGCACAGGCAAAACCATGCTCGCAAAAGCTATCGCGCGTTCGATCGGATGCAGTTTCAAGCGCATCCAGTTCACCCCCGACCTGCTGCCATCGGATGTGACCGGCATCTCGATCTTCAACCAGCGCACCCATGAGTTCGAGTTCCGCCCCGGTCCGGTCATCGCGCAGATCGTCCTGGCGGATGAGATCAACCGCGCAACACCCAAAACCCAGAGTGCGCTTCTCGAAGCGATGGAAGAACGCCAGATCACGGTGGACGGCGTCACCTACCCGCTGCCGACGCCGTTTCTGGTGCTGGCGACGCAGAACCCGATCGAGTACGAAGGAACATTTCCCCTGCCTGAAGCGCAACTTGATCGCTTCTTTATGCGCGTGCACCTGGGTTACCCGGCGCGAAACGATGAGATCGCCATCCTGCGTCGCCAGCGCGAAGCCCACCCAATCGACGCCCTGACGCAGGTTGCCGCAGCCGAAGAACTGGTCGATCTGCAGGAACGCATCAAATCGGTGTATGTCGATGAACTGATCGAGGAGTATATCGTCTCCATCGTGACGGCGACCCGCAACCACGAAGATGTGTATCTCGGCGCCAGCACGCGCGGATCACTGGCGCTCTACCGGGCGGCGCAGGCGCTCGCAGCGATCACCGGGCGCGACTATGTCATCCCCGATGATGTCAAGGCGCTGGCGGCGCCGGTGCTGGCGCATCGCCTGATTATCAGCCCTTCGGCGCGCATTCGGAACATCAGTGCGGCAGAAGTCATCGCGGATGTGTTGAAGGCAGTGGCGGTGCCGGGGGCGCGCGCCGGACGTCGATTCGAGCGTGTTGCTCGCTAACGCTACCTGAATCGCTGCTGACGCGCCACATCCGGGAGCGTTCCGTCCGATGCATGGCGGAGAAACAGCAACCCCGCTTCCATGCGGTTGCTCACCTTCAGTTTCGCCAGAATGTTGCTCACATGCTTCATCGCCGTGTTGTAGGTGATGTCGAGCCGCGCAGCGATCTCGCGATTCCCCAGCCCCTCGGCGATCAGTTGCAGAATCTCCAGTTCGCGTGATGTCAGTTCGCTCAAACTCGCCACCGGTCCGCTGATCGATGGCGGTCGAGCAGCCCGACGCAACACCTCTGCCGGAAAGAGCAGTTGCCCCTCCTGGAGACGCCGGATTGCATTCAGGTAGGCGATTGCCGGCAATTCTTTCGACATGCACCCCGACGCGCCTGCCAGGAACGCCTGCCCCTGCAACCCGGACGCTTCGTGTTCGTATGCCACCAGCAGCAGGACGGCAGTTTGCGGTTGTAGCGTGTTGAGCATGTGAATGTATTCGAAGACATCGCCGCCGGGAAGATACCGATCCAGCATGATGATTTCCGGTTCGGTATCGATCAGGCAACGGTCAAGACCGTCGAGCGAGTCCGCCTCGCCGACGACGGCATGCCCTCCGCTGCGAAGGTGTTGCACCAGGCTCTGTCGAAACAGATGCTGCTGGTCGGCAAGCACAATCCGCGCGCGCCGCGAAGCCATGGTGCGTCCTCAACGTCTTCAACAGTGCCGCCCATCACCGTGCTCGATACACCAGGCAGAGACTCTTCACTGGACTCGGGTAGATCGATCTACCCTCCCCAGCGTACTCGCGCCTGCATGATCGTACCGGTATTCCCTGAAGAGAAATAGCACACCATCCCCCTTACCGTCACCCCTCGATCTCTCAGTTTCCGGGTACCTGAAATCAGTAATGCCCATCTTCCCTGTTTCTGGAAGAAAAAATACACAAATCCATCATAGCACACCGAACCGCAGGCGTGCTATGGTGCATACGCAGGTTTTAACGAGATTTCAACGCAATGACAGGCGCAATCAATACGTCGATTCGCTCTCCCAACTACGGATCGCGCAATGGGCGATCAATTTCGATGATCGTGATCCATGCCACAGCAGGAACAGTGCGCAGCGCACTGGCATGGCTGACCAATCCGGCATCGCGGGTGTCGGCGCATTACCTGATCGACAAAGCCGGTCAGATCTACCGGCTGGTGCCGGATGAATACGCCGCCTGGCATGCCGGTCGGGCAGCGTGGCGCGGTGAGACGGCAATTAACGACATATCGCTAGGCATCGAACTCGAGAACGCCAACAATGGACGTGATCCCTACCCGGCGACGCAGATGGAATCGCTCGTTCAACTCACCCGCGACAAGGTTGCACAGTACCGCATTGCCCCCGATATGGTCGTGCGCCACCTGGATATCGCCATTCCTCGCGGGCGCAAGAGCGATCCAGCCGGTTTTCCGTGGAACGATTTCCTGCGCCAGGTTTTCGCAGAGCCGATCGACGCGCTGCCGGAGCATCCCATTCCGCCGGTCAGGTATGCCACACTCAGCCAGATGCTGCTGCACGAAGCGTACCGTCAGGTCGGCGCAGTCGAATGGTCCGACTGGACGATGTTTCGCACTGCGCGCGCAGCCGGGCTGGGGTTGCCGGTCGCCCCCGCGTTCGAGGTGACGGTCGCCGGGCGCAGTTATATCGGGCAGTCGTTTGGTCGTGAGACGCTGGTCAGCCCCATCGCCGAGTGGAAACGGGTTGATCGGCTGAGTATGCTGACAGCGCCGGAACATCAACCGCTACGTGAGGCGCTCCTGCGCGCAATCTATGCGCAGGCGGGCGAGACGTATCGCCCGGATTGGGCATTTCATCAGTATGCGCAGCATACGCCGATCGGTCCGCCGCTGAGTCCAGGTTTCCGCATCCGCATCGATGACGACGAGTGGGTGGCGGCAATCTATGCACTCGATGTCATCTATTGCCCGGTCAATCGCTGGAGGGCGATCAGTCGCCTCAGCGACCTGATCGCGTCGCAGGGCGAGCGTGATCCGCTGGCAATGGCGTTGATCGAACGTCTGTATGAACGCGCTGGCAGCCAGTGGCGCCCAAACTGGTCGCTGCACCAACACGCACTTCGCTGCCAGCCCGGAGCGCCGCTTGGTCGCAGTTTTCGCGTGTCGTTCGATGGACGCGACTATGTGGCAGAGGCGTTTGCTCTTGATGTGCTCTTTTGCGCTATCGGGGAGTGGGACAATGTCCAGCGTTTGAGCGAGATTGTGTAACGACAGGAACCTGTATCAACCGGACCAGCCGACGGAGGAGCGCGATGTTCATTCCAGTTCCCCACAATCAGGCAGAGACCATCCCATCCCCAGACCTGCGTGTGCTGCGTCGGGCGCGCGACGCCACGATGGACACGCGCATCCATCGCATCGGCGATTACGGGGCGGTCGTTTTTCGTGCAGTGCTGCTGCTGATCTGCGGGATCGAAATGCTTGTATCTCAAACGACGCCGCTCGAACAACCGTTTCTGATGGTTGCACTGGTCATAGCGTCTGGTGCGCTGATCGCAGGGGGAACATTCGCCATGCCGGCGTGGATGCTCCTGGTCGCCGACGGCGCTGCGGTTGGCGCACTCATTCTGGCGACGGGCAGCTCTGCAAGTCCCCTGCTGCTGCTCGTTCCGGCGCTGGTGGTTCAGGGAAGTCTGTTTGCCGAAGAACGGGATGCGCTTGTCGGCGCCGGTATCGGCATCACGCTGCTGTTGCTCGTTGCGGTGCTTGATCCGGTGCGCACGACCAACCTGCTGACCGAAATCGTGGCAGTGCATGTGATCGTGAGCATCGCTGCGCTCTGGGGATCGCGCCAGATTCGCCTGACGCTGACCCGTCTGCGGGAAGACATCGCGCAGCGTGCGCAGGCGGATCAGGAGCGTGTTGAGTTGCGCCGCGCCCTGGAGTGGCAGCGTCAGAATCTGAAGGCGTTTGGCGCATGCGATTCGTTCGATGAACTCAGGCGTTGTGCCGTTGAGCGCGCCGCACTGATCGTCGATGCCCCCGTGTCGCTGGACGACGCAACCATGCCTGGGGCGCCCGCATGCCATACCCTTACCATCGCGGGTGTGGGGCGTCTGGTCATTCGTCGCGCTTCCGCAGAACTCAGCCGATCGCAGCGCGACTCGCTCGACCATCTGATCGAGATCGCGTCGCAACGGGCTGCCGCGTTACGGTCGATCACGGTGCTACACCGTCACCACCAGGCGCTGACAGCGCTCTGGGAAGGGGCGGGACTGCTGCGCGCCACTCTCGATCTGCACGCCACACTGTCGGATGTCTGTCAACGGATCGCTGCCGCGCTCGATCTGGAGTGGCTGGCGCTGATCGGTCTCGACGAACGCCAGATGCCGGCGCCATTCCTGTTCGCACGCGGGAACGGGCAGGGACCATCGCTCCGGTTGCAACCTGTACATATCCGCCTGGCAGCCGAAGCGCTACGTGGCGGGAGAGCGCTGGTGCGCATCGAGCAGGGGCAGACACTGGCATTTCTGCCGGTGCGTGTGGCGGGTGAAACGTCGCTTGTGCTGGCAGCGCGGGGCGCCGTTGATGATGCCGCGCTGCAAGCACTGCTCTTATTGTTCGGCGACCTGGTTGCCGAGCGGTTGGCACGTGTCGAATGTTGACAGTGAGAACGAACGCAACAGTCGCACCAGTGCATCAAACAGCGAGAATGACATGGAGTCGATGACCGCAACCATTCAGACCGGCATGGCGATCACCCTGTTCATCACCGGCATCGGGATGCTGATCTGCGGACTGGTGATCATCATGACCCGTGAGTACCAGGAGGCGATGCGCTCACTGGCGGGGCAATCATCGCGGCTGAGCAGCAAAGCGCTGGCGGACATCGGCGTGCAGGCGACGCTCGAAGGCGCTGCCCACCTGCTCGAAGCCATCACCCGCCTGGTGCAGACGGCAATCGGCACCGGCGCATTTCTCTGTGTGCTGGGAACGATCATTTGCGGACTTGCGTTCTGGATGATGCTGCTGATCGGCGACCGGGGCACACCCTGACCCGTACGGGCGCAGCGGCGCTGCGCTCCCCTGGCGCCGGCGCATTTCTCTGCGTGCTGGGAACGATCATTTGCGGACTTGCGTTCTGGATGATGCTGCTGATCGGCGACCGGGGCACACCCTGATCACATCTGGAACGGTATGCCGCCGCCTTCGGATGGGGCGGTGAAGGACGAAAGCGTATGGCAGTACAACTGGCTGGTTGGGCGCATCGGTATCTCGAGGCGCTTTGCGCGCAGCCCCATTTCAGTGCAGCGCGGACGGTCGCACCACTCTGGCTGGCGACCGACTCCGGTCTTCCTGCGGAACCCGGAGCGCCCATCGCTGCGCCGTTGACCATTCAGATGGCGGCGGAGATTTTTCCCCGTCTGGCGCTGATCGGTCCGGCGGGCGCCGGCAAAACGACGACGCTGCGCGCCCTGGCGATCGGGCTGGCAGAAGCATTCCTTTCCGGGAATAGTCGCGCGGCATGGGGGAACGCGAACGCGCCGCTGCCGTTGTACATCGAACTGGCGCGGTTTCAGGGGAGTGTCGAGGCAACCCTGGCAACTGAGTTTGGCGTCGGCGATCCACCGCCGCTCGAAGAACTTGCGCGCGAGCGCCCGCTCCTTTTTCTGCTCGACGGACTGGACGAACTGCCGCCTGCGACCCAACTCGCCAGCCTGGCTGCGCTGTCCCACGCTCTGGTCGCAACCGGCGCCCAGACCCGCTGGATCAGCACGTGTCGCAGCGAGTTTCTGGGGTTGTTCCGTCCGTGGTTGAACGGCGCCGAAGTGCGCACGCTGCAACCGCTCCGTCCACGCGATGTCATCGCGCAGGTGCAACGTCAGGCAGGCGACGTGGCTGCCGCCTGGATCCAGCGCAACGACGATATCGTGCACCTGGCGACCCGTCCACGCTGGCTCACGGCGCTGATCGAAGCGCGCGACGTCCTGAATGCGCCGATCCAGAGTCGCGGGCAGCTGCTGGCAACCTGGATTCCGGCAGTGGCAGCGGCTGCACTGCTGGCGCATCCCCGGATGATCTCGTCGACCCAGGCAGTGCATGCGCTGATCGAGATCGCGCGCATGCTCGATCAACAGACCCAGGAGACTCTCGCCATCGACGCTGCCATCGCCGCCATCGAAGTCAGCGCTTACGTCCCTGATGCTCACCTCACGACTCGTATGGCGCATCAATCGGCGCCTGTGAACGGGCGAACGTTGCGTGCAACGACAGGTGAAGCGGCTCTTCAGACGTTAATCGATGCCGGTATTCTCGTCTTCGACGCCGAGCGACGCACGGTCAGCTTCCGGCATCCCATTCTGCGCTCCTTCGCGCAGGCAATGTTGCTGGCGCGCACCAACCCGGATCAGTGGTCTCCCGCAACTCTGAGTCGCGCCTGGATGGATGCGGTCATCTTCGCCTACAGCCTGTCCGATGATCGTGAAGCCGTGTTGCGGCGCCTGCTGGCGGTCGGCGCGGTCGGATTGACGGCGCGCTGCCTGATCGATGCAGAAGCGCCCGTCCATTACGATGAACTGCTCGAACGCAGCGGCACACTGACGCCGCCGCTGCGTGTGATGATTGCCGACGCATTCGCCGCCGAAGGGCTGGAACGCGCCGCGCTCGAGCAGCTGGAGCGCGCTGGCGCCGAAGGGTACGACGAAGCAGGGCTGTTCGGTCGCCTGGGTGATCTCTACAGTCGCTCCGGTCAGTGGCGCTTGGCGCGCATCGCCTACGAACAGGCGCTGGCGCGGGAAGCCGATGACCTGCGCTACCGCCAGCAACTCGGCGTCGTGTGCAGCCGAATGGGAGAACTGGATCAGGCGGCAGCGGCGCTGGAAGCGGTGCTCGACACGCAGCAAAAGCGTCTGGCAGCGGCAGCCCACGAACTGGGACATGTGTATCTGCAACAGGGGCGCTTCGTCCACGCGCTGGAAGCGTACCGACACGCGGCGCAACAGCAACCCGGCGACCCGGCATACCGGCGCAGCGTGGCAACAGCGCTGCGTCGTCTGAAACGCATCGATGAGGCGGAAGCGCAGTTACGCAGCCTGATCGCCGAGTCTGGCGGCGACGCGGCGACATATGCGGAACTCGGCGAGGTGTACGCTGATGCCGGGCGTTGCGTTGAAGCGATCGAGAGTTATGCGCGCGCCGTCGCGCTGCGTTCCGACGATCCATCGCTGTATGCGCGGTTGGGACAGTTACGCCACAGCGCTGGCGATCTGCCCGGTGCGCGCGCCGCGCTGCAACGCGCCGTCGAACTCGATCCCTCGGATGCCGGGCTGCACGATGAGTTGGGACAGATCTTCGAGGCGTGCGGCGAAACCGGCAATGCGCTGGCAGCCTACCGCGCTGCGGTCTCGCTCGACCCGCAGTGCGACGCTTACCACCGTCGTCTCGGCGCACTGTTGCGCGATTGTGGCGATGACGACGGCGCAGCGGCAGCATTGCGCACCGCGCTCGAACTGCGCCCCGATAGCGCCGAGACCTATGGTGAACTGGCGGAACTGCTCTGGCGATCCGGCGAGAGCGAGAAGGCGCTCGACGCCTGCCGACGCGCGTATGCGCTGGCGCCCACGTCCCCCGATCACGCGCGCGCGCTGGGACTGGCATACCACCGGGTCGGACGGGCGCGCGACGCCGAACGCACCCTGCGCGATGCGCTTGCGCTTGCGCCTGATCGCGCCGATCTGCACTTCGACTATGGCATGGTGGCTGAAAGCATCGAACAGTGGGACGCTGCACTCGCCGCCTATGAACGGGCGGCGATGCTCGCTCCGCAGCGCGCCGACTATGCCCGTGCTGCTGGCGCACTGCTCCTGCGCCGCGGCGAACTCAAACGCGCGCGGACACTGCTGGCTGGAGCGCTGCGCCGCGCGCGTCGTGACCCCGAAACCCTGTTTCAGACCGGTTTGTTGCACGTCGCCGCTGGCGCGTGGCATCTGGCGGCGCGATCCTTTCAGCGCGCCGTGCGGTTGAGCGGCGGAGCGCGGTACGAAAGCGCACTGGGCAGGGCATACCTGCGCCTCGGCAGGGCGGAAGACGCATGCGCCGCACTCGAACGCGCGCTCCATACGAATCCTGATGATGTCGAGACGCTCGACACCTACCGGGAAGCGCTGGAGGCGTGCGGTCGTCTCGAAGCGGCGTACACCGTCGGGCGGCGCGTCGCTCGTCTGGCGCCGGGGAATGCCGTGATCCAGCAGCGTGCCGGGAGTATCGCGCTGCGACTGGGGCGTGTGAACGAGGCGCTGGAACTGCTCGACCACGCCGTGGCGCTCGACTCACGGCTCGTGCCAGCGCATAGTGAGCGAAGCCGGGCGCTCCTGGCTTCCGGGCGCGCCGGGGCTGCGCTGGCTGCCGCGAATCAGGCGCATGCCCTCGCCCCCGATCTGCCAGAACCGCTGGCGCTGGCAGCCGAAGCGCTGATAGCACTGCAACGTGACGATGAAGCGCGCCCGTTGCTGGAACAGGCGCTGGCGCTCGATGCGACATTGCTCCCTGCCTGCGTTGCGCTGCGCGATCTCCTGGCGCGCACCGGCGACCCTGCGACCGCTGTCACGTGGGCGCAGCGTGCGGTTGCGCTCGCGCCCGACGATGTGGCGCATCTTGTCCGGCTCGGTGAACTGTCGCTGGCGACGGATGATCTGATACAGGCGGAGCAGGCGCTGCACCATGCTCTTCGCCTGAGCGATCGCGCCAATGCCGGGGAACAGTCAGACCGCGCTGTTGCCCACATCTACGCATTGCTCAGTCGTGTGCGCGCTCGCGCTGCCGATTGGGAACAGGCTATCACGTATGCGCGCGCCAGTATTGATCGTGCACCTGGAAACAGCGAATACCGTGCCCTGCTCGCCGATGCACTGGAAGGGAAGGGCGATCTGGCGGCGGCGATTGCAGAACTGGAAGGCGCTGCGGCTGCTGAGCCGGAACGCATCGACTGGCAGCAGCGTTTGGGGCGTTTCTTCTACCGCACTGGCAACTATGCAGCGGCGCTGAATGCGTTGCGCCGTGCAGCGGCGGGGTCTGGCGCCGCCGATGATTATCACGCGCTTGGTCTGTGCCTGCGCGCGCTCGACAATCTGCCCGCCGCCGCCGAGGCGCTCGAACATGCGCTGCATCTGCGACCCGATGCAGCCGCCTGGCGGATCGACCTGGCGCTGGTGCATCTGGCGCGCGGCTGGCACGGTGAAGCGCTCGCCGAACTCAACCAGGTGATCGCAACCACGCCGGATCTTCCGGGTGCGTGGCGCGCGCGCGCCCACGCATTGCTGGCGATCGGTCAGCACGAGAAGGCGCGCGCCGATCTGGTTGAAGCGCTGCGCCGCGACCCGCGCGACGCCGAAAGTTACACACTGCTCGCCGAAACCCTGCTTCATCTGGGACATGCGACGCATGCGCTGGAGAGCGCCCAACGCGCGGTTGCCCTGCAACCCGCTGAACCGCAGCACCGACGTCTGCTGGCGCGTGCGTTGCGCGCCATCGGTCAACGTGCCGAAGCTATCGAACAGCTCAGCAGCGTGGTGAACGATACCAGCCCGGCGGAGTGGTGGGCGGAACTTGCCGATGATCATCTGGCGCTCAATCATCTCGCCGCAGCGCGCGCCGCACTTGAACGTGCAGTCGCCGCCGCGCCGGACAATGCCGTCGTTCGCTTCCGGCTCGGTAACGTGCTCATGCGGATCGGTGAGCCGGATGCCGCCGCTGCCGAATTGCGCGTCGCTATTGCACGCCGCCCCGATTACGCTGCCGCACACGCCCGCCTGGCAGAGGCGCTGATCGCCTGCAACGATGGTTGTAGGGAGAATCTTGAGTCCGCTGTCGAAGCAGCGCGACTCGCCGTGGCGCTGGAGGGGCAGTGCGCCGATCACTGGCGCGTCCTCGGCATGGTGCTGCGCGCACAGGGGGCGCATGCAGAAGCGGTCGATGCACTGCGCCGCGCCCACGAACTCGATCCAGAGTCGGCGCCGGTCGCTTTTCTGCTCGGACTGACCCTGCTCGAACAGGGACAGGCGACTGCAGCGGTTGCGCCGCTTACCGCCGCTGCCGCCGCCGCGCCGGAGGAAGCCGCGCATCACGGGTATCTCGGCATTGCGCATCGCATGACGGTTGCGCTGATCACCGAGCCGGATGAACTGCGCGCCGCGTCTGCCAGCCGGCGCGCAACGTTGACGGTTGCCCGGCGATCATTGCACCGGGCGATCACCATCGATCCACACTGCGCACTCTGGTGGTATGAACTCGGTCTCGCCATCCAGCAATCGGCAAGCCATGCCGCCGCCGTCGAGGCGTTTGATCGGGCGTTCACCTGCGCTGGCAGCGAAACTGCTGGTTGTGCGCCCGGCATCTACCCGCCGCCCAAAACCATCGATCAAACGGCGATCCGGCGCAGTCGTGCACGCTCACTCTACCTGATTGATCGTCTCAACGATGCGCGCGCCGATCTTGAAGCCCTGATTGCACACGAGGCGGCGCTTCCCGCCGATCACTACCTGCTGGGGCGCATCCTTCTCGATCAGGGCGAAACGGCTGCCGCACGCGCGGAACTGACCGCCGCACTGGTCGATCCTGCGCATGTCCAGGCGCGACTGTTCCTCGGACGCGCCTGCCTGGCGCTAAATGAGCCGCACCCAGCAATCGAAGCCCTCGAACAGGCTGTCGAACTGCGCCCCGATCACGCGCCGACCGCTGCCGCACTCAGTCTGGCGTATGCTGCTGCCGGTCGGCGTGAACGTGCGATCGCCGCTGCGCAACGCGCCGTTCGGCTCGATTCCTCGGTCGGCGCGCATCATCAGGTGCTGGCGACGCTCTACGCCGCCAGCGGACGGTTCCAGGAAGCGCGCGCCGCACTGATCAACGCACTGACCCTGCAACCCGATGTCGCCGCCTGGCATGCGCAAATGGGCGAGATCTGTCAGCAGATGGGACTGATCGATGCTGCACGTAGCGCGTATGCGCGCGCAATCCAGCTGGCGCCTGACAACGCCGACTATCGCCATGCCCAGGCGCGTCTGCTGATCCGGCAGGGGCGTACCGCCGAGGCGCGTCAGGTCTTCGAGGAAGCGGTGAAACGCGAACCGCACCAGGGCGCCTGGCGCTACGAACTGGCAGAACTGCTCCGTCAGCAGGGTGATCTCACCGCGATCGAACACTACGCCGCCGCCGTGCAACTGGCGCCCGACGAGCCACGTCACTGGCTGGGGCTGGTGGAAGGGTTGATCGCGCGTCATGAACGCGACGCTGCCCGCGAAACCGTCGAGCGGGCGCTGCTGCGTTTCGGCGATAATCCGGCGCTGCACAGCGCCGCAGGTGCGATCTACGAAGCGCAGGGCGACATCGAGCGCGCGGCGTGGCACTACGGGCGCGCATTCGAGCGCGACCCGCAGAACGCCGGGAATTGCTGGCGGTTCGGACGCGCCCAACTCGAACTGGGCAGGCTGGAAGCCGCGCGTGAGTTGCTCGAACGCGCGCTGGCGCTTGACCCCGATTCGGCAGACGCGCACGCGGCAATAGCGCGCTTCTTCGCACACACCAACGATAGCCGCGCTGCGCTGATCCACAGCCAGCGCGCTGCCGAACTGCGTCCCGATGAACCGGCGTTCCAGATACAACTCGCAGAGGCGCTCACACATCTCCGGCGCTTCGACGAAGCGCGGCAGGCGCTTGAACGCGCATTGCAACGCATTCCCGACAACCCGGAATTGCTGGCGCGCTACGGCGAGATGGCATTGACAGTCGGTTTGTACCACGAAGCGCTCAGCGCATTTGAGCGCGCTATCGCCCAACGACCCGATGAGCCGCGCTACCACTTCCTGGCAGGGCGGGTACATCGTCGATTGAAGCAGTACAGTCGGGCGATCGAACGGTTCCGCCGCGCGGTCAAACTGCGTCCTGGCTACAGCGAGGCGGTTATTGAACTGAGCACCCTCGGACCGCTGGCATTCGTTGCTCAACACTTGCGTGGCGAGAGCGACGCTGCTTGAACACCGCAGAAAGGAGAGACAAATATGCAAACGCACATCCACGACGTCCCATTTCCCAATCCGCATCCCCCCGATCCCGAACCCGACCCGCCGCCGGATTGGAACATCTGACCATACGGTGAAAGGACTCGTTCTACAATGACCGATCACCCGTTTTCGCAGGACATGATCGAGATGCACCATCTTGTGCGCGCCATCGAGCTGGCGCTGCGCCTGGGCGACTCCGGCGCAGCCTGGCGTGCAGCGCACGCGCTGTGGCGCGCCTTTCCGGCAGCGATCATGCCGCAGGTCTGGCTGGGGCAGGCGTTGCTCGATGCCGGTAATGCCATGGTCGCCATCGATTATTTTCGTCGCGCACTCCGCATCAATCCGCTCGATGCCGCTGCCTGGGCGGGTCTGGCGGGCGCGCTGGCGCGCACCGGGCAGGAAGGGGCGGCTGCGGCAGCATTGAGCCGCGCTGCGCTCCACGATCCGCTGGGCGCCAGCGCCCTCACCCCTGGTATCGCTCCCGAACCGTCTTCTGCCGGGAAGGGCATCGAGTATCTCCGGCGTGGACTCGCCGAACTGGCTGCCGATGAACTGGCGACTGCCCTGGCGCGGCATCCCCGCCGCACCGACCTGCGACTCTACTATGTCGAGGCGCTGCGGCGCAGTGGCGATCTTGCCAGCGCGCGGCGCATCTTTGCTCAGTGCAACGCCGATCATCTACCGGCGCTCCTTGCGCGTGCAGCGCTCTACACGCATGATCAGGCTGCGCGAATGCGTTGCGCAGAGTACGACCCGAACGGGCGCCTGACCCGGCGCTTTTTCGCGCCAGAAGCGCCACCCTGGACGCTGCCGCCTGCCCCCGTGGTCGGCTGGAATGAAGAGTTCGAGCCGCTGTTGCCCTATCTTGAGACTTCCGTCCAACAACTCGTCCTGCCAGCAACGAACGGTCATGCAACGCAACCTCTGCCGGCGGTAAAACGTTTCCCGGATCGCAGCGATCAGCAGGAGGCACAGGTTGAGGCTGCGAACGGCTTATCATCCCTGCCGGTTGCTGATGATCACAGCGCGATCCGATCAGAGCCGACCACCGATCCGGAAGTCAAAAATCTCATCGCCACGGCGGAGCGTGTGCGTCAGCGCCTGACCACGATCGGCGTGGCTCCGCGTCCGCTCCTCCCGTATGCCGATGGGCGGACATTCACTCAGGTTGTGCTGTCGTCGCGTGAGGCGCTCCGGCGACGCTTCGGCGCGGACGGATTCGCAGCCGTGGATCGACGATTGCAGCAGTACGCCGCCGCGCTGCGGCGACGCGGCGTGGCAGCGCATGTCTGCTACTGCGATGACCCCGCAACGCTGCAACTCGACGATGGCATTGCTGCTGCGCCGGTTGCTGCCGGGGCGGATGCATTGCGCGACATGCTGCGCACCCTTTCCGGCGCATTGTCCGATCACGGGCGCGAGTTGGGCGCGGTGCTCCTGGTCGGCGGTGATGAGATTGTGCCGTTCCATCGTCTGACCAATCCCCTCCCCGACGACGATATGACCGTGCTCTCCGATAATCCGTATGCCACTGACGATCCGGCATACATAGCGCCGCAACGCATGGTTGCGCGGCTGCCCGACGGCAATACCAACGATCCCTCGCTCCTGTTCACGCAACTCGACCGACTGACAGCGTACCACTACGGTAGTCGTCCGCACTCGCGCAGGATGCCGCGTACATCGGGACGACGCCAGGAGCGCGACGAGATCGACCTGAGTGCGTTGAGTGCGGGGTACTGTGCCGAAATCTGGAAAGACGCCTCACGCGCCGTTCTCGATGCGCTGGCGTCTGGCGTGCCGCTGAACACATGCCCGCCGCATCTCGCCGAACGCCTCGATCTGAGGGTGTTCCGCGACAGACGGTTGCTCTACTTCAACCTCCACGGTGCATCGGGACTGCCCAATTTCTACGGTCAACCGGATGCCGTCTGGCCCGGTGCAGCAACGCGCCTGCCGGTGGCGCTGCGTCCCGATCAGGTGGACGCCAGTATGGCGGATGGCGCGCTGCTCCTCAGCGAGGCATGCTATGGCGCTGAGCTTGTCGGGCGAACCGTGGACAACTCTATTCCGTTGCGCGCGCTGGCACACGGTGCGCTGGCAGTCGTCGGCGCGACTGTCAACGCATACGGCAGCCTGACCGATCAGGTGATCGGCGCCGATCTCCTCTTTCAGCGGATGATGGCGCACCTGGCGCGCGGTGAACCGATCGGTCGCGCGCTGCATCAGGCGCGGCTGGATTTCGCGCAAGACATGTACCGCCGTCAGGGGTTTCTCGATGATGTTGACATCAAAACGCTCATCGGGTTTGTGCTGCTGGGCGATCCATGGGGCGCACTCTACGATGCAGACATCGCGCCGAAACCCTGGCATGCTGACCGGACGATTGCAGCGCTGGAACGCATGCCAAAGCCACGCGCGCGTGTGGTGCTCAACGAAGCGGAAGCGCCGCGCGATGCACTCCAGCGTGCGCGCGACGTACTGCGACGGGTGTTTCCCCGTGGCGGCGCGCTGCCATTACGGATCACGGCGCAACTCAATCCACGTCGTCAGCGCAAAAGCGATCCTGAGCGCGACCTGGTCTTCAGCGCACGCGAGAACCTGCCCACCGTCGATGGATGCTACCTGACGCACACGGCGCATATCACCATCAGCGGTCAGGCGGTGGTGAAAGTTGCATTGACACGGTAGAGAAGGCAGGAGGGATGAGGGGCAAAAGCGCATCAGAATGCAGAAAGAAACCAGAGAAAGAGATTGCGCTAACGTGCATCGAAGATCTGATCGACACGAACCGTCAAACCGTCGAGCAGTTTCGAGCGCGCTTCGTCGCCCCGCCGGAAGACGCCATATTCCACGTAGGACCCATCGGTCAGGGTGAGCACCGTCACCGTTTCATCCAGCGGGTTGACGATCCAGTACTCAGGAATGCCAGCTTCGGCGTAGTCGCGCGGTTTTTCCTCCAGGTCGCGCGCCGGATTGTCGGGACTGACGATTTCCACCACCAGATCCGCACCGCGCCAGTAGTCATTCTGCCGTCGCGGATCGTCGCTTCGCATGAGGATCAACAGATCGGGTTCGCGGAACTTTCCGGGACGAATTTCGAGACGTAATGGCGCATAGAATGCCACACCGCCGCGTGGTCGCACAAACGCCAGGAAACAGAGCAACAGGAACAGCGAAATGGACTGATGCTTATCGGTTGGCATCGGCAAGACCTCGATCACGCCATCGGTGTACTCAAGCAGGCGATTCGTCTGCGCCGTCAGCGCGAGGTACTGTTCAACGCTCCACATTCCTTGCAGAACGGCGAGATCGATATCGGTTATTTCATCTGCCAGGGCGATCCGCATCGGATGGCTGTATGCCGTCACTGTCATAGGCGTTCCTTCCATATGCCGCTCATCCGGGCTGTGCACGGTATGCCTGCGCTGGAAAGGAAAGGGAATTGATCGGCATCCGCCAGCCGCAGAACCGGGTTACTGCGCATCAAAGATCGCATCGACGCGTACTGCAAAGCCGTCGAGCAGTTTCGAGCGCGCTTCGTCGCCCCGCCGGAAGACGCCATATTCCACGTAGGACCCATCGGTCAGGGTGAGCACCGTCACCGTTTCATCCAGCGGGTTGACGATCCAGTACTCAGGAATGCCAGCTTCGGCGTAGTCGATCCGCTTGATCTGCGTATCCCGCTCAGGGTCGTCTTCACTGACCACTTCGGCGACCAGATCGGCGCCGCGCCAGAAGCGGTCCTGGCGGCGGGGATCACGCGCGTCGCGCAACAGAAGGATATCCGGTTCACGAAACTTCCCATCGCGCACAAGCAGACGCAGCGGTGCAAAGCGCACTTTCCCGCCATGACTGTCCGCATATGCACGAAAGAAGAGAAACAAACACTCGAGTATTGCCTGATGTCGTTCGGTTGGCATGGGCAGGATCTCAATCCATCCATCCGAATACTCGATGAGACGGTTCGTGTGATCGGTCAGGCGCACATACTGTTCAACGCTCCACATCCCCTGGATCACGCTCAGGTCGATATCGGTCATTTCCCCCGCGATCACCAGGCGCATTGGAGGCGTGTATGCGGCTACGGTCATGAGCTTCTTCTCCAGCGTATCGGCAATCCGACGTCGATGTACGTGATTCTGGCAGGTCTGTCAAAATAGTGTAGCACAGGTTGCGTTAAGGAACCATTCCTGTCTCGTGCATGGCGCGCGCGACCGTTGCGAGAACGTCGCGGTCGTCCTCGGTCAACCCCAGTTCCGCCAGCGCCCCGGCGACAGTCTGCACCGGCGACGACGGCGTGGATGCAGACGCCGGTTGCTGCACCGGCGGATGATCGGCGAACCGATGAGAAGCGGACCGATCGCCAGTGCGCACTTCGGCGACGTGGCGCGCTTCCACGTCCCACAGCGGCGTCGCGCGCAACGGGCGCACATCGCCCCACCCGCACTGATGCGCCAGAAACATCGCATATCCGCGTGCTGCGCCTTCGAGCGTATGGTAGCGCGCCACATACGCGCGCGCCGCAGCGCCCATCGCTGCGGCAATATCCGGTCGTTCCGCCAGCAGGCGACAGTACGCCAGGATCAGGTCACTCTCCGATTCATCCGGATCGACCTGCGCCGCGACCCCTGGCGGCAATTCGGTGAAGGCGCCGGTAGCGGTCACCAGGGTGGGTCGTCCAGCGCCGAGCAACCGCAGCAGGCTGGCAGACGTTTCGCCTGCCGTCGGGTGGCGCAGGTTCAGGCAGATGTCGGCGGCAGCAACATAATCCTCGAATGCGGTCCGTGACACATAGCCGGTGATAGTAACGGCTTCGGTCAACCCCAGACGTTCCACAACGCTCCGCGCATCGTAGTTCGGCGAGATGCTGCCGACCAGCAGATAGCGCGCGTCCGGGCGGATGTCACGCAGGTCGCGCAACGCGCGCAGCGCCGGTTCCAGCCGTTTATACGGGTTGATATGCCCGAACGACGCCAGAATGAGATCATCGTGCGGCAGACCGAGCCGCGCGCGCGCTTCGTTGCGTGGGATGAACGGCGGCAACGGAATCCCCATCGACACGAGAACGGTCGGCAGCCCCGGCTTGAGTGCCGCAACTCGATCCAGCACATACCGGCTATGCGCCAGAACGCCCATGGCGCGTTCCAGCACATCTTCGCAGAACGGGAAATCGAACGCTGCGGCAGGAAAGCGCCCACGCAGCATCAGTTCCGCCACGTGCGCCCCCTCTGCACCGTACCGTCGCCGCATTTCCGCGCGGTAGCGATCGATCTGCCCGCGCAACGCCACCATCTCCTGAAGCATAAAATGGTGCAGCACAAAATCGTGCAGGACGACAAAGCCAGGGGTGCGCTGCAATGCGCGCCAGATACCGACATGCGCCGGGCTGTTGCCCATGTGATACACGATTGCATCAAACGGACGGCGACGATGGTCGCGTTCCAGGCGGCTGACCGGGCGGATCTCGATATGCCGGGCAAGGTGCGGGTTTGTCGGGCGCAGCCCATCCTCGACATAGAGCGTGATGTCAACATACATGCCGAGGTACGGCAGCAACTCTTCGCTGTAATCGGAAATGCCCGACGGTGCGGGATTGACCGGCGAAGCGTAAGCGAGACGTTTCATCGTTTAATCGAACATCGCCTCAGTATGCCCGGCGAACGCATCGCGCAGCATACGCACATAGCGCGGCATCAACGGCGGCAACCGGTCAGGCGGGTAATAGTCGAGCGACACAAATTCGGCGTGGTCTGGTTGCAGCATGCCGCCAACGACGCGGCATGCGAAGAAGGCGCTGACGATCTGCGCCTGATCGCCGTTGGGATAGGTCCACTCAAAATCGCGCCCGGTATACAACCCGATCAGGCGCTCAACGACAATGTGCAAGCCGGTTTCTTCCAGCACTTCGCGCACCAGCGTGCGCGCCGGCGTTTCCCCCAGTTGCACCACGCCCGACGGCGGCGCCCAGAGCATCACGTCAGAACGTTGCCCAAGCAGCACGTACCCTCGATCATTTCGAATAAACGCGCTCGCAGCAAGTTGCAACAGGCGTTGATGACCAACATAACTGCGCAGCCAGGCGGTGTAATTGATCGTCATACCTCTCCCTCACCTTACGACGCCCGCTGTTTGGTACGGAGACAATAACGCAAAATAACCAGGATGCCATTATAGCACCGGCACAAACGGCACATTTTATGCTACAATCCCAGCCAACCGGATGAGACGAATGAGCAGGAGGTTGCCATGGAGACTGTCGTCTACATTGTGAAGTATGGCTTCATTGCCGCGCTGGTCGTCGAGCTGGCGCTGATCGCGCGTGCGATTATCAATGTGGCGCTGGAAAAAGCGCGCGCTGCACAGACCGCTCCTGCAAAAGAGTAACGTTCCGTGCGATCCGTCCTGATGCACATCTCCGACCTGCATGCCGGGCGAACGTTTCATCCGCAGGTAGCGGAGCAACTTGCCCGCGAAGCACACGACCTGCGTCCCGATCTGGTGATCGTTTCCGGCGATCTGGTGCAGCGCGCCGATTTTACGTCGCAGTGGGAGCAGATCGTTCAGTACCTCCAACGTCTGCCTGAGCCGCGCCTGATCATTCCCGGCAACCATGATGTACCCCTGTTTCACCTCTTCGAGCGCTTCTTCCGCCCGCTCGACCGGTACCGGCGGTATATTTCATCCGATCTCAATCCGGTGTTCGAGCGCCCCGGTCTGGTAGTTGTCGGCGGCAACAGCGCCTACGGCTGGACCATCGACGGAGGATACGTCGATCCAGACCAACAGCAGGCGATGGAGCGCCGGTTTGCCCGTTACCCTGACGATGTCTGCAAGATCGCTGTGCTGCACCATGGTGTGGTGCGCCCGCCGGGGTGCGAGCAGCGCAGTATCGTTCGCAACGCCGACGAGGTGACGCAGATGCTTGAGCGCAGCGGGGTGGACGTATTACTCTGCGGGCATCATCATGTCGCGTATGTCGATGTCGCCGGCACTGCCAGGAAATTCATCGTCTGTCAGAGCGGCACAAGCGCGTCACGGCGCATTCGGGAAGGTACGCGAGGAAAGAACGCTTACAACGTTCTTATCATCGAGGACTCGACCATTCACATCAGTCAACGCGGTTATGTCGAGACAACCGGCAGGTTTGAGCCGTTCGCCAGGTATGAGTTTCAGCGGCGCGGCGAGCGCTTACCCGCTCGTCAGTGCAGCAATGACCCCTCTGCCGTATGACCCAGGAACAAACATCATCCCAGAAAGTTGATACCGGTCCGCTGCCGCCGCTGCCGCCCCTGCCGGAGCCGCCGCCGCCGCGCCGCCGCGCACCGCAGTGGAATATCATCGCGCTCGGAGCGGTTGCGCTGGTTGTGGCAGGGCTTGCGATCTGGTGGTTGACCCGCCCGCCTGACCCGATGAGCGACCCGCGACCGGTGCAGGTAGTGCAGAACTTTGTTGCTGCCGTTGAAGCGCGCGATGTATCGCGGATGCTCTCTTACATCGAACCAACCGATATCAAACGACAGATCAGCCCGGAACTGCGCTCGTACATGGAGTACATCACCGACCTTCAATTCGATGATGAGACCTATACGCTGCTTGACAATAACGGCTCGATTGCGCATGTCCGGTTGACCGGCAACGTGCGTTACACTGTCGATTACGGTACGGTGTATTCGGGTGAACGTCCTTTTGATACCGTTTTCGAACTGGTGTTGCTGGAAGGGGCGTGGTATCTGCGCAGCCTGCAACTGCCGGCAACGGAACAGCAATAGATCATGTCGCTTCGCATTCTGCTTGCCCTGGCGATCATCCTGCTCGCCGCCCCATCTGCTCCCAACGATCCGAGTTTCGACAGGCAGTGGGCGCTGAGAAAAGTCGGCGCACTCTGCGCCTGGGATCGCACGACCGGAAGCGCGGAGGTGATTGTCGCCGTTGTGGATAGCGGGGTTGATCCGACACACCCCGATCTGGTGGATCGACTGCGCACAGATGGCTACGATTTTGTCGATAATGACAGCGATCCGCGTGACGAGAACGGGCACGGAACGCACGTCGCGGGTATTGTTGCCGCCGTTCTCAACAACAATGAAGGTGTGGCGGGACTGGCGCCAGGGGTGACCATTCTGCCAGTGCGCGTGATGGATGCACGTGGTCGAGGTTCGGATCGCGCGATTGCCCGTGGTATCCGCTTTTCCGCCGATAAAGGCGCAAAAGTGATCAATCTCAGCCTGGGCGCGACCCTTACCCTCAACGCCGATGAACCGTCGGCGCTTGTTAATGACGCCATCATCTATGCGCAGCAGCAAGGGGCGCTGGTAGTTGTTGCGGCAGGGAATGATGCTGTGCCTCTGCCGAACGCAATTGCGGTCGACAACCCGGACGTGCTGGTGGTTGCTGCGACCGATGAGCGTGACCGCAAGGCGCCCTTCTCCAACTCCGGTCCGTGGGTAGCGGTCAGCGCGCCGGGGGTCTATATCCTCTCCACCATGCCAACCTACGATGTGTTTCTGACCAGCGATCGGTTGCCGCCTGATGAACGTTTTCAGCGTAACTACGATTATATGAGCGGCACCTCGCAGGCAACGCCGTATGTGGCGGCGCTGGCGGCGCTCCTCTTTTCGGCGAATCCCGATTGGAGCCCAGCGCAGGTTGCCGAAACCATCCGCTCAAACGCTACGAACATCCGCGACCTGAATCCTCGATTTGAACTGGGGACGGGACGGATCGATGCCTGCAAGTCGTTTGGCGGTCCGCCAGCGGAAGCCGCGCCGCAGCCAGCGCCATCTCCATCAACGGTGCGCAGCGAGTCGATCCTTGGTCTTCTGGCGCTCTGCATATGTGGCATTGTGCTGGCATTGGTGATAATGACACTCACGTTTATCCGGGGGGGGCGGCGACGTGCGCCGACTCCTGCTCCGGTGCCGGCGTCTGTGCCGGTCTATACGCCGCCGCCTGCGCCCACGCCGCCGCAACCCTACCGACCGCCGCCCGTTGCTGCACCGCAACCGCCAACCGGCGCCTGGGGAACACTCATGGTGATCGCGGGCGCTGCGCAACCGCGCACCTATTCGCTCGCCGGCGCAGAGGTGCTGATCGGGCGCAGCGAAGAGTGTCAGATCGTGCTGATCGGCGACGGCAGCGTTTCGCGGCGCCACGCCATCGTGCGCAATGATGGGCGCCAGGTAACGGTGGCGGACGCTGGCAGCAGTCACGGTACGTACCTCAACGGCGTTCGCATCACCCAACCAACACCGGTGCGTCGCGGTGATGTGCTCCAGGTTGGTCAGACGCAATTGCGGTTTGGGTGATGCCGGAGCATGACCCCCTCGTGGCTTCCAATGGATGCGTCAGGGGATCAGCCGACTTCCACACGCAGGAGATGGCGCACATGCGCACCCAACCACCAGACCCAGAGCGAGTCACGCTGCGCGGCGGGCTGCCCGGAACGGCGACGTTTCTGTACACCGGGGCAGACGGCAGCCTGATCATCGAACTGTACGACCACAGCCCGCAGGCGGAGAAACATTTCGGGAACGAGGTCGCATTCCTGCTGCACGTCGCACCGGAACACAAGGCGCAGCTGCTAACGCTGCTCCACGATCCTGCAGCCTTCCCCGGCGACGGCAGCGACGCCGAACTGCTGGCGCTTCTGCGCGACCGGTTCCGCGATTACCACGATGTGCAGCGCTGGCTCGACGCAAATGACATTCCGTATCGGAAGACGTTCGATAGCCGGGCGTAGCGCGGGATACACGCTCCTCGCCGTCTGTATCGGTCTGCTGCAACATTGACCATCGTTCCTATCCGCCGTGTC
>Ga0197142_1001269_pt1 | contig 23266 bp, 17 predicted proteins | sample GBS60_MetaG_FD_148614 | JGI IMG/M metagenome (GOLD analysis project Ga0197142, IMG submission 148614) | Sediment microbial communities from Great Boiling Springs, Gerlach, Nevada, United States - GBS 60_MetaG | ecosystem: Environmental > Aquatic > Thermal springs > Hot (42-90C) > Sediment... | reverse complement strand
GACCCCTAAAGGATTCAAAACCACATCAACCGGAGTACCATCTTCAAGATAAGGCATATCTTCAATTGGCCTAATTTGAGATATAACTCCTTTATTCCCATGACGACCAGTAAGTTTATCACCAGCCTTAATTCTTCTAAGTTGAGCGACTTCAACTTGAATTTTTTTAATAATACCAGGTTCAAGCTTATCTCCCTTTTCTCTTGAAAAGACTTTTATACCTATTACCCGGCCCTGTTTACCATTGGGGAGAATTAAAGAAGTATCTTTTATATCACGAGCTTTTTCACCAAAAATCGCCCTCAAAAGTTTCTCCTCAGAAGTAAGCTCTGATTCACCTTTTGGTGAAATTTTACCAACTAAAATATCTCCAGGTCTAACTTCTGCTCCAATTCTAATGATACCTTCTTCATCAAGATTTCTTAATTTCTCTTCAGCAACATTAGGGATATCTGGTGTAGTTATTTCTGGTCCTAAACGAGTATCTCTAACAAGACAAACAAATGTTTCTATATGGATTGAAGTATAAATATCTTCTCGAGCAACTCTTTCAGATAAAACAATAGCATCTTCAAAATTAGCCCCTTCAAAAGGAAGAAAAGCAACAAGAAGATTTTGACCAAGAGCAAGAACGCCATGATCAGTAGCTGGCCCATCAGCAATAACTTCTCCTGCCTCAACTAACTGATTTTTACGAACAATTGGAGTTTGGGAAATACAAGTAGATTGATTAGAACGTTTAAACTTTAAAAGATGATAAGTTTTAAGTTTTTTACTATCAGTCTCTTGAATAACAATCTTTTGAGCATCTACTTCCACTACTCGTCCCCTAGCTTCTGCTCTTACTACTAAACCAGAATCAAAAGCTACCTTTTCTTCTTTACCAGTACCCACTAAAGGAGCTTTTGGTCTGACACAAGGAACAGCTTGTCTTTGCATATTTGAACCCATAAGAGCTCGATTAGCATCATCATGTTCAATAAAAGGTATAAGAGAAGTAGCTACACTAAAAACTTGATCTACTGAAACATCTATAAAATCAACCTCTTCTCGTCGACAAATACCTGGTTTCCCTTTAATTCTTCCTTCAACAGTCTCTTTTAAAATATAACCATTTTTATCAAGAGGTATATCTGCTTGAGTTATATTAAAACGTTCTTCTTCAAAAGCATCAAGCCAAACAACTTCATCAGTAACTCGTCCATTTTTAACACGGAAATAAGGAGCTTCTAAGAAACCAAATTCGTTAATTCTTGCATTATTAGCTAAATAATTAACAAGACCACTAGTTTGGCCTTCAGGTGTTTGAATCGGACATAACCGACCATAATAAGAAGAATGAACATCACGAACTTCAAAACCGGCTCTCTCTCGAGTAAGTCCACCTTGTCCCATAACTGTTACTCTTCTTTTATTTTCAAGCTCAGAAAGCGGATTAACTTGATCCATAAACTGAGACAATTGTGAAGAAGCAAAAAATTCTTTAACTACTGCTGTTAACACTTTATAGTTGACGAGTTGGACTGGTTGAAGATTCTTTTTATCAAAAGTCGACATTCGATCCTGAACTACCCGTCTTAAACGAGAAAAACCAATCCGCATTCTTGATTGCACAAGTTCACCTACTGTTCTTACTCGTCGATTACTTAAATGATCAATATCATCAGGTTCGGCTTCTTGATTATTGTTAAGCCGAATTATCTCCTTTACTATCGCGATAAGATCTTCAAGAGTTAACAATCTACTTTCTTTTCTTTCACTAATATTAAGACGTTGATTAAATTTAAATCTACCAACAAGACTAAGATCATAACGATCAAAACGCTTAAACAAAGACTCAATAAATCCTCTTGCTGTTTCTGGTGTCGTCAAATCACCAGGTCTTAAACGTTTATAAACTTCAACAAATGAATCATCAGCAGTGCGAGCTTCGTCTTTTTTAAGAGTTGCTTCAATAAATTTAATAGAGCCATTATCAACATCTTCAAATATCTTTCTAATCTCAGCATCAGTACTAAGACCAAAGATTCTTAAAAGCTGAGTAACAGCAGCTTTACGTTTACGATCTATTCTCACCCCAATAAAACCGTCTGGTTCAGTTTCAAACTCAAGCCAAGCACCTCGATTAGGAATAACTTTTGCACCAAAAAACTTCTTTCCTCGAAAAACGTTTGCCGTAAAATAAACTCCCGGTGACCGAATAAGTTGCGAAATAATTACCCGTTCAACACCATTAACAATAAAAGTGCCTCTCTTAGTCATTATTGGAAAATCACCAAAATAAACTTCCTGAGTTTTAATTTCATTGGTTAATTTATTCACAAGCTTCAAATTTACTCTTAAAGCTGCTCCATAAGTAATATCTTTATCTTTTGCTTGTTCTTCAGTATATTTAGGTTCGTCAAAATAATAACCCATAAAATGAAGTTCTAGTTCTTTACCTGTATGATCAACAATCGGTGAAAATTCTTTAAAAAGTTCCTCCAAACCATCTTTAATAAACCACTCATAAGAGCGAAGTTGAATTTCAACTAAATTCTGTTGTTTAAAAATAGGTCCTTTATAACTTGAAAAAACTTTTACATTCATATTTTTAAAAATAATTTAATTATAATTTATCTTATATCTTATTCTTATAAATACTTAATTATGTTAATATTGTGTTCATCAAGGGTTTTTGAAAAAATTGTCTCCTTAGTTCCTGAAGCAGATAAATAATACCAATAAGGACTTTGGACAGGTGAAAGAGCGGCTTTAATTGCTGATTGACCAGGATTAGCAATCGGCGTGGGTGTAAAACCAAGACGTTGGTAGGTATTATAAACTGAAACAATCGTTAAATCACTCCGACGAACAAGAGCATCGGGGCAATCTTTTACCTTACCATCACATTTAGCGTAAGTAATTGTAGCATCCACTTGAAGTGGCATTTTTGCTTCCAATCTCTTAAGCAAAATGCCGGCTACAATTTGTCTATCAGAGAAACTTGGTACCTCTCTTTCAAGAAACGAGGCAAGTATTAAACGATTATACCAATCTGCTGTATCTTTTAAGAAAGGCCAAGCTTTATTTTTAAAATTAAACAAAAATTTTTCAACTACCTCTTCAACTGAAGAATCAATCCTAAAATTATAAGTATCTGGAAAAAGAAAACCTTCTAAAGAACTAATGCCTTCAAGAAATGGAAAACTAGAAGCTAAACTTTCTGGTTTAAACTTAATCAATTCACCTTTTTTTATAACACCACTATCAGAAAGTAAAGCATCAATGTCCTTAAGAGTTAGCCCTTCAGGAATAATCACTCTAGCCTCTTTAACTTTACCACTCGTTAGTATATTTACTATTTGAGGTGTACTCATGCTTGCTTTCAAATCATAAACGCCAGGTTGAAATTTATGAGCTCTACCGCTAATTAATGAATAAAACTTAAACACGCTGATTGATTTAATAAGAGACTTTTGAGATAAACGAGCTCCTATTTCACGAATTCCTTCTCCTTTTTCAATTTTAAACTCTTGTAATTCTGTATCCGAAATATTTACTGGCTGAAGACAATAAAAAAAATAAGCAACTCCAATAACAAAAATTAATGATAGAAACAAACTACCCAAGAAGCGAAAAGTCAAAATACCTCTTTTAACGTTTTGAGGGTCCATTATATTTTTATAAAAAAAAATTAAACAATCATTAATTTAAAAACAATCCACAACCTAAAAATCTTTTTTTCTATTTTAATCAGGTTTTCTTATTAATTTTAATTTTTATAGATTTATTATTATAAAAATTTAATATATTTTTTACAAAGATTCAAGCTTTATACGTTGAATTATACTCATCAGAATTGCAAATGTCAAGAGATTAGAGCCACCATAACTCATAAAAGGAAAACTAATACCAGTAACTGGTAATAGGCCTAAATTAGCGCCTACATTCAAAATAAAATGAATAATTAATATAAAAATAGTTCCTAAAACTATAAATTTAGAATAATTATTCTTAGCTTGAATCCCTATAATAGAAATTCTATAAACAACAAATAAGAATGTCAAAATTACTACCACCCCCCCAAAAATTCCCCACTCTTCAACAAAAGCAGCAAAAATAAAATCATTATGAGCTTCTGGTAAAAAACCTAACTTTGTTTGACTACCAACACCAAAACCCTTCCCCCAAAAACCAGCTGAACCTATCGCGGTCTTTGACTGAATTACATTATAATTTACTCCCAAAGGATCAAAATTAGGAAACAAAAAACCAATTAATCTCTCTTTTTGGTATGTCTGTAAATAAAAATTCCAAATAAAAACAAGGCCAATAATAACAATAACAATTCCAATGATTAATTTCTTTTTATCTACGCCAGCCATAAAAAGAAAACTCAGCCATAAAACAATAAAAATTATTGCAGAACCAAAATCAGGCTGAGCAGCAATCAAAACTGTCGGAATAAAAACATACAACGATGAAATTAAAATATTTCGACCTACCCAAGCCACAATATAACGACGGGCAAAAAAACTCGCTAACATTAACACGACGGCTACTTTCATCAATTCTGATGGCCCAAAATGGAAAAAACCAATAACAAACCAACTTTTAGCACCCCGAATCGGCTCACCAAAAATCAACAAGACAATAAGAAGAAAAACACCCAACCAATAAAAACCGTGTCGAAACCAACTTTGATTAACAAGCCAATGCCAATCAAACATTACTCCTAAAAAAAGAAAAGCAAAAAAAATGCCACACCAAATTAATTGACGCCAAAAAAGATTATCAGGTGAAATGCTAGCAAGCGAAAGAAGACCACAAATAACAAGAATAAAAATCCCAAAAATCAAACCCCAATCAAGCTTTTTATAAAGATAAAAATTCATAAAACTAACAATAATGATTTATCTAGCGCTGACAAAAACAAGCGTCTTTTGAAGATCAACTTTATCTTTCATCAACTGAGAATCAAATGGTAAAGAAATAATAAAATCTTGACGGCTAAAAGGTTCAAGTCTATTTACAATTACCCGAGAAATACCAATCTCATAATTAAAATTATCAAAAATAACTGCTGTAATTTTAACTTCATTTAACAAAAAAGAAGTATTGTTGATAACAGCTCCTGTTACTTGAATATCTTTTTCAAGAATCATCGTTGAAACGCTGGTAACTCCTACATTTGGTTTTGAAAATTTTTCTTTTGTCTCCCATCTTACTTGAGAAATCTCCAAGTCTACTCTTTCAACTTCAGTAAAATCAACATTCTTTAAAATCTCAAAAATGTACTTGTTGGTTTCGGCAGCATACAAAAAATCAGATCCGCCAACACTAATAATTAATTTTCCAGCCGAGTTATAAACTTTAAAAACATAAAAAAAATCAAAAGCGACATAGTCAGAATTTAAATTTGAAACTTTAGCTAAAACAACACCTTGATTATCGCCAAAAGATAAAAACTGAGGAGGGCTAACAACTTTTAAAGGTAAAATATTTAAAGGCTTCTGAGTTTCAATCTCATCTTTATTAAAAAAATCACCAAAAAGCCACCAGCTAATCAAAATAAAAACAGTAAGATAAAAAACACTATAAATTAATTTTTTGTTAGCTCGCGACATTAACAATTTTAATAAATTCCTTTGGCTTAAGACTAATACTACCAACAAGAAGACCATCAATTTCTTTATAACTTAAAAAATCAGAAGCGTTACTAGCATCAACAGATCCTCCATAAAAAACTTTGACCGATGCTTTATGGGTATTAGCTAAAAAATCTTTTATAAATCTAACTACTTTTACTACTTCTTCTGGTTTATCACTGTAACCAGTACCAATAGCCCAAACTGGTTCATAAGCAATAAGTAACGTTTGATGGTCAATAACTGATGATCTTAAATCAAGTAAACTCTCTGTTAATTGTCTTTTAATAAATTTTTTAGCAGCATTAATTCCTTTTTTTCTCATAGACAAATTTTCACCAACACATAATACAACTTTTAAACCTTCTTTCAAGACATTTTTTACTTTCTTATTAATCATTCGATTAGTTTCTTTAAAATAATAACGACGTTCAGAATGGCCTACTATTACATATTCAACTCCTAAATGTTTCAACTGAGTTGCTGAAACGCAACCAGTATAAGCACCAGAATTCTCCCAAAAAACATCTTGGGCACCAATTGAAGCTTTTTTTACAACCTTTTTTACTGCTGGAATAAATAAAAAAGGAGGTGCTATAACCACATTTTTAAAATCAGAAGAACGCGCTAAATTTACTGCTTTCTTTTCAGTCTGAGGATTTAATTTCCAATTACCAATAATTAATTTAGCCATTTTATTTTTTTACAAATTATATTTTTTAAACCACAACCACCATCTCAATCTTAAAACATCTAAAAAAACCAAAAAATAGCTTTTGAAATTAACTTTCGATTCTGGACTATTAACCCATCTTATCGGAATCTCTTTAATTTTATAACCCAATTTTTTAGACAATACCAGTATTTCAAAATCAAAACCAAAACCGTCAATCTTTGAAATACTGAAAACCTTTTCTGCAACCTCAGCAGTAAAACATTTAAAACCACATTGGGTATCCTTGATGTCAGATAAAAAAAATATCTGAATAATAAAATTACCAATCCTGCTTAAAAACTTTCGATACCACATTTGAGGAGGTTCTAATTTTGCTCCTTTTACATATCGTGAACCTATAACAATGTCGTATTTTTCTTCTTCAAAATAAAACAGCATTTTTTGAAACTGATCAATAGAAGCAGAGTTATCAGCATCAAGAAAAAGTCTTAATCTACCCTTAGCTTTAAGCATTCCTTGTCTAACCGCAAATCCTTTACCTCGATTATCTTTATTATCAATTAAAACAAGGTTTTTTATTTTCTTTTCGTATTTTTTAACAACTTCTGAAGTTTTATCAGTGGAACCATCATTAACTACAATAATCTCATAACTAAAGCCCTTATTTAATAAAAAATCATTAATATCAATTAAGGTATCTGGTAAATATTTTTCCTCGTTGTAAGCAGGGATAATAACTGAAAGAAAAAAATTAGTCATATATTTAAGTTTTTAAAAAAATTTTTTTATAACTTAAAAAATCCCAAATCATTGCTACAAAAACAGCAATAATTGCTCCAATGTTTGCCCAAAATTTCAATTCTAAACCAATAGGTGGCCTTATAAAATTCACAATTAAAGAAGCAACACCAACATTGATTAAAATACCGACGAATGTAAAAAACAAAAAACGGCTATACTCTTTTATTGTAACTGGTTTTTTATCTTTGAAAATCCAAAATTTATTCCAGAAATAACTGTTAATATTAGCGATTAGAAAAGAAAACAGTTTAAAAAAACTAAAATAAAATCCTACAGCTATACCCGTTAAATAAATAAAAAAATTCAAGATGCTTAAGTCAAGAAAAGTATTCAAAATACCAACAACGACAAATTTACTAAAATAAGCTAAATAAGCTATCTCTTCAAAAAGACGACTTAAAAAATTTAAAATAGTCAAAAGAAAAGGAATTAAAAAAGAAAAGCTAGCAACAGACACTAAGACTAAAAAAGGCGTAATTTTAAAACCAATATTAAAAGCTGGTAGAAGTATTAACCAACCCACTAAAAACCCTATAATAGTCCCTAAATAATAATCTTTAAAATTAATTTTCATAAATAACTATTGTCTTAGTCTCTGAAATATTTCCATCTCTACTTCTTCCCGAGGTCGGCCATATTTTAATTTAGATAATTCTTTTAATTTCTCAGCTAATTTTAAATCACCACGTTCAGCAGCTATTGTTTTGATATTAAAAGGTTTAACTGTCTGACCGTAAACAAGGAATTTAACATAAGCATTAAAGTTATCAATATTAATCAAGTCTTGTTCGTTAAAAACAGGCTCAAATTGTTTAACTAAAAACTCAGCATCAGCCGCTCCTACCCTAAATGAAATAATAGAACCAACATTACCAAAAACAGCGTCTCTAATTTTTTCCGGTAATTGAGCAATAAACTGATGAGCAATGATTAAATTAAGACGATATTTCCGAGCTTCAGAAAGAATAACCGCAATAGAATCGGTAGTAAAATTCTGAAACTCATCTATGTAAAGATAAAAATCGCGACGTTTCTCTTGGGGAATATCAACTCGACTTAAGGCAGCTTTAAGCAATTTACCAACTATAATCATACCAATAAGATTAGCATTAATATCGCCAATGCGGCCTTTAGAAAGATTAACTAAAAGAATTTTCCCATTATCAATTACCTCTCTAAAATCAAAAGCTGAACGAACCTGACCAATGATAGGCCGCATATAATCATTAGCAATAAAAGTATTAAACTTGGAAGTAATGTATGGCGTAATATTAGCTAAAGAAGCTTCACCACCAACTTTAATCGCTTCTTTTTCCCAGAAATCAATCACAACCGGATTTTTAATTCTTTCAAGTTTACGATTTCTAAAATCAGTATCAGAAAAAACTCTTGGGACTTCCATTAAAGTAGCTGGTTCATTAACAGCGTCCTCTAAAAGAAGAAGAACTGCGTTTCTCATATATTGTTCAAACATTGGCCCACCAGTTTGTTTTAAATCATAAAGTTTATCAAAAATATTAACCAACTCATTAACAATAAAAGTTTTTTCTTCTGGACGATTAAAATCATATTCAAACATATTAATACCAATAGGACGGCTTAAATCACCTGGGTCAAAAAAAATTACATCTTCAAAACGACTTTGGGGAACAAGACCAAGAATGTTCTCAATTAAATCACCATGAGGATCAAGCACTGCTAATCCTTTACCTTTTTTTATGTCAGCCACTGCCATATTAGTAATTAAATTTGATTTACCAGTACCAGTTTGACCAATAATATAAAGATGACGTCGACGATCTTCATCACTGATTTTTATCTCCTTTGATTCGCCTCTAAAAGAACTAAAACCAATAAGAATTCCATCATTTGCTAAATTAGCTGGTGGGGGCGCTTCGCGAGACTTAAGATGTTTAATTTTAGGTATAGCAGTGAAAGATGTTGGAAAATGAAATATGCTCGCTAACTCTTCACTATTAAGAATAACCGCTTGACTCTCATCAAATAATCTAAAAGAAAACTGATGAACTAATTTATTTATATTTTTTAAACGAATAACTTTTAATTCATTGCGATTTGGCGCCCCAAATTGAGCAAAACCTTCAGTTAGACTACTTAAAAGAGTTTCAGCTTGTAATTGATTTGAAGCTGAAGCAACTAATCTAATATTAACTTCAAAAAGAGGCTTAGCTAGTTTCATTTCTAAAGCCTTAACTGCTAACTCATCAATAATTTTTTCTTTTGGTTCTTCATTAGATTTACCTCTTAAAGCTTCAGCAAAATCTGATATTGAAATCGAAAAAGGATTATTAAGAACATCTTTTAATTTCCAACCCTTTTTAAGAGCATTAAGAGCAGAAAAAATATGTTTTTTATAATGGGGAGCTGGTCTAACTACTAGTTGAAAAGCTGCCCCCTCACCGATTTCATTAACTTTAGCCAAGCCTCCAACAATAGGTAAAAAAGTATCAGCATTCATTTCCTGATAAGTTCTGATTGGAAGAATAAAACGTTGTCTTTGTCTAACTAAAGCTCCTACTGTTACCCCTGAATAGTTAAAAATGTTATAATCGTCAACCTCTTTTACTTCCGCTTCACTCCAAATAGACTGAACTTGCCGCGCTAAAACCTCACCTAAACTAGCGGGCACAGCAACATAAAAATGAATTTCTTCGCCTACATGAGGAACAGCAACTTCAAAAATAAAAGGTTTTTTAAAAGTAGCAAAAGAACTAATTAACTGTTCAGTAAAATTAATTTCATCCTTAACGTCTTTCACTTGTTCTTTAACACTATAAGGCAAACGAACTAAGAAAAGTTTTAATTGTAATAAATCCAAAATTCTTTTACGTCGCTTAGAACGAATAAATAAATAAACAACTATTCCTGTTAGAACTGTCAAAATAAAAGTGAAATAGATGTAAAAAATAGGCATTTTAAATTAATTTTAAATAATTCCTCTTTCTTTAAGAATAGGCAAAAGCTTATCAACAAGCGCATCATGAAAAGCATCAGCTATAAAAGGTGGTTGTTTTTGAGCTTCTTTTATAGCTTTACTAAGACTTTCATTAAAAACCATACTAATTAATCTCTCTATCTCCATTTCAACTTCTGAAGGAGTTTTTCCTGTTTTAAGATAAGAAGGCAAAACGTTATCTAATACTTTTTTACCAGAAGATTTTTTTTCCTTTTCTGTTGACTCAATTTTTTTTAACTTATTTTCTGGTGTAACTTCTCCTTCCTGAAACGTCCTCAAGGATTCTTTTAAAAGTTCTTTTTCAGTTTTTTTCTCAAATTCCGCTAAAGCTTGTTTATCTTTTATCTCAGCTGTCAGTCTTTGCAAATCTCGTTCAAGTTCTTCGTGAAAATTTTCATGTAGAACCATATAATTTATTATAACAAAAAATCAAATAGATAAAAAATTTCAACCAATTTTTGGTTAATTAATAAATGATTACTAGTTACTAGTTAACAGATAAATTAAGGACTACTAACAACAATTGATTCACCGATAAAAAGTGGCTCACCGGCTAAATAACAAGCTGGTCCTGTATCGCGCATAACGTTTATATAAAGAGCAAAACTTATTTCTCTACCAATCAACTCGTTAGCAGAAATACCACTTACAGAAGAAAAATGAGTTTCGTATTGCCAGCCTAAATAATAGTCAGAAAAAGGAGTAATTCTAGTATTACACTGAAATGAAGAATTAGCTGTTAAATAAGGATAAAACTCATTGCCATTATAATCTTTATGCAAAACCGAACTCTCATTGTTGTAAAGACCTAATTCTGAAACAAAAGGAAAAATTCCAAAAACAGCCGCTGCCGGATTATTCAATAATCGCCATTTTATTTTCAAAATTCCATTTTCAACTCTAGCGCTATCAACCGCAAACCAATTATTAGAACGAGACGTCGTATCAATTACCGGTTCAGGTAGAGAAAAAATGACGCCAGTTGGTTGTGAAACATTACCAAAATCATCAACCGCTCTTATTAAAACATAATAGGTGTTACCTAATGGTAAAAATAGTTGAGCTCGGTCTACATTATAATTAGTTAAAATCTGCCAACTTAACCCACCATCTAAAGAAAATTCATAAAACAAAAAATCATCAATTGTGTCAGTATCAGTAGATTTTATCCAAGAAATCTCTACCGTCGAAGTTGGTGAATTAACTGTATAAGAAACTACCTGTAAGTTTTGAGGTTGAGTTGGTGCTTGTTGAGGTGGTGGATTATTTTGAAAATAATATTTCGTTTTATCATAAGCCACTAATTCAAACTCACGAAGACCAAAATTCCAAGGATATCGATCATAAAAAGCAACTATTAAAAATTGAGAAGAATCAAAAACAACATCATCAGTTGAAGAAGCTAAAGCTAATTGAAGATGGTTATCTTCAAGTTGTAATGGATTTAAAGCATCGCTATGCCAACCGGCATAACAATCACTCTGACTAACTTCCTTCGTTGGTAAAAGAATAACCGATGACAAACTTTCAAAACGTTGATTCAAATCAGAACTATAACAAGGATGATAACGCATTACAATAGAGCCAGGTACAATTGTTTGGAAATTATAATAATTAAAAGGTTGATAATCCTCATAATTAATTCTTGAAACAATTTGATCTTCATTATTGTAAAAAACTATCAAACGATAAGGATAAAAGCTTTCTTTATAAAGATTGGGTATAAAAGGATAACTATCATAATAAATATCTACAAGATAAAGATTACTTGATGAGTCAGGATGGCGATAAAAATACAAAGAATTTATAAAACTTGGCACATAAATACTAGCAAATGTCGGAACTGAAGATAAACCTTCTTTATCAACTGCCTTTATTGAAAAATCATAATATCGACCAATTTCATAAATCCGTAACTCTTTTTGAGTAGAACTAGTAATAAAATCTATTGGACTAGAACTGGAAGAATTAATTTCTTCAACCTGATAACTGATAGTAGTTGTCGAACCAAAAACATCATAAGAATCATCCCAACTCATTTCAAGCACTGGCACATCAAAATGATAGTTGATTTTAAAATTACTAACAGTTGTCGGCCGCTGACGAGGTTCGGGTAAATTTTGAGAATTTTGAGGATTGGGAAAATCACGAATTTCAAAATCATTAACACTATCGGTGTCGCAATTATTACCCAAAAACTCGCCATCATTTTGAGCAGAAACACAAACGCCTTCTAAATAAACTTTTCTCTCTAAACTCTTCCCAAAATCAATACTGACATAACTTACTTCATCAATTAAATTCCCTTTATCATCATAAAGAAGAAGAACATCCTCGTCTTGGGCTAAATGATTTGATAATTGAGAATAAAAAAGATCTGGATTTTTATCGCCTTCATAAAATTGACTCGCAATTAAAAAAAAGCTTCGCGGTTTAATTAAACCGGCAAAACTAACACTGGAAACTAAATTAGATTCAGTTGTAGCGGTAGAAGTTGCTCTTCTTTTTAAAGACCAACCGCTCAAGTCAAAAGTCTGCTCTGTTGGATTATATAACTCAATCCATTCGCTATTCGCATTACCAATACTGCCGGCCATAATTTCACTAATAACAATATGATCAGCGCCAACCTTTGAAGTTGATGCTTGAATATCTTTACAAAAACTAAACTGCGCTCTAGGACTAGGACAAGTTTGAATTTCAAAATCGTTAGCATTATTATCAGTATCAACAAAAGTATCATTTTGAAACTTTCTTTGAATACTTTGATTAACAACAGGGTTAATAGGGAAAACTGAGCCTTCAACAAAAACATTTTGTGCTTCACCCCAAGCTACACTATCAATTATAATACCGCTATCATTAGCCCCAAAACGAATAGCTACCCCATTATTATCACTTATAGTAGCATTAGTAGTTACATCAGCTAAGTCAGCAAGCTCAACATAATCACTGTTTACCCAAAGATAAAAACCTTTAGCTGGAATATAGCTATCTTCTGTCCAAGATTTAATAAGAGAATCACTTATTCCAGTTTTTGTCCTTTTTACTAATCGATAACCTTTAAGATTAACACTAGTGTCATTAGGATTATACAATTCAATAAAATCATTATTAGTTTTACCCGGACCACCGGTAATTTGAACTTCACTAATTAGAATTTTTGCTGGGAAGGACTGATTATTATTAGTATTATTAACTATCACTCCACCACCAGAAGAAGAATAAATAAAGCCGCTGCTATTTACCGCTTTAGGCGTACCCCCAACATTAAAACTGGTTTGCCAACCTAAATCCGCTCTCCTTTCCATTGTTCGTTTAGTATTATTATCACCAGCTGGCCAATTAGGATTAGCTAAAACCTCATCAAGAAGATTACATTGATTATCAAACAATCTTAAACCATCGTTAGTATTTGAAAGAGCGCCTGAATAAATTTTATCCGCTTTTACACCTTCAACTGTATCATCGCTATTTCTTTCTAAAAGATAAAAACCCCCAGCCGGAATTACAGTTCCTTTATCAAATTTTATCTTTATTTGTTCGCCTTTATCTAAAAGCCAATAATCAGAAATATCAAGAGAAGAACCAGAAATATTTTTTAATTCAATCCATTCAGCATTAGCGCTGCTAATACTACCCATCCAAGCTAGTTCATTTATAATCAACTTTTGAAACAGAGGCGTCTTAAAAGTTTCATAAGAACAAGAACTTGTTTGTGTTTGATTCTGAATTTGGAAATTTTGATTTTGTTGGATTTTAGAACTAGTAGTGGTAGTAGTAAAAGAACTAGTAATAAATAACTGTTCCTCCGGTGATTCAATTAAATTTTCATTTTTTATTACAGGTTTAGAATTTTCTGCTTTAGGAGTACCGCCTGAATTAATGCTCGTATGCCAATCTAAACTGACACTCCTTTCCATTGTCTGTTTAGTATTATTATCACCAGCTGGCCAATTAGGATCAGCAAAAACTTCATCAAGTAAAATACAATCTTTATTAAACAATCTCAAGCCTTCATTAGTATTTGACAAAGCGCCTTGATAAATTAAATCAGCTTTAATCATCGACACTGTCTCATCACTTATACGTTCCAAAAGATAAAAACCACCTGCTGGAATTACTACCTCTTCTGGTAAAACAATTAAAATTTTTTCTCCTTTATCTATAATCTGATAACCACTGATATCCAATGTCTTACCTGAGATATTTTTCAGCTCAATCCACTCCGCATTAGGATTATCCACGCTACCCATCCAAGCAACTTCATTAATTACTAAACTAGTTCGCAAAGGACTTTGGTTAGTATTAAAACCACATCTATTAATTTTTTGTTGAGTTTGTTTATTTACGTCTATAAGCTGACTTTCAAAATCACTAACATTTCTATCTTCTAATTTAATCACTGAATCAGGTAAATTATCGGTTCTAAAAATTTTGTTTATTAAAGAATTACCTGAATCAACAAATTGACCAAGAAATGATTTTTGTCTTTGAACTGTTTGAGCTGTTTGCAAATTAGCTCTAGTTTTTTCTACTTCTTGGAAAAACAAATTAATTACGCCAGCCCCATGTTGAATAGCCTTAACAGAAAGACGTTGCCAATAGTCTTTCAAAACTTTATCACCACCTTCTTTATTAACAAATAAACTAATATTATCTGTAGTAGATATTAAAGTATTAAACAAACCCTGTTTTTCTTTTAAAAAAATTCTGTAATCACCAAACTCTCTATCAATTTTAAAACCATAAAAATAATCTCCATCTTTTGTTATATAGTCAGGTTGAGGTTTATCATAACCGCTTTGAATCCCAATTGTATCGCCACTATAAAAATTGTTATTTGAATAAGAAGCCATACTATTAAAATAAGAATCTAAACTATCCAAAATAATCGGCTGTTTATTTTTTAAAAATTTCTCAATCGATTCACGAATATTATCCCGATTAAAACGATAAGCCCAAACTTCGTAAGGATCTTCATCGCCTAAAACTGCTGGATGACCATCGTTTCTTGTATGTGCAGGTACACTTGCGTCTTCAATTAAATGCAGAATATGACCTAAAGCAAACATCGCTTTTTCTGGCTCACCATTTAAGTAATATTCAATCGCTCTCTGCCAAGTAAAATCCGATTCAGTAGAAATCAAATTTAACTTTTTCTGCTGAAAAGCAGATAAAATTGAAGCAATAGTACTAGCAACTTTATAAACAACTTGATTTTGTTTAGATGGATCTTGAGCCCAAATTTTAGAAGCATAACCCCTGCCCCAAACTAAATCATTTAGACCTCTATCATAGACAGGGTCGTAAAAATGATTAAAAAAGCGCGGGATACTATCCTCACGCCTTGAACCATCAATTAAATAATCTTTTAAAGCTTCAGGAATTTTATTTTGAGGAAAATGTTGATTATAAAAATTAAAAATTTCTTGAGTCAAAGCTGCGTGAGTTTCGGTGCCATAAGCAAAAACTTTCTGATTAAAAAATAAAAATAATAATATAAAAATAAAAATAAAAGTTAATAATTTCTGATATTTATTCATAATAAAATCAAAAATTATAAACTTTCTATTTTCCAAACTTTAGAATATGAGTTAAACTTCATATTTATATCGACTATTAATTCACCACTTTCATCTCTTACCTCAAACCCAAAGTAATCCTCCATTACAGATCCAGCAGGTTTAGCTTTTAATAAAATACTAACTATTTCTACTATTTTCCCCTCTTCTTTTGCTTTTCTCAATCCTTCTTCCCATTTCTTTCTAGTTAAATAATCCGGATCTTGAGAATTTGTTTCCAAAGCAAAATATTTACTCGCTAACTCAACATCTTCATTTTTCAAAGCTTCAATAAAAAGATTCAAAGTTTCCTCCGGAGTTTTTCCCCCATAAGTATCAGCGGTCATAGCTTCGATATACTCCTTTTCCGCTTTTTTATACTGTTCATAATTAACCCAACTTTCTCGACTAGAGCTATAACTTTGATACCAACTATAACCATAAAAACCTACAAAAACTAAAAATGCCACTCCAAGAATGAAAATAACAATCTTTTTAAATTTTATTCTCTTTTCAATAAAAAAATTTTTCTCTTCCATTTTTAAAAATTAAACTTTAAAAAATAAAATCTTCATAACTGTTTATCTATCCTCAAACAATTTTATTAAAACATTTTCTATTCCAAACTCAACACTTACTTATCCACACCCTTTCTTTCGCTCTTTTATATTTTGTATCATATTTCTCTCACCCATAATTTTTACCTAGACTTTACTCTTTTAAAAATCCTAAATAATAACACTAAATTTTTACAAAAAACACCAAAAAATTTACGCCTTTTTCACCCATTTTTCACACAACATTTTTACACAACATTTTTTACACTTTACACAACGCTCACATTTAGATATCTTTTTTACACATCTTTTTACGATCGTAAGAATGTGTGGTAAAATTAAAAACAAAAACAATATGAATATAAAAAATAACGAAATTGGTAAAAGAAATAAGAAAAATAGAAAATGTCAAATTGGTTCGCTCCAGAAAAAAATCTTAATTCTCCTAGCAGGAGGTTTATCTATTGCTCTATCTCAAAATCCTCGAAAACAATTCCAAATCCTAAAACAAATGGAACGTGAATGGGAAAAGGTTAGAAAAGATTCTCTAAAAAGAGCTATTAGAAGTTTATATGAAAGCAAACTAATTAACATAAAAGAAAATGCTGATGGTACGGTCGAGATGCTTATCAATAAAAAAGGTAAACAAATTCTCCTAAAGTATAAACTAGACGAAATTAAAATTAAAACTCCTAAAAAATGGGATGGTAAATGGCGGATTATTATTTTTGATATCCCGGAAAAAATGAAAGAGGCGAGAAATGCTTTTCGTTTCCATCTTAAAAAACTAGGTTTTTACTCTTTTCAAAAAAGTGCGTTTATTCTACCTTATCATTGTGAAGAGGAAATTGAATTCTTAATAGAGTTTTATAATTTAAAACAATACGTAAGACAAATAGTTGCTGAACACATCGATAACGAATTACATCTGAAAAAGATTTTTGGATTAAAAGAATAAAATTAAACAGAAGTATACATTTTCTATTCCACACATTTTTACGATCGTAAGAAAATGTGAAAATCTCAACAAATATCCGAAAATTTTAAACGGGAAATTTTAAAAAATATGTGAAAATTTTTATTTAAAAAGAAAAACTTAAAAATTCTAAAAATTTCAAAGAAAACTTAATTTTTAACTTTAATAATAAAAGACTCAATAATAAAAAGTTCACTCCCCTAGAAACGCAACTTAATAATACCAGGGGTTGAAGTTGTGTCTATATTTGGGCTTGAAGAAGCAAATTTATTATTTGGTTCAGTAAAAGGTCCTTCTGCGCCAGCACCACCTGACCAATCATTTTGAATAATAACTCTATTCTTCCAACGAGTTAAATAATCAGAAATTTGAAATCTAGAAACATTACTGCCACTAGCCGACCATTCAACAGTAACAGTAACTTTTTGGGTTGAAGGATCATTAATCCCTCCCGAAGTAACAATATTATCAGAAGCATCACGGTTCACATTCTCTATTGAAAAATAAAGATTATAATTAACATTATTAATAGTTATTGATTCAATACCACCTGTAACCGCTAACAAAGAACCAGAAGCAACAACATAATAAGTACTTGTTGCTCCTTTGTGGGGTAAATTATAAATATCAAGCCAGTTGGCATCGGCTATTGACTGCACTTTATTCATCAAATCCTCAGCAAGAGAAGTGGCTGTTTGACGCTGCTCATTAAAAGTCATAGAAGAAAACATAAAAGAAATACCATAAACAGAAGCACCAATAACAATAGCGGCTATACTGATTGCAATCAAAATCTCAATTAACGACTGACCATCACTGGATTCTTTTATCAATAACTTCAACTTTTGAACAGTTATTAACATTGTTTTCTTTTCTTATAAATATAATATATAAAAAAATCTCATTTAAGACTGTTATAAATTGTTTGTATTTCAACAGAAGTTAAAGCCCGATTGTAAATACGAACTTCATCGATACTACCATTGAAATAATATGTAGTTCCATCACGTTTCCCAATAATAACCGGCTGCATGCTTGCTGTGGGAGAATTAACATATTCATCACTGCCTACTAAAGCTCCATTCTTATAAAAATAAAGAGTTTTGTTACCAATAGTCCTAACCACTGCTAAATGAGTCCAAGTATTCTGAGAAACATTAAAACCACTTGGTTCTTGAATTTCTTCCCAGACACCATTCCCTTGATAAAAACTCACTTTGCAATCTGGCTCAAGAATAAGTTCAAATTCATTATTGTATGATTTATACAAAATCCCTTGTCTTCCTGCCGCACAATTAGTAGCGTATACCCATAATTCAAGAGTCATATCATTGAAAACCTGCAACGAAGAAGAATTCGGTATATTTATATATTTATTAGTTCCATTAAAACTAAGGCATCCTCCTGCTTTACAATTAGCTTCCGGCTGCCAAACTGGACTGTTTACAAGAGTACCAGTATTATTATTTCCTGAAGCATCATAAACAAAAGCTCCTTCTTTTTCATCAAAATGCCAATAACCAGAAACGCCTTCTTCTAAACGAGTAGTAATTAAACCGGATGTATTAATAATAATATCACCAACAATTTTTTGATTAGAAAAACCACCGATTAAAGAAATAATTTTACTGAAATTAGGTCTACCAGTAATAGGATTAAAAACAATATCAAATAAAAAACCTTCGGCTGGTTCACTAAATTTTAATCCCCGTCGTAAATTATAAATTCTATCTACAGTTGTTGAAGAATAACTCAGACCTTTGAAAACTTCATACTGATCATCACTATCATTTTTAAATCTAATTCCCCATTGTTGACCATTTTCTTGAGTAACAGAACGAGTTTGAGTATTTCGAACAACGGCTACAATTTCATCAATAGTTAAAGAAACGTCTCGATGGCTGCGATAATTAAAAAGATTAAAAAAAGAAACAAATGTTACAACAGTAACAATAGTAATAACAATTATAAATTCTGCTAAAGTAAAACCTTTCATTAATCTTTTAAATTAAAATTGGGTAGTTAATTGATAAATTGGCACAATAATAGAAAGAGCAATCACCCCAATAACAACCCCAATAAACAAAAGAAGAGCCGGCTCAAGAAAAGAAACAAGAGTTTTAAGAGTGTTATCTATTTCTTTAGAATAAAAATCAGAAAGAGTGGCTAAAATATCTTCAATATGACCTGATTTCTCAGAAATAGCTATCAAATTCACTACTGTTTTAGGAAAATAAGGTTCTTTTTTAAAAGCTTCGCCAATAGTCAACCCTTTCGCTAATCCTTCTCGAGAAATTCTAATCAAACTTTCTTTTAATTCTGTGCTACTAACTGCTTGAGCAGTTATTTCTAGACTTTCCGTTATAGGTAAACCGGCTTTTATCAAAGAAGATAAAATAGAAGCAAAACGCTGAAGCGCAATCTTTTTAACAAGATCTTTCACAATTGGTATTTCACTAATCAAAGAAAACACAAATCTCCTAAATCTTAAGGAAGTTTTATAAAAAGAAACACAGAAAATGGATAAAATAATTAAAATTCCTAAAATAGTAAAAATATGTTTACTCAAAAACATACCTCCTGCGAAAACAACTTTAGTAAAAAAGGGCATTTTAAAATCACCTTCGGCAAAAACTTTAATTATTTTTGGCAAAGCAAAAGTTACTAAAAAAATCATTACTAAAATAGAACCAACAATAAGAATAGTTGGATAAATTAATGCGCTTTTTATCTGGTCTCTTAAATCTTTCTGTTTTGTTAGAAATTCAGCTAAATCACTAAAAACTTTCTCCAGATTACCCGAAGCTTCACCAGTTTTTACCATATTAATATAAACTTGACTAAATATCTTAGGATAACGAGCAAAAGTAATATAAAAAGGATTACCTCTTTCTAAATTTGAACGAACCTCCAAAAGAAAAGCTTTAACAGACTGTTTATCAAAATCATCAATTAAAATATTTATAGCCTGCAAAAGGCCAACACCAATTTTAAGCATCAAAGCTAAATATTTAGAAAGGAAAATTTGATCAACAAGGTTTATAGAACTACGAAAAACATTTTTAAACACTCCTTTCTTTTCTCCAAGCGGTTGAACACTAACAGGCTTTAGACCTTGAGAAGAAAGAAAATTTAAAACTTCAGTTAAATCCTTAGCTTCAATTTCGTCTTCAACTAATTTATTATCAGGTTTTAAAGCAATATATTTAAACTGCATTTTTTATTAATGGTTGATTACGACTATTTTAAAAAATACAAATTTGTTCATTATATTAACTTTCTACAAATTTTATCCTATTCTCGAATAACCCTAAATATCTCTTCAATAGTAGTAAGTCCTCGTTCAACTTTATGCAAACCATCCTCAAACATTGTAATCATTCCTTCTCCTCGGGCAAGATTTCTAAGATTATCCAAATTAAAATCAGGACTAATAATAAATTTTCTAATTCTTTCAGTAACATTTAAAATCTCAAAAATACCAATTCTACCTAGATAACCGCTATAACTACAACTAGAACAACCTTTCCCTCGATAAAATATTTTAGGAAGTTTTATAGTTTTTGGATCAATACCTAATAAAATCAATTGGTCTTGAATTGCTTTATAAACAGCAACATCAGGTGTGTAAGATTCAATACAATCAAGATGAATACGACGAGCAAGGCGTTGAGCAATAACTGCCTCAAGAACGGCTGCCACTAAAAAAGAAGGCACCCCCATATCCATTAACCGAGGCACTGCTGTCACCGCATCAGTAGTATGCAAACTAGACAAAACAAGATGACCAGTTAAAGCGGCTTGAACTGAAATATTTGCAGTCTCTCCGTCACGAATCTCACCAACCATAATAATATTAGGATCTTGACGAAGAATAGATCGAAGACCTGAAGCAAAAGTGATGCCAGCAGCTGGATTAACTTGAATTTGATTAACATAACGGAGTTCATATTCAATAGGATCTTCAATAGAAACAATATTTACTTCAGGTCGATTAAGAATATTCATTATTGAATAAAGAGTGGTAGTTTTGCCAGCACCAGTCGGCCCACAAACTAAAATCATTCCATAAGTTTTCCAAATTGCTTCTTCAAGTACTTTCGCCATATATTCAAGTATACCCAGCTGGGTAAACGAGAGGGGTTTTTGAGCTGCGGTTAAAAGACGCATCACTACTTTCTCACCATAAAAAGTCGGAATAATAGAAACACGAATATCAATCAAATCATCACCAATTTTGTAACGAAATCTACCATCTTGAGGATGAGTATGTTCATCAACTCTAAGACTAGAAAGAATTTTAATTCGAGCGATTATCGCTGGTAAAATTTCTTTAGGAATTCTAATAATTTCACGAAGGATACCATCAATCCGGTAACGAACTAAAATAGCATCTTCAAGAACTTCAATATGAATATCAGAAGCACGTGAGGAAACAGCATAAGAAATTATATTGTCAACAATTGCTACAATAGGTAATTCAGCAGCTGCCTCAGTAATATCTTTTGTTTTTAACCGAAAAGACTGTTGAATGCTTTCCTCAATGATTTTTTTAAAATCTTTTGTTAACTTACCCTCGTAAAGAGAAAAACCCCGATTAAGATCTTCGTCATCAGCAAGATAAGCTTTAATTTTATCTCCTAAACGCAGCTTTAAAAAATTTAAAGCTTCTAAATTAGTAGGATCTTCCATCGCCACATGAAGAGTACCATCTTCATCATATCTAAAAACAATTGCTTTAAAACGTCGACTGATATCTTCTGGTAAAAGATGGAGAGCTTTTTCATCTATATCCACTATCCCAAGATTAATCCTTTCTACTCCTAAGGCTTTAGCTATTATTGATAAAAGATGTTCACGATTAACAATGTTTTGAGAAACTAAAATATCAGCTATATTCTGTTTTCGACGTTGAGCTTCAAAAGCAATCTGATTAAAAATATCGCCATCAACAATACCTTCTTGAACAAGGATTTCCCTTAAACGTTCAGTTGGTAGGTTAATCATTTAATTAAATTATAACAACTAAAACAGAAATTTTGAAATAAAAAAAATACTACCATTGTTGATGGCCATAAGTAATATAAAGAAAAACGTTTGCATTTTTTCAACCAAAAAACAAAAACTAGGGAACCAATAATACCAAGTAATAGCACTGTTACTAAATAATAAAGCCACCAAGGAGTACCTAAGACAAAAATTCCTAAAGCCCCCCAATAAGGCTCTTCTTCTTCAAAAAACTTTTTTTCAAAAATTTCATTTAATAAAATTGAAATACCAAGAAACACAAAAGAAATACCAAGAGAGACTATATAAGAATAAGCTTTATGTCCTATTACATAACTAAAAAGATACCAAATGCTTTGGTAAGGTGGTATTAAATATCGAGTTAATTGTCCCCCATCCCGCCAAATAAGATACTGAAAATAAACTAAACCAAAGAAAAGAATAACTGCTACACCAATAGCCACGAAAAAAAAATAAGGTACTAACCGCTTCATTCTCTCTACTATACTTTACTATACTATAAAGTCATATCACTACCAATCTCGTACCAATTCGACACATTACCTCCGTCTTTGTTATTAGATTCAACATCACTTCCGCCACCACTTGAAAATTTGGCGCTCTCCATATTTGCATAAAGTTTATACAAACCCATACTCGTCGAAGCTCTGTAAGCGTAAAAGTTAACAGAATCATTTACAGGATCAATTGGAAGTTTACCTAAGGGTGAACCACTTGAAATAGCGCTAAAGTTAATAGGCACCCAACCAGTTCCGTTTATCGCTGTTGAAGTAGAAACAGTGCATGTTCCACCACCTGGAGGAGTAGTTGTTGCTGCTGTACAACGAAGACCAGAAACCCAAGTCGAGGTCGTTACATCAGCTAAAAATAAAGAAATTGCGCTGTGGAGTGAACCTAAATCAGAAATTCTATTTGAATCCCGGGCTTGTCTTAAAAGTTCTGCTGGATTTAAAACTAACACAACAACTGTTGCTAATATTGCTAAAATAGCAATAACAACAAGAAGTTCAATAAGTGTGAATCCTTTTCTCACGTTTTTTAGTTATCAAAATAAAAT
>Ga0197142_1001268_pt1 | contig 23269 bp, 28 predicted proteins | sample GBS60_MetaG_FD_148614 | JGI IMG/M metagenome (GOLD analysis project Ga0197142, IMG submission 148614) | Sediment microbial communities from Great Boiling Springs, Gerlach, Nevada, United States - GBS 60_MetaG | ecosystem: Environmental > Aquatic > Thermal springs > Hot (42-90C) > Sediment... | reverse complement strand
ATTGGCCGGTATCTTCAGTTCTTCAGTTCTTCAGTTCTTCACTTGGTGTACCTGGCCAGTACTGAAGACATCATTGGCCGGTGTCTTCAGTTCTTCAGTAGAACTGTCGGAACATCATAGGAATGACATAGGCAAAATAACGAACAATTTCGTTTCAGGAGGGTAAAGATGGATTACATTCAGAGCGTGATCACAAGAGAATTTGAGATTTTGCGCAACACACGCAGCGGACGGAATAATCAATTGTTTCGTACAGCAGTGCGGTTATACGAGCTTGCAAAGGGTGGTGCCATTGCATGTGATGACATTACTAACCAGCTTACAGATATAGCAAAGTACATTGGTTTACCACTGCACGAGATCCGATCAACACTTCGTAGCGCATTCCGTCGTGCACAAGCAGTAAATATTCCATTACGCCGGCCAACTGGTGTTACAGTAACGCATCTGTCCGCTCCTGATAGTACAGACTTGCCCTGTGAACAGTGGCAGTGTGCTGCTGAAGCATTTGTCTCCTATACCCAGGACTGGTTATGGGCAGAGGACGACGAACGTGGACTTGCATATCTCAATCAGCGACACATTACTGATTTGACAGCGCTCAATGCACGTCTGGGTTGGAATAGGGCACGTCTCGTGCGGCCGGGAAACCGGTGGGGACGTGATGGACAGCTTGTGCTACCCGCAGGTATTGTCATCCCTTACTATGTTGATCGACGCATTGCAAAAATCGAGATTCGGTCGATTACACACAAACGACAGTACACAGTGCCCGGAAGTAGCAATGTTATATGGAACATCTCTGGCTCTGTCAATCGACCGGTCATGCTGGTTGAAGGGGTATTGAATGCCCTCATTATCCAGCAGTATGCAGGGGATCTTGTCACTCCGATGGGTCTGGGCGGGGCGTCAAATGGGCGACGCATTCGATGGATTGCTCGACTTGCCCGAGCACCGTTGGTGCTGGTTAGCACCGATAACGATGCTGAGGGTGAACGTGCAGCACAATTTTGGCTTTCGGTGTTGCCGAACAGTCGGCGTTGGCGTCCATACGTTGACGATGCAAATACGATGTCTTTGAGTCGAATAGATGTACGTGCATGGGTTTGTACCGGATTAGAGGAAGGATATCAATCGTAGACTTAGAGGTGGTGCATGGCAACACGTGAAACATACGTTATAAGTGCCGAGCAGCTCAGTCGTGCCGAACCTGCATTGCGCCGAACGATTGCTGTTATGCTATGGTGTTGTTCGTGGTTTGGCAATCTACTTGCAATTGATATAATTAGTGACCAGCCGTTATGGTGGGACATTTCAATCTCGCTGGTTGTTCAGCTGTTTCTGAGTCTTATACAATATGTGACGTGTTATCGATGGTTAAGCCCGCTGTACCTGATTAGTGTAACCGCGTCTAGTACGTTATCGTATCTCGGTTTTCGGAATGTTATTGCAGTACCTCTAACAACATGGATGACCGGTATTGATGGCGACTTGTTTACACCGATTACCAGAGCATTGGACGTCGATGGGTATATGTTGGCCACAGGGTTGGTTGTTCATCTGTTGGTGTGGATTGGGCTGATCGCTGTGGATGTTATCCCCGAACGGGTGTTTGTTAAGCACTAGAAAGTTTGCACTATGGAACCACTTCAGTGGATATTTATCCTGATGATAGTGTGTGTTCTGGCGTATTTAGTTTTGGAAATATTCTCCCTCATAGCACGGAGATACTTTATTACGTCAAATGATACGCCTGATGATTTAGATAACGATGACGATACAAGTGACGTTGATCAACAGCCATCGAGTCACACAAACTCGATTGCAAAGCCACAAAATACGCACAACCCACCTCTTGTGTGTTGTGAGCATGTCAAACAATTAGCACAACACACCGGCGATGATCCGGCAATTATTACTGCTGTCATGATTGCGCTCGCACGTATCATCGTAAAGGCTCGTCGAGCTGATGGATCGGCGAAACTTGGTGAGACAGATGCAATACGGTATGGGTTAAACATCACTCCTGGTGGTGCCAATCCCATTTATCGGATTGCACGTGCGGCACTGCAAGCTGAAATCGCTCGTCAGCGTGGATCATCGTCGTCACTCGATCCCATTGATTTAATTACGCGGGACGGCAAAGTGGTTCGTCGATCGCCAGATGGGCAGCAGTATATTGATACACCGTGAGGATGAATATGGCAACAACACCGCAATTCGTTGGAACGGCCCGCACTTCTGCAATTAAGTTGCGAGCGAGTGACGGAACCAACGCAAAAACCCTCCTTGTAGCAGGATCAAATGGAAGTCTACTGGAAGGATTGTTTGTCACTTCTAACGATCCTACCAGTCGGTTTTTATCTGTGCTGCTGGTTAATCCTAGTCAAGCCGAAAGTTTTTTGGTAGATAGCATTTCAATCCCGTCGGCAAGTCCTGCCGTACCGGTAGTAATGGTATCATTGCTTAATCCATCACGATGGGTTTGGCTTGACCCTAATAACGTCAAGTGGGTGATTGGTCATGGATGGGAAATACGCTGCGCAATGACAACGGCCGTGAGTTCTTCTGCTGAAGTCGCCGTGATTGCCAATTTTGGGGATTTCTAATGTACGGATTTCCTAGGCGGACGCTTGCACGCCCTCGGCGTTACCGACAATTACGGTATTTTGATGCTTTTCAATTTGGAAGCCCACGATGCTGGTGGGCAGTAGATGCTCCGATAATCGGTACACATGGCACGGTCGTTGGATTTTATGACAAGACCTCTAGATCAGGGTCATTGCTGTTGACATCCGGTACAACACCATCGTTAGAAAGTACACCGTTTGGGTACGGTGTACGCATATATAACAGAGTATTTTCGGCATCGTGGATCTCCATAACGGGTAACGACCAGCGCACGATACTATTTGTGAACTATCCAACATTCGTAGATACGTGGATTGTAGCTTCCCCAATCTACTGGTATGGAAATCTTTTTTTTGCTCTAAGACGCGGTGTCTATCGGTATCAACGCGGTCCGTCTTACATGGACTTTTCTTATATTGTCATCGGTTCACTCCAAACCTCCCCCCAAATTGTTTGTATGACATACGATGGATCAGTGTTGTCTGTATATGATAACGGATCTTTGGTGGCAACGGCCACAATCGACCTCTCATCGAGTTCTGGCAGCTTTTCTATTGGTTCATTTTCCGGAGCTGGTACTGTTCGATCTAACTATTGCTTTTTTGAGTGTGTTGTCTATCCACATGTTCTTGATGCAAACACGATCGCTGATATTACATCTTTACTGTTAGCTCAGTATCGTATGTGACATTTATCGAAAATTCATCCAGAGAAACAACATCTGTGCCGATTTCTCAGATGTTGTGTCAGATGTTGTGTCAGAAGCGGTTCGAATACGTATCACACCATTACCTTCATTAATGGCATCTCCTGATCCTACGACAATGACGGATGCAGATGCATTTGGATTACCGTTGGTGTCGCGGATAGTGATCGCGCCTGTACCAGTACCAGTATTAATCCGCGCTACTCCCCCACCCATATCGGTTACAGATGGACACTCAATGACGGTCACCGGTGAGATACTCGATGACCCGTCAATGTCGCGAATAGTGAGCGCATTTACGGTTGCGTCACTTGCCGTTCTTATGCGAGCGATCCCATCACCTTGATATGTCAAATCTCCGTTTCCCACTACAATCGTTGTGACAGTAACGCTTGGGTCTCCATCTTGTTCGCGCACCAGTATAGTACGCGCGTCTGGAGGTATCCACCCTGCATCAATGTGTCCGTTGTGATTAGCACGCGGAATCGCATGCGTGGTTGGTATTGTAGCCACGTCACTTGCTTCAATCAACGGCGGAGTACGCACCAGGTCTCCTTCTGCAGTAATTTCAATTGCTGATCGCATACGTTCCCTCTATAACCTCACAATGTAGCTCATATCGATCTGTACCCGAACCGCACTAGCGCTGACTTCGATCACATATCCAAGCCGCTGCACAATATTACCCGGGCTGTTAGGTGGTGTCTTCGTTACACCACCTGCTGTGGTGGCACTTAAGAAGACCGGTTTCCCAACGTCAGCAGCAGTAAATCCGGTTGGTGCAACACTGGCAATCCCTCGTGTATAGACCGTGGCGTTGGCACCGCTGTTGACAGCCATTAATACATAACCGTGGGCGTTTTTAGTGTTGTCTGTCGCCAGCGCTTTTCTGACCCGACGATTTCCGGACACGTCATAGATATTGACGAAATCTCCTGCTGCCAACGCTTCCGCTGCTTGGATCGTTTCTGCTGAGTCGGCAATGCTTGGCAGAAATGAGTTATCGATTTTGCCGTCTGGGCCGGTCATGATGATCTTGTTTGCATCACCTGCTCCACTAGAGACAGCGATCCCTGTTTTTCGAACAATTTCTCCCGTCGTTGTATCTACGTCTAAAAATGTTCCCATACGCTTCTCCTTTTATAACCGAAACCTATATTCATAACGCACAAGTACGGACACTACTGCATTACTCACTTCGATGATCGATCCTACCGGTTGTAACAATTGACCAGGCAGATTGGGTGGTGTGATGCTGACAATACCGGGTTGCGTACTGAGAAACACCGTGCGTCCAACATCTTGCACAGACACCGGTGTAGTAGTACTGGCCATAGGATTAATGCCCACGGGATAGATTAGTGCTTGTTGGTTTAGACCATAACTCTCGGTTACAAACCCAACTGCGGCGCGCATTGGATCTGCCGCGTGCGCCCGCACGACCATCGCAACATTATTCCGATGCGTAATCGCGACAAAATCACCAGCAGATAACGGTTCCCCCACAGGGACTAACAAGGTTCGAGCGTTGAGCCGTGGATCATCGTGCGTGACCAGTGGACCATTTGGATGTACAGGCAACCGGTCAATGGATATTGTGCCGGTTATTTGCGATGCATCAATCGTGATAGTTGATAGATCAATATGTTGATCTAGCCAGGATGGCCGATCAACAATCTCAACCCACCGTACAAATCCTTGCGGATTAGCTGTCTTTGCAACGACGTATCCTGGGCCAACACCATGCACCATACTACGTAGCGCAGCATGTTCAGCAAGTTGCTGTTCTAATGTTGCTACTCGTTCGCCCACATTGAGCGCTGCTTGACGCGACTCACGAGCGTGAGATTGCCGAATAGCAGCAACTAAATCGCGTAAACTTAATTCGAGATTATCAACTCGATCAGTCATGGCTCTACAAGGGCGATCAATCCACCACTCGCTACGGGTGTATCAACAATTCCCCATTGAGACCCATTGTAATACGCGATTTGTGGTGGTGCTGTCAAATGTGCCGGCAGAAATGCTGCCACAGCAACGCGGCGCCGTCCACGCACGACTTGACCAACTGGACGGTTGTGCGCAATCACTATGGTCACTTCAGGAACATTGTCAATATTGGTTACTCTCGCGACCCCAATACGATGTCCACAGTACAAACCATGCAGACAAGATACCACGCTACCGCCTGCTGCCACTAATTGCTGTGGTGGCATAGTACGGTAATCCAAACTTATCCACAACGACAAGTCATGAACGACAATGAGTTTCCGTGACATATCATCGACGGTATCACCCAATGTGAAATGGAATGGAACATCTTGGACAACTGTTGTCTGTCGTGGTGATACTAAAAACAACCGGTCTGCATTAGGAATCCACATTCGTACACCAAACTCGGTGATGCGCCTCTGGTTTGCACCACGCACAAGCATTTCTCCTTGATGGCCTGTGAGTACTTGCTGGAAACTCCGGAAATTGTCTACAAATTGAATCGGTGGAACAGGTTGTCCTCTAAGATCACCTAAAGCTACATATTCTTGGACTCTTGTACCGTTTCCATACGCCAAGTATCCTAGTGAGTATCCAGTACCGTATATGCTGTAAAAATGCTTGGTTGCAACCCATCCCCCACCCTGACCGGTGAAAGCAAATCCGAGATTAATGCCCGTTGCATCATCGCCTGATGATACTGGTACATTGAGTTGCTGCCACGTGTTGCCGGAGTCTCCACTCCAGTAGTAGCGATCTCTATCCCAAATGACCCACTGGGTAACGTTTTGTGGATTGATGGCTATGCCAGCCCAACCGTTTGATCCTCCGAGACTGGTGGAGCCAATGGGAGTACTTGGCAATGGTCGCGGTGTCCACCCACTGCCAGGTATGTAATGATACAGGGTTGATCCGTTCATGGGGAGGAACAACAGTTCTGGAGGTGTTGGTGGGTCGGTTGTTGTTCCATATCCAATACGATAGGCCATTGACACATTCGCATCGATAGAGTGTGCAGTCGTGTAATTGATGATTTTCCACACCCCACCTCCAGGAATATAAGTATATGATACTGCTCTCCAGTTATTTCCATCTCTGATCAGTTTGTACACATATCCTGATCCTGTTGTGGCTGCATAAGCTAGCATTTCCATGACGCCATCGCGTGTAACGTCACGGACCCCATCTGAGCCAACGATCCATCCCTCTTCACGAAGTAACGGTGCAATTGCTGTTAATCCAAATATTGGCCGTTTATCAATTGGTATCAGGCTCCAGTCAACACTGCTCTCATCTTCAAATTGAATAGCCTGATCAAGTGTTCCACCAGCAAATACACACGCAGTTCCCCATCGAGCCCGGGCAAATTGCCGTGCAATACCATCCGCCGTAAGCCGGGCTTGCCATGTCCTGCCGGCGTCTAATGATAGCCACAGAGTATTGCCACTGCAGGCGCGGATAACTGACCAATTGCCAGCCTCATGTGCCGCATACTGTACCGGATCATCGAACACATGCAGCAGAGCCCACGATGTTCCTCCGTCTGTACTCAGACTGACACTGTTACCATGTGCTGCGGTAACAGTTAATCCATCGACCTCATCAAGGTACAAGCTGTGCACGCGGCCTGACAATGTAGCAAGTTTGTCCGGTTGCGTTGCCAGATCGTTGTTTGTGCGATAAATATCTCCATTATCAAATCCTGCCAAAAAAGGAGCCATATCGTTAATGTTAGGAACGGCAGAGCATTGCGTGCCAAATGTACGCCATCCATCAGCAGTTGCTAAAACACGCCATCCATTGTGGGCTGCAACACCGAGCTTGCGTGTATAGATAAGTGAGTTAGGCGGGTCGATCGCCCGCGTGGTCGTTGCCCCTTCGCCACTTTCACTTTCCACCTCCAGTGTGACTGTTGCACCGGCAAGCGTTGAAAACACAAAGATCGGTTGTTGTCCGGTATCGTCGTCACCAGCTCGCCACGTAACCGTTTGTGGGAATACTGTGCCTTCGCATGTTGCTCGCCAACGCAACGTGGTGATCGCAAATCCTGACGGGTCCACCGATGTATTCATACATGACACGATCACATTTGTATCAACAGCTCCGGAAAGTTGGATCGGCTGTCGCTCTGCGCTATACGTAAACGATGCAGTTGGAGGTGCAATGAGTGATAGCGAACCAGATGGGCTTTCAATACCAACGGCTACTTTCATTGTCATGACGTCATCGTTGTTAACGATTGACACAATGACGCCCGGTGTTGCCGTAACAAATCCAAGCGGTTCGCTGCGGAACAGCACGGTGTCCCCGGGACGCAAGAGAGGGTTCAGTGTCGCTTCGACTAACACTTCTCCCATACGTCGGTTTCGTCGCACAATTTCACGTGCGGCAATTGCCTGAGCACATATATCCGTTTGGCAATACGGGTAATCACGCTGCTCACTACGTCCATCATTGTTGAGTACGTAAGTTGCATCAGGAATTGACAAGTCTGGCCGTCGCGGACCGCGTGCAGTAAATCGTGAAATACGATCTTCTCGCCCAGCAATCGTGCGGCGTGCAGATAAATAACCCAACTCTAATTCTGTTGCACCATACGCATACGTACATACTGGAACTGATGGCTTAATGGGGTCATCGACAACGACAATACGACCATCTGGATTGACGCGGATCGCGGTTCCAGCAAAATCCATCAGAGTATCAATGACATCTCTAATCACACTTCCTGCAGGGATTGTGATTGCATATATCGGGCCTAGTACGTAAGCAGATCCCGGATCGTGAATAGACACAATTTCGTCATCCGTAATGCCAGCCTGGTGTAGCAAAAGGCGAACGGCGGATTGAAATGACACGTTTCGCCAAACAATGGGTCGATCTGTGATGCGTTGCAATCGATCTAACGTATCAACGAGGTGAATTTCATATTGTGGAATGTCTGCAATTGGACGTGCAGCGACCTGGCCAGTAAAGAAAAGCTCGGTTACCCCATTAATGGTGATCCTCACTTGTGCTGGATCACCGGCATTACACTCTGGGAATTCCTGTACCACAACCGTACAGACACTGCGTGCTTGATCTAAAGCCATACTACGGCTTGGTAATCTATCGACAATCGTGTATGGCTGACCGTTGATAGTTAGCGTACATGTCCAATGTTTGAATGATTTGCGAATTTCAGACAACATAAGTTAACGAGTTAGAAGATAGATAACTGTGTAAATGTCGCAGTCCCAATATATCCTCCACCAGGAGCAAGTTCCATGAGGGTTAATTCTAAGAATGCTTGGACGGTTGATACTCCATCATTCAAGTAATCTGATGTTCCATGTTTTGATGACAATGCGGTTTTGGCTGCTTCTGAGCAATATATCTGGCCAGTAATCACTGGTGCACCATACCCAATACGATTGATTTCAATACGGTCAGTACCGATAAGATGTCGCTTAGTTATTCGAACGTCACGGTTCCATGTGGGTATCGTACCGTCACTATTGCGTAACCACTCAAATGGAATACCGCCAAATGTCCATTCTGCCATCATACTCCTCCAAGAATCACCCGTTCAATGGTACGACTGATAGCTCGCGTTGCGCGATCTACAATCGTATCTGATAATTGGGCGATTCGCTCATAGTTATCAACCACCGGATGATGAATATTGACATTGACCGTAATGCCAGCCATTTGAGGTCTAGCGGTCGGAGCTGGAGATGATGCTGTTGCCGGAATAATCGTACCTGGGAGTGATCCTGTAATGAGATACAGACGATTTCCCATTTGCAAAAGCTCAGGTCCACGCTCGGCCACCATATACATCTGGTACGGTTGGACCGGACCGCCAGATGCTCGCCCTGGAACAGTACGCTCCTCTGTGCGGTAGGATCGATATGCGACTGCTTGTGCAGTATTTCCGATACTCAACGATATTGTTGGCTCAATGCGTGTAGGGATGCGAGCTAAGGCGCTTGCAGCACGCTCAGCCTCTCCCGGTATTGCTGCAAGTCTTCGAATATACTCATCAATTGACAGCTTACCAGCTTCAAACTGTTGACGGGCCGACTCGGTCATCTTCCTGATCTGGGCGTCAATATTCTGTTGCACCGATATTGCCTCGTTTTGAATTAGCCGCAGCTGATCAATACTTGAAGATGTGTTCATACCCTGATTAGCGACCCATTCATCAATAGTCGCTAACATCTGCTCATACGACCGTTCAATGATAGATTGTTGCACGCCATATTCGCGTGCAATTGCATCTGTCATTGCGATAATACGCTCTTCGGCAATGCCTGCCATGCGTGCCTGAGCCGTAGTGTAATCAATAAGCAGTCGTCCTAAATGTTGCAGCTGTGCTGCTTGCTCTCGCGCATACGCTTCCGCAGTCTGTTGCTGACGTTGCTCGTATGCTTGTTTCTCCATTTCTAAGCGTTGAGAGTAGTAGCCCTGTACGTCTTCGATTTGCTTTTGAATGCTAGCTCGTTCTTTTTCTGTCTTTGCCGCTTCATACGATTCCTGCAGTGCAGCAAGCCGTTGCTGCAATTGATCTTCGATAGATGCTACTTTTGCCGTATGTTGCTCGTATGCCTGTTCCCGTTGTGCTAGATAGTCGATTGATGACTGCACAATCTTCGCAAAGACATCCGTAGCTCGTGATGCAGCGTCTTGTAGAGCATCATCAAGCTTTCTCACATCTTCTTCGGCCAGATTGGCATGGTCACGCATAATGGCGAGTGCACCGGCAATATCGTTTGATGCTAATCGTTCGGCGATCGCACGTTTCCTTGCTGCTGCTGCTGCAGCATCCATTTGACGCTGGTATATATCTTGTGCATTGCTGAGATCGGAGGTAAATTGCGCAAATTGCTCTCGCAACTGCGCATCAAGATTGCGTACTTTCGCGACAGATGCTTCATACGCTGCTGTTTCACGGTGTTTTGCCAGAGCTAACAACACTGATCGGTCAATTGCCTTTTCGTATGCAGTCAGTGATTGTTGCAGTGCCGCAAACTCGGCTTCGTAGCTTTTCCGCACTTCTGCCGACGCCGATTGATATGCACGTTGCGCGTGCACAAACGCCTCGTATGCTGTTGTTTGTGACAGCAGTTGTTGTGTTACCTCTCCGCGTTGAAACAACGACCGCAACGCCAGATTCGATGAATTAGCAACGAATGTCAACCCATCAGCAACTGGTGCTAATGCGTTTTGTAGTAACGACCCAAGCGTGATCGTAAGTTGTTCCGAGGCTGCCTGCAAGTTTCGAAAGCTTTGTGCGTTTGTCTCGATCCGTGCATTCACAACCTCACTCGTTACACCAATATCGTTTAAGAATTTATCTAAAATGTTTAGCTTTTCAGCTCCTGAAAGGGCGTTGTCAGTTAATTCTTGCAATGCCTTACGCGGTACTTCAAATCGTTCTGCCAAACTGGTGATATCTCCACTGAGAGCTTCACGCAACGCGATCACTGCATCTTCAAATCTTGCAGTCGGATCAACAACGAGCAATCGCTGGGCGATCTCAACCAATTCAGCAATGTCCACACCCGCCTGCTTGGCCGTGTTTGCTAGCGCTCCAATCTGCGACACGTTCTGGGCAAGACTTCCTCCGTAGATACGCTGTTGTTCAACGGCAACCCGAATGATTTCGTTATACGTTGCTTGATCGGCAGCGAGCGCCCGTACTGACGCTTGGACTGTTTCAATTTCATTTGCGACTGTTACGGCTGACAGGGCAAACTGTACTAGTTGCCCTGCTCCCATACTTACAGTCAACATAGACAGCAACTTTTGTATTGATACAATACCGCGTTCAAACCGATTTGTTGCGATCCTTGCTTGATCGAGTGCCGTTGCTGTCTCAGTACTAGATACTCTTACTCGATCAAATACTGTACGAGCCACGTCAGTACTTTGCGCAACGTTAGACATTCCCTGTGACATTGTATGTGATGCACGATCAATAACACTGCCAGCAGTCGTTGCGCTACGCTCTAGAGCGGCCAATTGGTCTTGTGACCGTCTAACTGCATTTTGGAGCGGCCGGACGTCCAGTTCTATGGTTGCATATGCGGTGCCGATGTGGATAGTCATTTACCAAATTCCGTCTGGAGGGATAGATGCTATGCGTGCTCGATGTGCAAGCGATTGCAGGTATGTTTTCCTCTGCTGGGATTGTTGAGAGAACTGTTGATTGCCATACAACGCACACAAGATGTCTATTTGATACGCAATCCACGTATTGTCGATCTCAAGAATTGATGATGGTCGAACGCTATACATTATTGCTAATTGATGCAGCAACTGAAGATTGGTCGGTGTGCTGAGGAAATTTGAGCAGTGCAACCCCCTCGCGTTGGGCTTCATTGAAAATCTCGAGACGATCCAGAACTGAAAGCTCATCGATGGAAATGTTTTGATCATCATTTGGGTCAGGGGAATCGGCCGTAATACGTGGGGAAACCACAGCGGCCATCACGACCAGATTAATGACTTCCATGTAATCCGGCAGCACGCGCAAATCAAGCTTTGCCATGCCATGCGAATCTGACGATGTCATCAGATGCTGGACCGTATCAACTAATGGTGTAGGTATTTTCCCGTATGCAGCTAAGTCAAGCAATCCAACCGATTTAATCGTTACCTGCAGTCCACTTGGTAACGTTATCTCTCGTTTCCGTCGCTCTCGCCATTCCTGAACGTTCATACCCTCTCCTTCTATTAACCCTCCGTAGATATGGGGCAGCATACCTACGGAGGTTCGTAAGCACAATTCGTGCGTTACGACTAAGACGGCAACGGTGCTGAGGTTTCATTGCGGACAATATCAGCGATGCCGTTAATACCATCATCCATCGCGACCCCTCGCATGGTTGAAATAAAAAATTGATCGTTTTGAAACGTACCTTCAATACCACCCGTAAGTTTACATCGATACAACTTTACGTGAACGTCATCGCCCTGGTCACCGATTGACTTTCCATACAGAGTGAAATAGGGGAAGGTATCACCGGCCCGTATGGTCATAGTTGTTGTCCTATTCGGCGATGTTCCTGCATCTTGCATTGTACGGCCGGTCATAAGTGCATATGCATCTAGCGGGATACCACCAGCGGAAAACTCAAATTCAACGGCCTCTACGAACGACCCACTGACCACGACACGATCATTTCCCTTTAGCTCTGTACTAACTACACGTTCAGTACATTTTAGCGTCTGAGCCGCAGGCAGGGAGATTATCGTCTGACCACGTTGAATTTTGATCTCGCGTAAGCCAAATGCAAAGACATTCCCTTCCAACGACATGGTATAGCTCCTTCATTTCATAATTATGACAGCGAAGCGAGAGGCAATATAGTATGCATGCAGAACAGGATCGTACTGCATAACATCACCGGTATGGCGGTAGAACCAACCCCGCTCATCGGTGTTCCTGCCATGGACGATTTTGTAGATGCGCTGCTGTGCCTGCATGATTACATTATAGCCTTCATCTTGATAGCAATAGCAAATCACAGTGCGTAACGCGGATGTCAGATACGGGCCAAATGGTGTTTCGGTTTGAATAGTAACCAACGCACAAGGCAATAATACACCCTGAAAATATGCGCCTGGCGTTGTAGACAGGCCGATCTCTCCAACCCGTCGCCCGTCATAAATTCCACCGGTCAGCAAATTGGTCAGATCACTATCCTCACCGAGCCATCTCAATACGTCGTCCATCACAAGTGTAATTCGCGCATCAGCTTTGGTGCCGTTTCAATCACTGTCGGCCACAGGATGGCGTACTTTCCACCGTGAGCCAGCTCTAAATACACCCCATATTCCATCGAATGAGCAAGTACAACAGTGATGACATTCCCGTGCTTATCAACTGTACCAAACAGCCCTGCACGTGCTTTGCCGGTTCGGTCTGTCCATGGAGCATTTACCTTTGCAGACGCTTCCATGATACTTGCATAGCGATCTGCCTGTTGTTGGATCTTCATTTGAACCCGTTCAGCATACGACTGAATAGGGATTTCACCAGGTCTACGTTGCCATCGAATCATTGCACTGCCCGAGCATCGATGATCGTCGTATATTGGCGACCTGGACGGATACGAATGACTGTATACGTACAGTGATCGTACACAAACCGATCACCTACCTGTACATCCATTGATGATGGCCCCCACATGATCAACGATGTTAAGGTTCCTCGGGAAGAATCGCTTATTACTTGCTCAGCGACTCGCGGTGATACGTCAAATGCGACTCGCTGAACAGGTAATGCACGACCACCGCGAGAGAGAACCACATCAGTGTCATATCGCCGTCGCAATGAGCTCCGTCGTTGTCGCCGAAATCGTGATGTTACCACGAGGCAACTCCTGTCACACTTGTCGTAGAACGACCGTCAAAATGAGTTGTTCCTGTACGTCGTCCCTGTATCATCCGCCACATCTCTGCTAATGGCTGCAACACAACGAGTCGTTGTGAGTAGTCATGCTCCTCACCAGCCGCTGAAAGACGGACCGGCTCGCGCACGATTGCAGCTACAGCCTGACTTGCTAAGAGGAAGGTAGCCGTATCTCGATTTCCACCTTGTGCTTGCTCGCTAATTAGTACTGCCTCTATCTGCTGATCACTCAATAGTGCAGTATCTGGGTCTGTGTCGCCTAATGCTGCCCGTATCCAGTCAATATCTCTGCTAAGAGACGGATCAAACGTTATCATCGCGGTTTCTTCACCTTACATCGCTAACTTACATCGCTTGTCGCAATGACAATCCGATTAACACACTGCGCATCAATGACAGGGAGTACATTGCTTACCGCCTGCCCGATTAGTTGCCACGGTCGGTCTGGCGGGGTATGGACCCGGGCCCACCGCCCTGGCTTACCTCCCGATTCAACCGTTGGAGCAAGATGTGTATATCCCAATGCTGTATCCTCTGCAGGACGCGATCCTGATCCAACCACATACCCACGTCCAGTTCCAAGTCCAATTGCGACTAATTTGTTTCTTGGCCAGAATGGCACACGGATTGTTTGTGTAGGATTGTCAGGATTAATCACCTCTCCTTCCATACCATACCGAATGATCTCCACCACATCCCGCGCATCGTTCGATGCAACAGGTGTACCACCGGTCGACACTACACGACGCACAGTGATGGTATTTTCCGTTATCGACAATACTTGCAGCGCGTTCGCATCGTTGTAGATGATACTGTCAATTAAATCTGGATGTGCAATGCGCACAATACGCGATGCAAATCGAAGTAACCGATTTTGCAACCGTATGTCATCCCAGAATTTTGACGAGCTACCCCCGTATGCGTCTGCCCCCGTGCGTACTGGAAGCCGGTTAGTAGTGGGAATACCGTAGTCAACAGTCATCGATGTTGAACCGTAGTTCCACTCGATCATCCCATTACCAAGCGCCTGACCACGCAAGTACTCTGCCGCATCAAGATGTGGTTGCACAAGCACTGCATCGGTAAAGTTCAACACTTCTTCTACAAGCCGTTCAGTCATATCCTGCTGACCAACTCGTAGCATCATCTCCTGTAGTGTTCGTAATGCATGTTCACTCATGACAACTTCATTTGCCAGCTTCGCCGTTCGCTCGAGAAACGCGCTGACACTCATCGCACCACTCGGCGGATACGGAGAGTCCAACCCTACCAACCCAGCCATTGTTGAGTGAACTACGAGCGATCCACCCCGCACCTCGTAGGAAGGCATGGAACGCTCAGGAAGCAATGTTGACAGCAAATACACGTTTCCCGGCCGCGCTTCATTGATGATTCTGAATGCGGCGTCAGGGCCGAGTCGTTGCAGTGCTTCAGTGAAAAAGATTTCCATGACAATCTCCTACGCCCTCGAATCACGGTATTCGACAAACTTAAACGTGCATCCTGCTAAACGTAATTCATCTTTGAGTGCTTGTGGAATACGCTTCGGGTTACCACTCGCATCAGGCAGCAAATTCTCATATACCACTCCGCCAACCAGCACACTATACCCACCTTGCGTTGCAGCAGGATCGTCGCGGCTGGCGTCAGTCTCTAACATACCAACAGCAACATGACGCCATGTCATTCCATTACTGTTCATCACTGTGTTTTGACCAGACACGGCAACCCGATATGTCATATTGTCAACGACTTCGGTTACGACACGTACACCGTCGATATACGCGACTCCTGTTCCTTCGATAACAATGCGATCACCGATCGCAAGCCCGTGATTATTCGAGACCACGATTGCAACATTGTTGTCAACCATAATCGACGAAATCAATAGTTTTGTCGCAACTGGAAGAATAAGACGAGATGCTGACCTACCAATGATTGTACCAGCGACCAGCGGCCCAGCCACTCGACTAAAGTCGATCCTGTGACCGCCGGCTCGTTCTAAACTTGATTCGTCTGCATAAGGACGAAGACGTGATGCTGTTGCCATACTCACTCCCCAAGGTTAGGATTGACGAAATGGATTTGAGCGCTGCTCCCGTGCGACATTCACACGGTCAATAAACGAGCGAACTGGATCGGCTGCGGTACCAGATATCGTTGGCCGTTGCCGTGCGCTCTGCCCTTGGCGGAGCACTGGGAGGAATTCAGACAATTCTGTTTGGACGTAATGCTCAAGAGGAACGCGACGATCATTGTGTATGATGATGACCTTGTCATCATCTGACTCAACTGGCATGTTTGCAATCAACCGTGCGAGCACGTGGTACCGCACATCAAGCTGCTCGGCAAACCGGCGCAGCAGGACTTCCCGTTCATACGCTTTCCGTTCCTGCAACTGGGTGGCAATGTCATCTGGGTGGCCAAATTGTTGATATGCTTGCCATAGAGCATGCTGTGATTCGTCAAGCACTGTGCCTTGTTCAATCTTGTGACGCAGATCGCGATTCTTCGCACGCAGCTCGTAATTCTCGTGATACAGAAGTTTGGCAACCTCGATTGCATTCCCCTCTCGTTCGAGTAATCGTTGCAAGCCAGGATGAAGATCATCAAGTCGATCAGCGCCACGATCAGTTGTTGTGGAAGTTTCATCTTGTTCCATAGGTGTTCCTCACGCATATTATAGCAAAGAGCAAGCGATTATGGCAGTAGGAGCATCGCAACACGTGCAATCTGCTGAGCATATGATGTACCCGGTACAGCCCAGCGGCCATTTAGATCTACCCAACGGGAGGCAATGCCTGCAAACGGATGTGATTGAAATGTGAGAGCAAACATAGACTTGCGTACGAGAGCATGCTGTGTCTCTGTCCACAGTGCTGACGGTTGAGCGTACACGAGTAATAGTGCTGCATGATTAGCGATACCATCGTACACAGAAGAAAAGGTATAGCCGCGATACCATCGCTGATCGTCCGCTCGATACGCCCATCTCCGCACATCGGGCGGACGATGCGATAAGACCTCACCAGTCACTCCAATACCTGCGAAATTATGTCTTGTGGGTTGAGCCCACCAGGATCGAAACCAATCTGTTTCGTGAATGGATTGAGCAATCATCATTACCCAATCAATCCCTGCTTGCGTCCCAATTGCATAATAGGTGTCAATGATGAACCGCAACGTGTCTACTGGATAGACATGGTACCGATTATCTACAATCCTCCGATATATATGTTCCACGTCATGACAACGCTGTACAGTCGTACAAATGGGATCATTGACATGCACTTTCGCGCCAGAGCGTGATGTAACCATGCTAACGATGCGCTTATATGCATTGGGATCGATCTGAATACTTCTCGGATCCAGATACGACATCGGGATAAACCCGATCTCTGATTCTAAATGTGCCCATCCTTCTTGGATGTCTCGGAACCGATATTCCGTATCGCTAGCGAGATACACAGGTGACCCATTGATCATTGCGTAAGGAGCATCAAAGGATCGTGATGTATAGACAGGCAGTTGCACCGGCGACGAAATGGTTTTTGCGGAAAACGGTATCAGTAACATTAATACACCTCATCACCACGACGATTATCAAGTGGACGGGCATACACAGTAACGCGCTCTGGATATAACGTTGTAAGCATATCGATCAAGGCCTGCGCAGGAGATGGGTGCGATGGCACCCCTCCAGGCAGCGTTGCCAAAGCCCAGTTGATTTCGCTTACTATCCGATAGCATTGATCACTTTCCGATCGCTCCAGTACAAACTGGGCTGTAGACGGATCAAAGCGCAGCCAACATGCGTCAATTTTGATCAATAGCATCATCTCGCCCCAACGTTACAATAAAGCGAAAGTACTCAGGATCGTTTTTTGCGAGCATTACCGGATCGGCATATAGCAGTTCTAAGCCCATACTCACAATCTCCGTTGCATATATCTTCCCATCTCGTTCGTAAACTTTGCCCATATATGGGTCTAGGAACTGATCCGGTCTGGTCAGTTCGTGATCACTGTACGCTGGATTGTATGAAGTCAACGGCACAGGAGTTTCTGCCATTGTCCGTCGTCGCAGAAACATGCGCGCACGCTCGCGGATTCCGGCATGTATATCTTCTAACCAGTGACCCAATTCATGCACAACCGTCTTCGGCATCACTTCAGGCGGTAAAAAAATGGCCTGGTGACGATAATATGCCCGTTCACCAGACGGTAATGGGATAATTTGCACCGCTGTTCTGGTTCCTGAAACAAGAGAACAAAAACCATCAATTCCCCTCCGCACGCGACGTTCCCAGTCATCGCCGTGGGTAGCAGTGAAAATGAATTGAGCTTGCATTGGTTGATGTACTTGCAAGATATTGGTCAACTGTTGCTTGTGTGTGCGGAACAGATCAGTACGCTCTTGTTCTAGCTCGCCAATTTCATCAAGCAATTGTCGCCGCACATGATCAGGATCACGACGATCGTCTAACCGATCAAATAGACGAGTAATCGCAGCAGAAATTTCACGGATGCGCTCTACAAAACGATCAGACTCAGATATAAGCTGCCGACGAATCATCTCTGCCGTTTGCGCTCGTTCAATGAGCATCATCTCCAAATCAGCCAATGAACGTTGTCGTACTTGACGTCCCCAAATCGGATCATTGCGGATCCCAACAATGTCGTTGAGCGCAACATCGCCAGCACGGTAACGCTCAAACAACGTTGGGCCGAGAATACGCCGTTGAACTGATGCTGGCTGCTGGGCAAACCAATCCGCACCGTATAAACGATCTGGTACGGCACCATCAACAACCGGAATCATTGTGCATCGACAGTTAGGATGCCCCGGAAACGATTGATGTAGTGAAAACACATGTCCATCCAAGGCCAAACACGACACACACGTCCGGTCCGATGGTGCAGCACGCCACTGCCAACCAGTGACGGCATCAATCGTGCGGTATCGCTCTAGCGTTGCATAGCGATAGGCACGCATATGTTCCGTTCGGGCAATCGTCAGTGCCCGTTGGAGACTTGTGCCCATGATTTTCCGTATTTCTTCCGCAGTGCGTGCCGAACTACGCCCGATTGTCACCGATGTTTCAAGCGCTCCAATAACCGCATTTGCTACAGCTTCGCCCATCCTGGCCAATACAGACCTCACTGGCGAACCGTCGGCCAAAATACCAACCATCGCTGATAAAGCCTCTCGAGGCAAGCGATCGACGTCGCCCGCCAGCCGAATACCTGCGGTAGCTGCTAACGACGCAGCATTATCCCAACCGATGCTCAACCCACTCATCTGCAACGATTGCACTATATCGTCTGCTTCTCGTGCAAACTCAGCAAGTGCATCGATAATTTGCTGACGCAACCTGACAAGCCGTTCCCGACGCAGATGATTACGGTCTTCAGCCAACTGTTGCAGTTCTTGCTGCACGGCTAGGTACACTTTTCCATATGCCTGAACTAGTTTTTGAATAGCTCTCGTATCGCGCTGCAACAACGCGCGCCGAAATGATTGTGCAATATCGTCAAGCTGTGAACCAGTCGTCATAGCCCGCTATCAAATGCTGCTAACATCTGCTGAGAAAGTGTGCTTGCCTGCTGTTGCTCACGTTGAATGCGATCCCACTCTCCGTCAGGATCGTGTATACCAAGCCATGTCATTGCTGTTTCACGACTCATGATTCTACTGTCGACCAGTCGTACCAATGTCTCAGGCGTAACCATCTGCTGCCCTGTATGCAAGTGACACATCACAACCGGACGGAGTAACCGATACCGTTCTGTAACTCCACTGTAGTATGCAGCTACAGCGAGCACAACCCGTAACATCCATCGCACCATCGATTCCACGACGTGGGCAGTTGTGCGCAACGATCCTGCAAAATCATGCATCGCCTGTTGTCGCGCAATCCCACTTGCTACTGCATCACCTGCTAGTAACGCATGGAGCTGTGAGACCTCTGAGAGCATGGCACGGTATGTAATCGCAATCGTCTGATCAAACGTTTCAACTGGCACCGGATCTCGATAAACGACGTTGGGTGTCGCGAACCCTTTCAATTCATCCGTGCGCTCATCACGAATCTCTGCACCTTGCAACACGGTAACTGACCCAGCCCCGAAACGCAGCATCTCTGGAACAAACCGTCGCCGACCGTCAGGAGTGGTTTCCCAACGTCCAGGCAATTGGGCGTTGAGAAGCACCCGCTCCAAAAAACCTCCCATAACAACATTACGACTGAGCATTGTACATGCCAGATTCAGCAACCGCTGCTGGCGAATCAACGTCTCTGTTACAAACGGATCGCGGATAGCATCGTAATGCAGCAACATACCGTCAAGTGGTAATCGCTGCTCAGTTTCCATAGATCCATCCCTAATCCGCAACACTGTGTCACCACGATCTAACCAACTCATCTCACTGTACTGCCCATCTGTTAACAGGCCGTACCTAATCAATCCATCCTTGATCACACCACAGAGTGCCAAGTCTACCATCTCAACACGCACGTGGTGCATGACATCCTCAAGTCCAGACGTCCAAACCCGCGCATCCGCCGACGGCAAAATCACACGCAGCGGAACTCGCTGTTGTATTAGTAAACGCCGAACAAACTGAGATAGGAAGAAATCAAGCTCATAATAATCCCACCACCGCGTTAACGCTTGCTCTGCTTCGTGTACAACAACGTCATCTACATTGCCATTACCAACTAGACGCCATGCAACCGGTCTTCCAACAACACCATTCACGTGCCGGTCAATAACTTCACCGATCACATTTCTTGCAACAAACGTTCGTTCGATTTCTTGCATCACCTGAGCGGCATGGTCATCGTCACGCCCAGGTCGTGGTCCAATCCACTGCATCCCTCCCTGCCAATGGTTCCCCGCAACAAATTGCTCAATCACCGTTACGTAAGGCGATCGTGGGAGCGATGCTAATCGTTTCTGTGCGTCAGTAAGATCGATATCCATCTTTTTTCCCTAGTACGCATAGTAGCTCACCGAGTGCCGAAGTGAGGACGTTATTGGGTGATCGTGATAGGACACGACATAGCGCAATGCGTCTAACACGTGATAGTCATGCTTATCCTCGATCTCCGACACTGGCCGACCGTAGGCATCGAGTGCATATCGGTATGTCTCCAACTCAGCTATCAGTTCGACACATGAAGCAAAGATTACCAATCGATCCTGCTTGAATCGCGCATACACACGCTCAATCCCGATGTCTACCTGATGAATCTTCGGGGCAACTACTGGGAAGCCTGCGGCTGCCATCTCTCGTCGCCATTGGTCCTCGCCCAACGAACCACCGACAGCAATACACGAACGATGACCAATGATCGTCGTAAGTTGCTGCACATGCTCTGCAATAGAACACCTACCACCACGATATACTGCAAAACAATACAAGATTCCTGTTTGTGGATCACTTGCTAGAAACACTGCTGCCGTATGTACGCCCCCAAAATCAATACCCACAAGCACTTTCCAGTGATGTGGAATCTCAAACGGTATCACCACATGACGCTGCGGATCAAAACTGTCATACACTAGACCGGCTGGTCTGGTGAAAATCGCCCGATAAAACAAATCAAATTTCCAAGATGGTAGCGTTGCACGTGCCCGCTCATATTCATCACGAGGAAAGGCTGGATTTGCAATACTCTCAAAATGCACCACATCAATTTCTGGATCTCCAGCCCGCCACCGATCATACACATGCGTTTTAATCCATCCAAGATCGTAAGGGGTCGTGGTAATCAACACTCGGCCACGATAAATCGCTAGGCGTCGCTGAATCGCCTCCCACGACTCAAGCTTGAACTTACGCTGACCAGCCTCGTCAAGCCACGCTGCTTTTACAGTCGCACTCTCCAGACTATCTGGATCAGCCGCATATCCAAAGAGTACCCGCGTTGGAGTGTCTGGAATATAACCAAACGTGCGTCGAGCTCCAGCATCCGACATCGTAAATCGCCGTGTGGGTGTGGCCGTATACGTACCAAGCCGTAACATCTCCTCAAAATAGCGTCGGAAAACCGGCAACGCTTTCAATTCAAGCAATGGATACACTGGTGTGACAACTAAATAATCGCCTGGGCCCCGACGCTGAATTTCTTGATATAACCACACCGGACCGAATGACGTTTTTCCCCCTTGGGTCCCCGCCAATACTAACACAATACGTTTTGGACTGCGCAACGCCTGTTGCTGACCTTCGTGTAACGTAACAATGAGCTTGTCTGATACAACTTGCATCATACCGATTGCATCATACCGAAGTAATCTCAATAATCCGTATTGGCTCTCCGTTCACCCCGCTATGTTCTTGACGGAATGGAGCATCCAAACCTAATAAACGACGTCGACTCTCACTAGCTTGCACGATCGCTGCCAACGTTTTACTCTGTCGTCGCTCTGGAGGTGTTTGCTCCCAATGCATCATTAGTTCGTGTATAACCCAATTAAGCAGACGCTCCTCCCGTCTGATATATTCCTCCCGATCATGAGATACTGCTGCGTTCAACTTGCGCAGACGGAGCTGTATAGCACGAGGACTCAGGCGGATATTGTATTGCTCTGCTAATATCTCGGCAATCTCAATGCTTGTGTATCCCTGAATATCCAGGTCACTAATCAGCCGATTAATAGCCCGACTGTGCGATTCCGATCGTGCGACCGGTGCAGCCATACGAAACTCCATGAACGAAACTCACGAAGGCATACGCAAGGTAGAAATCTGCTCACGTAGTGTAATAACTTCACGCTCGCATAACTCGCGCTTTGCGCGCTCGATCTGAAGTTGCTGTCGCAATTGAGCGTTCTCGTCTTCTATGATTGACAATCGAGCGACTTTTTGCTGAAGATCATCGATTAATACTCGTTGCACTTCCAATCGCTTAGAAAGCATCTCGTTCTCGGTACGCAACGATGCAATCTGTCCCATCAGTTCAGCGTTGCGTGCAATCAGGTCATCATTGCGTCGATCTAACTCAACAAGTTGTTGCTCAAGAGCTGCAACGCGATTGATCTGTAATTGCAGCAAATCCACCTGATTTTGCACTCGTGCGCGCAACAGCGCTGCTAATCCACCACCACCTAGCAGCGCGCTGCTGATACTGATCAGTATTGTTCCCCACATGTCATCCATCATGCATTCCACTCCAAAAAATCACACGCGGGCCAGACGCCTGCCCGCGCATTTCTAGTATACCCGAACTCATGTACCAAACGTATACCATTACCGCAATTCTACATGATCCGGCATCTCATCCCACGTCCGGCCATCGAGGAGCCGTCCGGTGCGTTTTTTCACCATTCCGCCCCACTGCTTGAAGAAAAAGGCAATCCCTGCCCTGAGACACTGATCGCGAATATCGCGCACCCATTCGGCTGCCATCGGACGTGCGCCCGGCCCCGATTCACCGCCAACGATCACCCAATCAATACCGTTCAGGTCGAGATTGGGCAGCGGCCCCAAGAGTGGTTCCAGCGAGAGAAACTTGATCGCAGCGCCGGTCT
>Ga0197142_1001267_pt1 | contig 23279 bp, 13 predicted proteins | sample GBS60_MetaG_FD_148614 | JGI IMG/M metagenome (GOLD analysis project Ga0197142, IMG submission 148614) | Sediment microbial communities from Great Boiling Springs, Gerlach, Nevada, United States - GBS 60_MetaG | ecosystem: Environmental > Aquatic > Thermal springs > Hot (42-90C) > Sediment... | reverse complement strand
TTCGCTTTCACCGGAGGCATAGAATGGGCGCAGTGCGTGCCGTCCGCACTATCTCGCAAGCTGAGTATCTGCAAACCGAACGACTGGCTCCCTCCAAAAGCGAGTACCTTGCAGGAAAGGTTATCGCGATGGCGGGGGCATCTTACGCCCATAACCGCCTCACCACGAACATCGCGGCGAACCTGCATCTCGCCCTTAAAAACAAGCCGTGTGTGGTGCTGAGCAGCGATATGCGCGTGAAGGTGGCTGAAGCGCAAGCCTACTTCTACCCCGACGTCGTGATTGTGTGTGGGCAGCCGCAGTTTGAGGACGAGCAAGAGGACACCTTGCTGAACCCCACGGTGGTCATCGAGGTGCTTTCGCCCTCCACCGAGGCGTTTGACAGGGGTGACAAGTTCGCGGCGTATGAGCGCATCCCCACCCTGCGCGAATACCTGCTGGTGGCGCAGGATAGAACGCACGTGGAACACTTCATCCGTCAGCCCGGTGGCGAGTGGCAGCGGAGCGAATATACAGACCTTACCCAGAAACTCCACTTACCCAGCGTTGGGATCGACGTGCCTGTCGAGCTGATTTATGAGGGCGTGAATCTTGCACACTCTAAACAAGCATGAGGTATAGCATGCCAGAAACCCCCATCTTGATTACGCTTACCCTGTCGTTCGTACTCGTCATGGCGAGCATCGCCCAGCCCGCTGTGGATACGCCTTTTCTGCAGGAAACCGCCGAGAAATACTCTCTGGGAGATTCAGGGGCAAATGATGTACGCGCGGTTGCTGTGGACATGCAAGGCAACATCTGGGCGGCAACCCGCGCTGGCATTTACCTTCTGGACAAAACACAGAACCGCTGGAGAGCAGTGACCGCCCCCGAACATGCAGGGCCCGCTTTCGTCGCCTTCGCGGATAGTAACGGGCGCGTCTGGCTGGGTGCATGGGATGGGCTGTATCGCGCTCTCGATAGTGGTTTACAAAAAGTGCCCGGCCCCGCGCAACCGGTATCCGCTCTCTGTGAAGTGAACGGTGAGATACTGGCTTTCGGTCCCGATGGGATGTGGCGGATAAAAGGCGATACGGTAACGCCGCAAAACCTGCCCTGTGCGCGAAGCGTCCGAGCGGTATTGCCAGACGGTAACGGCGGCATCTGGATTGGCACCGACGTGGGATTGTTTCACCATTCTTTGTCTGGCACCACGTGGCACTACGACGAGCAGCACCTGCTGAGCGCATCGGTGCGGGGACTGGCGTTCGCCCCAAATGGGCACCTCTGGATTGGCGGTCTGGGAGGCATTACCATTCATCGCGATGGACAGCGTGTCGGGCAACTGACCACCGCCGATGGGCTACCCAGCGCGCAGGTACAGTGTGTGCGTCGCGCGCCAGATGGCAGAATGTGGGTGGGCACGCCAGTCGGCGTGACCCGCACGGACGGCAAACGGTGGTCTCTGTTGCACAGCCTGCGCTGGCTGCCAGACGATGACGTACGTGATGTCGCATTTGACAAAGACGGAACCGCCTGGGTGGCTACTGCTGGCGGTGTCAGCGCGATACGCAGGCGTATGCTGACCCTTGCGGAAAAGGCTCAGTACTACCTGAGCGTTTGCCTCGCTCGCCATGTGCGTGAACCCGGTCTCGTCGAGAAATGTTTCCTGCAGGTGCCAGGCGATGTCAGCACCTGGAAACCACGCGATGACGACAACGACGGCGAGTATACGGGCATGTATCTCGCGATGGAGTCGTTCCGGTACGCGGTGACGAAAGACCCAGCGGCGCAGGCAAATGCCCGCCGAGCATTTCATGCACTGCGCTTTTTGCAAACGGTGACCGACACGCCTGGCTTCGTCGCGCGCACGGTCATCCCTGCAGAATGGAAGCCCATGAACGACCCCAACCGCGTGTACACCGATGCCGAGTGGGCAGAAGAACATGTGAGGGACCCCCGTCACAAGCGCGTGCACGAGCGATGGCGGCTGAGCAAAGACGGCAAATGGCTCTGGAAGGGGGATACCAGCAGCGACGAAATCACCGGACATTTTTATGGCTACCTGTTCTTCTACGACCTCGCCGCCGACGAGCAGGATAAGCAACAGGTGCGCGAGCATGTGCGCCGCGTGATGGACTACATCATCGATGGCGGCCATGTGTTGCGCGATATCGACGGCGCACACACCCGCTGGGGCGTTTGGTCACCCGAGAAGCTCAATGGAGAGCCAGACTGGGTGCCAGAACGCGGTATCAACTCGGTGGAGATACTCTCTTTCCTCAAAGCGACCTACCATATCACGGGCGACCCGAAGTACGAACGCGAATATCGCCGCCTGCTGGACGAGTGCGGTTATCGCGACAACGTCAAGCGGGCGAAAACCTTCAACCCTGCCTGGCGCACGCATATCGACGACGAACTGCTGGCGCTGGCTTTCCCCGCTTTGATGCTTTACGAAAACGATGCCGACCTCAAACAGCTCTATCAACAGGCACTGGACACGTGGTACGAAGGGGTAAAGCACGACCAGAACCCATGGTTCCACTTCCTCTACGCCTCGCTCACCGGCGCGCCTGCGGAGATGGAGGACTCCCTCATGTTCCTGCGCGATGCTCCGCTGGACCTCGTGCGCTGGACGGTGGACAATACCCGCCGCGAGGACCTGAAGTTGGTGCGCGCCCCGGAGATAGAGCCCTGGCAAACCGACCGTCTACCGCCTCCCAGTGAGCGCGGCGTGATGCGCTGGGACGACAACCCCTGGCGGGCGGTGCAGGGCGACGGCGGACAGACCGAAAGCGACGGCGTGTTCTGGCTACTGCCGTACTGGATGGGCAGATACTACGGCTACATCGCCCATCCGGAGGCAAGCAGTCAGGGTGTAACCTGGCGAGATGTGGAACAGTCTAATTAGTGTAAGCACTGGAAGGGAGGGTGTTTTTATGAAAACTCGTGTCTCCCGCGGGAGATTGCTGATAGCGGCTGCGGTGCTTGCCATCGGTATGGCGCTGGCAGTGCCTGCGTCCGCAGACGACCTCGGCAAGCTGTTTAAGAAGACCGAAAGCGGCAAGAGCAAGTCCGACTACAAGCCGTCGCCCAGCAAGAGTGACGGTCGCATTGTACCGTCTGTATCCCCCGGCAACAATAACTTCGACACCAATAACCTTTTCCGCAAGCGGGGAGGGAACAGTCCAGCTCCCACCCCCACGCGACAGCCATCTCTTGTGCCCAACACCTGGGGCAACCGCCCCCAACCCAGCGGGCCAAACCAACCGCCTGTCGGACCAGGGGAATACTGGGTGTATCCCCCAGAGGTGGAAACACCCTTCGGCAACCGCCCACGCCCGTCCAGCAACGGCATGATTAACCTCGCACGACGAACCGGCGAGTGGCAACCGAAGATTTACTTCCCCCCCGTGAACGACCCCTACCGACGACGCTATCCTCAGAGCGTTGCGTACGGTTTCTATGTGCGCGTCTACCAACCCTACTATACCTGTCCGTCGGTGTACGTGTTCTATCCCACAATGCCCGCGTACATCTCGACCGAGCGTGTTGTGGTGATAGAGCGACCGGTGTTCGTGGAAGTGCCGGTGTTCACCTACCGCGAGAGCTACTATCTGGAGCGCAACCTGCCCTCGCGGCTGGACGTGACCATCGGCGATATCCAGCGCGCATGGCGATACAATAGTCCCGACCTGATACGCCGGCACCTGCGCTTCGATATGTTCGTGGCGGTGTACCTGCGCGGTAAGTACGCCTACTCTATACCCGCCGAGGATTACTTCGCCATGACGATAGATGCCATGCGCAACACGCGCACGGTGCGCTTCGCCTTTGACGAAATCCGCAAGCGGACAAACGACGCCTACGTGCTGTACGGACAGCACGTATACGAGGACGAAGATGGGCAGATACGCACCACCTACATCAGCTACACCGTCGAGCGCATGGGCAGCGAGTGGATCATCACGGAGGTGGGCTCCAGTCCGGAACCGATACTGCGCTGACACTGCTCCAGCGGCAGATGGCGAGGGTACAGAGAGGCAACGTCTCTGTACCCTTTATTGTTGCGGGTTCACTGGTGCACTGTCTTCCATCGTTCCACAAACTTTGTTCAGCTGGAGTATAATATGCTGTTGGGGAGGTGAGTGGTATGAGCGAAAAGTGGGAGGGCAAATTAGAGCGGATTGATACCTATCGCTGGCGCATTCCCAAGGACTACAAAAAAGGCATGCGCGTGGACGGCATCATCTACGCCAGCGCGCAGTTAGTCGAACAGATTGTTCAGGACCAGTCTCCGGAGCAGGTAGCAAACGTCGCCACCCTTCCGGGTATTCAGAGCTACTCCATCGCCATGCCCGACATCCACTGGGGCTACGGCTTCCCCATCGGTGGAGTAGCGGCAATGGACATCAAAGAGGGTGTAGTGTCACCTGGAGGGGTCGGTTTTGACATAAACTGCTTAACTGAGGAAACACGAGTTCTCTGCGAGCATGGCTACACCCTGACCATTGGCGACCTGCAGCACCGGTGGCACCAAGAGACGATTATCTGCCAGGTGTTCTCCCGAAAATCGTACGACACAGCCAGTATCGGCGCTTACATCAAAGCGCGCGCGGATAACCCTGTCTATGAGATTTGTACAGAGGCAGGGGATGTGATTCGGGCAAGCGTGGAACACCCCTTCTTAACCCCGAGCGGAATGAAGCCCTTGCAGGAACTGAAGGTTGGAGACGTCATCGCCCTATATCCTTTCGAAGGGGTTCCCTACGAACAGCCCAGTGACGAGGTTATTCTTGATGAAGAGGACATCATCCATCGCTTAAAGGACCTGGGTGACGTGGAGGCGGGAAACCGTGGCGAGCAAATACTCAGATACTTGAGACGACTGAAGATTCTTCCATTGCGATACGACTCGCCCGCCACACCCTTCTTCATCAAGCTGCTAGGCTACTTGATGGGTGATGGCACGCTCTATTTTGAAGGCAAAACCGGGAAAGGCGTCACCTGGTTTTACGGAAAAGAAGCGGACCTGGAGGACATCCGCCGCGACCTCAAGCATGTCGGTATCACTCCCTCGCAGGTCTACCGCAGGTTGCGCCAACACTCCATTGTGAAACCCCACAAGAAGGTACACTTTGAATACCAGGAATGCGCTTTTAAGGTGGTTAGCACGGGTTTTGCGCTGGTCATGGCAGCCCTGGGGGCACCTGTTGGCAAAAAGACAGAGCAGGCATACGAGGTGCCGTCGTGGCTGCAGCGCGCGCCCAAGTGGCAGAAACGGCTATTCCTCGCAGCGCTCTTGGGCGCTGAGATGAATGCTCCTGCCCCCCTGCCGGGACACGCACATCACTTCCAGTATCCCACGCTTTCGATGAGCAAGAGACCACACCAGGCGGAAAGCGGCAGACGGTTCCTTCTGCAGATAGCGAACATGCTTCACGAGTTCGAAATAGAAGTACATCCCCTACGTGAGGAAGTAGAACAGGTCAATGAACAAGGGGACGTTTCCGTGCGGTTCAAACTGCTTATCCGCAATGACCCCGAAAACCTATTGCGATTATGGTCACAGGTTGGTTTCGAGTATAATCGCTCGCGCCGAGCATTGGCAAACGCGGCAGCACAGTACGTAAAGCGTAAAATTCAGATAGTCAGAGCCCGTCAGCAGGCGTCTCTCACCGCGCTGCGGATGCACAATCAGGGCAAAACCCTGCAAGAGATTACCGAAAACCTGCAACCGCTCGGTGTTAACCAGCGGTTTATTGAGCGCAGCATCTACGAAAACCCGAACCGAACACCTCGAGTGCCCAAGCAGTTTCCCACCTTCCCAGAATACCTCAAGGAGGCAACTGCGGGAATTGAATCGAGCGGCATGGTGTGGGACAGCATTGCCCGCATTACACCCGTACAGGATGTCAAAGAGGTCTATGACCTGACCGTAATGCATCCTGACCATAACTTCGTGGCGAATGGTTTCGTGGTCTCGAACTGTGGGGTCCGGATGTTGCGAACCGACCTGACGCTGGAAGAGGTACAGCCCCGCATTAAGGAGCTGGTCGACCAGATTTTCCGCGATGTTCCCGCCGGGCTGAAGGGCGAGGGTTTGATTAAGGTCAATCCACAGGAGCTGCGCGAGGTGATGCGCAAAGGCGCCATCTGGATGATCGAACACGGCTACGGCTGGGAGGAGGACATCGAGCGTAGCGAGCAAAGCACCACCCTCACCGGACTGCTTCCGCCCGAGCCGTCCAACATCTCCAATCGCGCCATCGAGCGGGGTAAGACGCAGCTGGGCACACTGGGCGGCGGCAACCACTTCCTTGAAGTTCAGGTGGTGGACGAAATCTACGACGCCAAGGTCGCCGAGGCCTTCGGCATCACTCAGGTGGGACAGATTACGGTGATGATACACACCGGCTCGCGCGGCTTTGGACACCAGACCTGTGATGACTACCTAGACGTCATGCAAAAAGCGCAGAAGAAGTACGGCATCGAACTGCCCGACCGCCAGCTCGCCTGCGCCCCGATTGCCTCTGAAGAAGGCGAGGACTACCTGACGGCAATGGCGTGCGCGGCGAACTTCGCCTGGGCAAACCGCCAGGCGATTGCACACTGGGTGCGGCAGGCGTTTGCAAAGGTATTCGGCAGCAAGCCGCAGGACCTGGGTATGCATCAGATATACGACGTGGCACACAACATCGCCAAGATAGAGGAACACGAGATAAACGGCAAAGTCAAGGCGGTATGCGTGCACCGCAAGGGAGCCACTCGCGCCTTCGGTCCCGGACACCCCGCTGTGCCAGAGGTGTATCGCCATGTGGGTCAACCGGTGCTGATTCCGGGCGACATGGGGCGGTACTCCTTCATACTGGTGGGCACGGTAACCGCCATGCGTGAGACCTTTGGCTCCACCTGTCACGGCGCGGGGCGCATGATGAGCCGGCATGGCGCGATGCGTGAGGCGCAGGGTCGCAATATCGCACAGGAGCTGGCAGAGAAAGGCATCTACGTGCGCGCCCAGAACAAAGCCACACTGGCAGAAGAGGCTTCTTACGCCTACAAGGACGTGGCAAACGTGGTAGACGTGTGTGAAGGCGTGGGTATCTCCCGCAAGGTCGCCCGTTTGCGTCCTATCGGCGTGGTGAAAGGGTAGCAAGCCGGTTCAGGGAGAAAACGCCTCGCAGTGCTTCGGGGCGACACCCCTGTTTCACCCCTAGCGCTGCGAGGCGTGCCTTTTGAGAAACCTCAGCGTACCTTCTGGCGCAGGGTTTGCAGGGTGGTCCCTATCTGTCCGCGCGTACCCCTGTCCGTCTCCACTTGCAACCTTTGTTCCAAAACAGGTATCGCAGAAGCCGTGCCCACCGTGCGCAACGCCTCCGCTGCGCCGTAGCGGATGTTAGCCTCTGGATGGGTGGTCAACAACTCCAGTAACAGAGGCTCGGCACGAGGGTCACCAAGGTATCCTAACGCGCGGATAGCGCTCGCTTGGAGGTAAAAGTCGGTGCTTTGCGCTGCAGACAGCAGTTCTGGTAACGCGGAAGGGTCACCGATTTTGCCGAGTGCGATGGCGGCTTCGATACCAAGCTTGATGTCGCCTCTACCCAATGCCTCTTTTAACAGCCCGCGCAGGGGCTCAACCGCTTGCCTCGCCCTTAAGTTACCCAGTACCAAGGCTACTATCTTCAGGCAACGTATAGGGTCCTTCCCCCTGGGGTGCTGAAGGGCATCGATCAGATAGGGAACACTTATGTCTCCTAGCGCTTCCAACACCTTGTGGGCATACACGTCAAGCTCATCGCCCCCAAGCGCGCCCAGCATCGTCTCAATTGTCTGGGGAAGGCTCATCCCCTGCGTCCGCATCTGCCAGTAGGTCCACACAGGGTCCACCTCACCTGGGCATAACGAGTTCCAGCGGAATAAGCGATCGAGTAATCCTCCGGAATAGCAGGCATGGGCAACGGTTTTCATAGTGTTCCTGTCACCAATTTGTGCCAGTGCACGGATAAGCGGAAAACCATACATACCAGCGCTCCACAACGGCTCCTGGGTCTTTGCCTCCAGTACCGGTGCAGCCTCTGGCACTCGAAGCTGTCCCAACGCCCAAGCTGCTTGCCAGACACGCATCTTTCCTTTGCGGGTAGGCTGTCCTCTTTCGTCTACCGACCTCGGGTAGGTTTTGTCGCCGTTGCGAACCCAGTCCAGCATCGTTGCGATGTAAGTGTCTCGCCCAGAGACACGCAGTTGAATGCGCTCGATGACTACCTCAGCCAACGCCACGTCAAAGTCTGTCATCGTATCACCTTGTGCCTTGCGCGCAGCGATGAACTCCTCAATGGCAGGGATGATGTCGGAACCTGCAGTATCTCCCAGCAAGGTCAGCGCATACCATCGGCGCCCCAGCTGTTCTTTCTCACCAGGCGTCGTCTCCGACACGGAAAATGACTTCTGTTTACGCTCGCTCATGAAAGCCACGTGTTCGCGCAAGTAACACAGAAGACCTGCAGGGTTCTTCTGGGCAGTGCAATACATCTCTATCCATTCTGCGGGCGTTTCGGGCAATATAATCGCCGGTTGTCGCAGCGGGTCCTTTGCCGGCGGCAGGTCTGCCCACACCAGCGGCGCCGTTGCCAACATAAGCACGGCCGTGTGGAATAGCGCACAGCGTTTCATGGCGTTTTACCTCCTCGTTTAGTAGTCTTGACGTCCTGTGACAGACCAGTCTCGGTTGTCTAACGAGCCAACTTGGTAGCGGTCCCATTCGCCCCAAAGGTAAGCACACATCTCTGGGTCAGTATAGTACGTGTGCGTCGCCCCCTGGTCTCCTGTCCACCATTTCAGCACCGCACAGCGGTCGTTAGGATTCGTGTAGTAGACAGGTTGTACTCGTTCCTCATACTCATTCGACAGCCCGTCGCCATCCCGGTCATAATCAGGAGATAAAAGCCGCCAGTTAGGGTAAGAACCAATTTGGGCATCTCCAAACCCTCCCCAAGAAGCGATAAACTGGTCTCTGTGTGCAAATTCATGTGCGACAATCCGCGCGACGTAGTCTATCCACTCGGTACGAAGCCCGTAAGGGTTATTCTCGAGACTGTGCCGAATTGCCGCCCGGCACAGATAGATGCGACCACGGTACATTTCGCTATATTGCAAACCACGAGGAGCCAGTAACCCTTCCCAATCCATGAGGGCTGACAATTCGTTGCTCCAGGGATCTTCAAACCACTCCACGTCCACCCAGTGCACCACTGGATACCTGACGCCGTTGTGGGTGTACTCTTCGTTGAAGCGGGGAATGACGTTGCCCCAGTGCCCTGCCCGATTGTGAAACCAATTGGGCACGTAAAACTCGCCCGCGATTGATCTCCCGCGTGAGGTATCCAGCAACTCGTTATAGGAGAATCGGTCAGTCATATCGAATCCCAGAAGGCGTTCAGAAACCTTTTCGTCTCGGTGCTCCAGTCGTCCGACCGGGGGTGGAAGCGTCACACTAAACGTTGCTGTTGCCTCGTAACTAAATCGACGGTGTTCTTCATCGCGTGGTATTGGAAACGATAGTACAGCCGTTGCCGTGCTACCGTCGGCGGATACTGCTGATACGGTCCCCCAGGGGGTACGCCACTCCACACTATCCAGTTGCCATGCTCCTTTGCGGCTACTCGCGCTAAACCTGAGATATGCGGGCATCAATTGACCCGAAGGCATCGGTGTGCCAGATATCGATTCCCCCTGAGAGTCAACACACTGCACCCCAATGTGCACAGTTGGACGGTTCACTATACGGAAACGCTGCGTAATCACGCAGTCAGCATCCCTTCTTGCAGGATCAGGCGAGTTATCGGTGATGATACACTCGATAGTTACTTCTCGCTCCTGCTCGTTCGCTTCCAAGAGAGGAGGAAAATATACTGCGGAGGTCGAAGCTATGGGGCCTGTTGGAACAATCACTCCTCCACCGGAGACTACTCGCCATGTGCAAGAGAAGTCTTGAGATTGTGCCCGCTCGCGATTTACCAGCAGTTCGCTATTGTCTGCAGAAGCAAAAGTGACCAGGTCGTAGTCCACCACCCTCACATGAACGCCAATGGGCTCAAGGGGGGCGTAACGTCCGTCTGCATAAGCCTCCCCTTCGCCAGGGGTTACAAAGAAAGCCCACATCTGTGGCGTGCGCAGATACCTTCGCTTGGCGGCACGTTGAGCCACCAAAAAGCCCGAAGCACCTGTCACCTTCACCCACCACGCTCCTGATTGTGGAAGACGAAGAGTGAAAGACGAGCCTGTCAGCACGTTGTCCAGATAGTATACTATCTGTTGAGGGTCATCCTCCTGCAAAGCCTCGATGCGTACGCGTTTGGAATCGCCCTGCCAGCCCTCCAGTTGCACTACACCTTGTAGCTCATAACCGCCGCTCTGCAGAGCAGGTTGCCGGGGCAAAGCGGGGTCAAATGGCTGCGCGCCAATCGCCCCAAAGTTGCCCTGGAGGATGGCAAAGTCGTAAAGGGTTACTTGAAGGTCGCCATCCAAGTCGGCGCGAGGGTCCCAGTTGGGGTCTCCGGGAACGCTTCCAAACGCAGAGGACAAAATGCCAAAGTCATAAAGGGTCACTTCGTTATCGCCGTCGCAATCGCCATTGAGCAGGGTGATAGAAAGGTCTTGTGCCTGCAGAGGTGTCAGCAGGAGGCAAAGCATGAGGCACAGTGCCGTAAGGGGGGGGTAGATAAGCGATTTTTGCAATACATCGTGGCTGCCTCCTTCTCATCTTGTGCGTGTTTTACACGCCTGATTACAATAACCACATCGGACAAGGTCCGTCAAGACTTTTCCGTGTTCATTGGTGACCACTAGGGCTCTGTGGAAACCTCGCCCTCCAGCCGTGTGCTGGGTAGAAAATCTTCCTCCATTCCATCCCTCGTACTGCTGAAATATAACATCTTTAGGGACGTGGAGGCGACGAGCGATGCATCTTATAGGCGCCGTGAAGGGATAAGTGAAAGTCCCTCTCCCGGAAGCTTCGGGAGAGGGACTGGAGGTGAGGGTTACTTCTCGCAAATGCACGCCTCTACCCGCGCGTGGCACCTCGAGCAGGTGGGCACGTTTTGACCAGCGGGATAGCCTCTGGCTTCCCCCGGTCCCAGCATCGCGAATGTCGCGTTCAACAGCGTGCCATCCAGCGTAGCGGTAACCTCTATCGTATTGCAGTCTGCCACCTCATCGGCGTACAGGATGAAGCGCTGCTGCCCCAAAAGCTCACTGGAAGGTTGAACACGCCAGCCCGCTGGCACCCGTATAGTCACGCTGGCAGACACTGGCACGTCATTTTTCTTCACCGATACACCGATGACCTTCTCCACGCCTGGACGCAGCACCGGCTCGCCGTTGTAGTGCAGGGCGATATCATAGCCCTTTGTGTGAATGATAGCGGATTGCGGGTCGCGACTCAGTGCCAGTAATGCCCGCTCGTTACGGAAAAGCAGAGAGAGCAGGTTATCGGGCAAGCGAGTGGCATCGCCCAGAGCCGCGCTGTCCGAGTTTGCCTCTAACATCTTCTTACCTACCTCTACCGTACGCTCGGTCAGTTCGGCAATGGTCTTGGGGGCGTCGATTCCGCGCGTGTAGGGATGCAACACGATAGCGTCGCCTATCGGTTTTATCCATTCCGGCGGGATGCCCTTCGTGCCGCCCAGAATGCCCAGCAACGAACCCAGCGTTGCGCCCGTACAGTCGGTATCGTAGCCGCAGTTCACGGCAGTGCAAAGCTTGTCGCCGTAGTCTTCACCATACAGCCAGCCCAGTACGGTGAAACCATGATTTTGCACGGCGTGACAGGGCTGATTGTGTCCGAAGTTGAAGAGGATACGCTCGCGCGCCTCTTGCCAGGGCACGCCGTTGTCGTAGCACCACACCGCCTCGCGGATTACGCGCGAAATGCGGCACCACACCGGAATCATGGACAATCCGATGCGAATCAGCGTGTGCGGGTCGGAAACCACAAACGCTGCGCTCTCCACCGCCGCCCAGAACATCTCGCCGTAGGTGCCCTCGCCGCCGGCGTGGTCCATCGCCGAGTCCATCCACGCCAGCGAAGCCGCCAGCTGGGGGTCGCCCGGCGCCACACACGCCCAAATCTCGCTGCGGATGGGCGAACCCATCTCGTCGATATAGTAGTTCTCGAAGCAGCCTGAAATCGGCGGGCGCAACCCGCGGGAGATATTGCGCATACAGAAGCCATACTCGTTCCACGGGTAGGAAGCAAGGTGTTTGCTCCAGTAGTCCACGAAGTCGCTCAGAGTGATTTGCACACCCCGTTCGCGCAACATCTCCAGCCAGACCAGCTGGAAATCCAGGTCGTCATTCGCAGATGCCCTGTCGGGCACGGGGTCATAGAAGGTGAGGGAATGCAGTTTCTTCTGTCCCTCATAGGGCGCGCCCAGAGTACCCCCGATGTTCTTGCCCATCCAGCAGGCGTATACCTTGTCGCGGTATTCTTCCAGAGAAATGGTTATCGGTTTCATCTCCGGTGTTCCTCCTCACTTATCGGTTCCAGCGTTCCAGCACCACCTCCTGCAAACCCTGCCAATCGAGGCGATGCAGTTCGGGTGTTACAGTTCGCAGGTTCAACCGACGCTGCTCACCGCTTGCCGTCCTGCCGGTAGCCCTCCATGAGCCCGAGGGCAGGCGAACCAGTGGTGTTTCGCCGTTATCTCCATCCTTCTCAATGCGGATAGTTGTTGGCGTCACCGTAATCGCCAGAGTGATTCCATGCCAGCGGATACGGTCAATACGTAACGATTCCCAGCCGGAGGGCAGTTTGGGGTCTATCGCAAATCCATCGGCTGTTGGTTGGAAACCGAGAAAGCCATAAATCATCACCTGCGGCACCAGCACGCTCTCGAAAAACTCCATATCCAGCCCCAATCCGCCTGCGGTACCCCCACCCTGCAGCTTGCCCGGTCGGGAACCGTCGTAGTACTTGCGGTAGCCGCCTGCCTGTTCCACCTCCTTAAACCAGCGCAGTATCTCCTGCAGGCGGTTCCAGGCGTCGTCCGCGCCCCGCACCTTCAGCCGCGCCATCAGGTCATGGTACGAGAATCCCAGCACCGCGCCGCCGTCCTGCACCTGGTCGCCGAACGGGATGCTCTCCGGTGCGCTCCATGCCCAGAAGTAGTAATCGATGTTGCGTTTGGTGCTGGCGCGTGGGGCTAATCGCCAGTAATAGATGTCCGCACCAGTGGAGGTATCGCCTTCCACAATGCGATCCCCGCTGACCCAGCTCAGGATGTCTCGGGCGCGTTCGGGTGGGGCGAAGCCGTAATAGATTGCCTCCAGATTCAGGAAGGTATAGCCGTAGTCGTACATCCTGCCGTCGGCATCGATGGGCGCGTAGCGACGAGTCTTCGGGTTCCAGAACAGGCGGTTGCCTTCCGCTTTCACCTCCTCTGCATGGCGAAGCAGCTCCTGCGGGTCGAACTCGAACACCCCGCGCGGCATGTTCCATTCCGGGTGACGTCGCACTTCGGCTTCGATTTGCGCCATTTTGCGCAGCGCGTCGTAGTAGTGGATGGTGGCGTACACGTCCCTGTCGCCAAACGGCAGCAGGTCCCAGTAGTTATTGCCGATGCCATACCCGTGTCGGATGCGCTTCTGCCCGTCACGGGTGTATTCGATGCCGCTGCGCCCGTCATGCCCCACCCACGGGGTGTAAACCACCTTTCGCTGCAGCGTCTGATGCTCGGTCATCATGTAGCGCATGGCAAGGCGCATCCGGTTCAGGTTCTGGCGCAGGAAGTTCAGGTCGCGCGTCCACCAAAAGTAGGTGGCGCACCCCCGCACGAAGTTCGGCGCGTTGATGTTGTGGCGGGTATCGTACTGGGTAAAGAACGCCTGAATCACCACTTCGCCGCCTGGTTCGGGGTTTCCGAAACCGATGCGAAGGCGGGTGATGTCACCCTTCCACTGCGGGTGGCGATACAGGGGAATCATCTCGTAGCGGATGTTCTCCCCAGTGTGTGGAGAAAAATACATGCGTCGTTCGGGAGAGAACTCCGGTTGCTGGCGCGTTGTCCATTCGATGTATGGCTGTGCGCCTTCCAGCCCCTTGCTCCTCCAGCGCAGCTGCAGAAAGGGCGATTCAAAGGGGTCTATATCGCAGGCGGGGGTGGTCACGGAGGCGTCTGTGCCAGTCAGCACTATCTTCCAGCCTTCGTCGGTGATACCCGCATTCTCCGCGCCTGAAAGGTTCCATCCGTCGGGCGTACTCAGCTGATCGGTGCGCCAGCCGGGTCCCACGGTGTCCTTAAACGAGAAGTGCCAGCCTGCGGTGCGCCTGCCCTGATTCCAGAAGGGGAAGGGCCAGCCCAGCTGGTGGGCGATGGAGGCGTGCTGGTGCGTGGCGACGTAGCCTTCGTCGTCGATGATGCGCGTGCTGAGCGCGTGCTTCCACTGCTGGCGGAAAGCGTCGGCGTAGCCGCTGGTATCGACGGCAGGCCAGAGTGCAGCGCAGGAGAGCCACTCATCCCACAGAGTCGCTTTTGGTCCTGCGCCCGGATAGTGCAGCCAGAAAAGCCGCCGCAGGGTCTGAAGCGGTCTCTCCTGCCCGGGCACCTCGAAGCGGGGGAAATCTTCGGGGACATCCGCACGCGCCACACCAGCACCCAGCCATACGAAGAAGAACAGTGCCACAAGCACCCCCTGCCACCACATACGTCCACCTCACGGGAGAAACTGAGAGTCTGTTCGGCAGGGGGGACGCTTTTCCTTCTATGCCTCCAGCTATCTCTGCTATCATCCCTTTGGTCTGAACTCGAGGCTACCCGTCAGGCGTAGATTGGGGAAGAGAAGCCAGGAGAACTGGTAGTTCACCACTGTAACCTGTCGAACAGCCACCTGCACCCCTGGACGTGCCCTCTTCTCTTGCTCGAGAAGCTGTTGCGCAATCTCCCATGTGCCAGCCAAAGTCACCGAGTCCGCACTTTCTAACGCATACATCTGAGCCGTTGAAACCGACAGGACAAAAGCGGGCAACGGTGCAGGCGTTTCCTCCTTCACAGACAGGTCGAATTGGGTGGCGTGAAACACCGCCGCCTCCCACGCACTCTGCCAGTAAGCTTCCTGTTGATTGCGGGAAAGCAACGCCAACGGTATTCCTCCGTCCCGTAACACAATGCTCTGTTGCGGCGCACTCAACATTCCCCAAAACCGAAGCATCGGCAGGTCCCGCATCAACGGCAGCACCGAGAAGCGAACCGTATGACCCATCGGCTCGTTGATCAAACGCCGTCGGTGGACGATGGTGGTTTCACGCGCGACGGCAGCGTAGTCGTTCAAACCGAGCGGTATTCGCTGTGATACCTTGCGCTCGAGCTGCCTCACCGCCTGCTCGGGCAGCTCGGTCGGACGCAGGTACCAGAAACGGCTGTGCTTGACTATCAGCCAGTCGCCCTCCACACGCCACCAGCATCCTACGACGTTCTGAGAGGCGGGACGAAGCACCCTCGTGAGCCAGTCTACGACCGTCTCCCCCTCCTGGAGAAAAGGCACATCGATAAAGCGGTTCCAGGGGTAGCGATAAGCGTCTGCCACAATATTCAGTTCAGTGCGCTGTGCAAGCCACTCCAAATAGTCTGCCAATGTGAAGACCGACGAGTTAAAGGGCCATGTGACATACGGCGACGCTGGCTGTTTCTCGCTGGGGGCAGCATCTAACTTTCGGGACAGAGGCTCTCGATTGGCATCATCTCCCAACCCTTTGTGCCACTGTCCCCACCATTGCAGACACGGATGCGCGTGGAGACGGTTGGACGCGGATTCTGCGTCTACGTGTCCGAAAGGCATCTGGCTATAGCCCCCCGAAGTTGTTCCGCCCTCTTCAGTGAGATAGGCTATACGGTAGCTAATAGCTCCTACACCTCTGTCCAGTGCGAAAATCAGCAGCAACTGCTGTGGCGCAAATTGCTCGGTCGGGGGTAACTGCGCTGGTTCTGAATCCTGTTGCTCAAGCTGCAGGGGAACTTGCAGTTTTTTGCTCTCTCTTGCCCATTGCACGCTCTCTCTGGGCAGGCGCAACGCGCCTGGAAAGTCAAAGGTTGCAGCCACAAACGGCTGTCCTTTCCAAAAGGCTCGCCATTGTGACTGCGTAAAGTCGCGCAGCAACCGCCCGATTAGGTAGTTGTGCAACGCAGCGTGGTCTGCCTCTGGAGGTATCTCCATGATTCCCACGATACGGATGGTTTCTCCACTCGGCGTGACCACGACCTGTGCAGGCTTGCTTGCCTGCGCCGCTGCGATAACTTGCCGCGCCTCCTGCACCACCTCCGCATAGGGGCGCATCGCGTGTTTCATGTAGGTCTCCACCATTCTGCGGGATGGACGAAGGCTTTCCTCCTCTTCAAGGGCGAATAACTCCTCGTGCCAACGCTGCGCGCTGGCAGTCTGAATCAGCGTGTAGCCGTCGCCCGTTTTGCGCCACTCGCCCATCACGATGGTCGCAACATGTTCTAGCAGCTCGTGCGCTGGTTTCTCACGCACAAAGACGGTCAACTTGTCGTTGTTGAAATCTCGCGACGCAATCACCATCGCCCCAGTCTGTCGGCGCACTTCCCGCAGCAGGTCGGGCAGGAGGATCATGGCTTCGCGAACGGTGACGGGCTTTTTCAGGGCTGGCACTTCGCGCAGCGAAACCTCCTGCGCCGACACCCCCACACCCAGAATCAGGACGAACAGGACGCAAGAGTAAAGGACATGGCAGGGCTTACCTTGTCTTAATCGCATGGGTGCTTCCTCCTGCACTGGCGAACGAGCTCCACTTTCAGATTACAACACTGGTCGCTTTTTGTCAACACGGCGACGTAATGTGCTTCAAACCGGATACCTTGTCTGCGGAGTGTGATACAAATGTGATATGATATTTAGTGGCACTGACTGTATGCCGAGGCTAGCGATATGCCTAAGTATCCGGGCGCAATCAGCCAGCAGATGCTGGAAGAGCTGTCGCATTACGTGATTGCCACACCCAAGCCGTTTGTAGTGGATTTGGAACACAGCGAAGGGATGTGGCTGGCGACGGTGGACGGACAGCGCGTGTTCGACTGGGCGGGCTACTACGCCTCCAAGCTGATTGGGCACAACCACCCGCGCCTGTATGAACCCGAATATCTGAAAAAGCTTGCCCGTGCGGCAAACAACAAGGTGGCTAATCCAGACTTCCTCACCCCGGAGTGTCTGGAATACTATCGTTTGCTCCATGAGCTGGCTCCGCAGTGTATGCGCAATCCACGCCTCGAGGTCTATGCGGTCAACTCCGGCGCGGAAGCCGTGGAAAACATGATGAAGTACCTCATCAACCTGCACCACCACAAACTGCTGCGCAAAGGGAGGATACCCAATCCGCGCCGTTTCATCTATTTTGACCAGGCGTTTCATGGGCGCACGGTGTTCGCGCTGAACGTGACACAGGTGGCGCACGACCCCATCGTCACCAAAGACTTCCACGGCTTTATTCCGGGCAACATCCAGGTGCCCTTTCCCGCGATTGACACCTCGCTGCCCGAATCGGAGAACCGCGCCCGTACCCAGCGCAGTCTCGAAATTGTGGAAGACTTCCTGCAGCGGTATCAGGGGGAAGTGGTTGGCATTATCGTGGAGCCGCTGCAGGGTGCGGGTGGACATCGCGTCGCACTGCCGGAGTTCTTCCGCGGCTTGAGCGAGCTGGCGCATCAGTACGATGTTTACTTGGGCTTTGATGAAGTGCAGACCGCGGGCGGGCAGACAGGCACCTTCTTCGCCTGCGACCAGTTCGACCTCCCCTACCCCCCACAAGCGGTGGCGACCGCGAAGAAGCTGGGCAACGGCGTGGTATATATGCTGTATCCGATGGAAGACAGGGGCGTGCTGGACTCGACGTGGGGCGGCACACTGGCGGATATGGTGCGCTTCGTGCAGGAGATGAAGATTGTGCGCGAGGAACGGCTGATAGAGCAGGTTCCCGAAAAGGCGGCGGTGCTGGTGGACGGACTCAACGACTTGGCGCGGCGCTACCCCCACCACATCTATAACGTGCGCGGCATGGGGCTGTATCAGGGGTTCAGTTTGCGCCAACCTGACCAGCGCCAGAGGCTGCTGGACATCGCTCTGCAAGAGGAGGACCTGCTGTTGCTCGGCGCGGGAACCGATACGATTCGCCTGCGCCCCAGTCTCAGCGTGACGATAGAAGACATCCAGTTGTTTCTGCAGAAGCTGGAGCGGGTGGTGAACATGCTGTGATGGTCAGACGAAGTGCCGCTCAGAAATCGCTGCTGAACTCAGAAGCGCACTAACTGCTTTTTGACACTACCGAACCCTGCCTCTGCTTCCTTTAAACAGAGCTCACGGTGTCACCCGTGAGAGTATCAGGCTGGTGGCAAACGCTTAACACGCTCATAAAAGTCGAAGATACCGTTTGCTCCAAAAACCCTGTAAGAGGTATTGACAGTTTCTGCTGCGGAAACTATACTCGTAGCTGCGTAAACGATTACGTAAATCTTTCCAAGGAGACACGCCCATGCAACGCAAAGCCTTTACGCTCATCGAGCTGCTGGTTGTCATCGCGATTATCGCGATACTGGCAGCCATCCTGTTCCCCGTCTTCACACAGGCGCGGGAGAAGGCGCGGCAGACCACCTGCTTGTCCAACGCCAAGCAGATTGGACTGGCTACGCTGATGTATGCCAACGACTACGACGAACGCTTCCCGCACCAGCAGTGGCGTGACTGGGGAGACCCGCAGGTGCCCGGGCGGCGACGCGCGTGGACGATGGACATCGCACCCTACGTGAAAGCCGGTCAATATGGCGACTCCGGGCACGGTGCGGCGCGCGGTGTCGGCGGTATCTTCGTGTGCCCCTCGCATCCCGACCCCAAGCAGGTCTTCCACTACGGCGTTCATGAAGCCCTGTTCCGTGGATGCTGGTGGGGCAGCCCAGAAGAGCAGCAACCCTGCTCCGACATCTCAGCCACGTTAGCAGAGATCGACCGCCCATCCAACATCGCCATCATCCTTGAGAAGGGACGTGCAGACTTCCAGTCCGTCCAGCCCGACGGCACGTCCAACTCGTGGCCCTTCTTCCAGGCATGGGGACACGTGTGGGCATGGGAGAACCCCGCTGCAGGTTGGCCGAACGGTCCTGCCAACCAGAACGCGACGGGTCTTTCCTACCCGAACCCCGATCGCGACTGGTCGCCCGGAACGTGGGACGGACGCTGGCCGCACTCGGCGGTGATGCCACGCTTCCGCCATAACGGTCACTGCACCACCATCTTTGCGGATGGACATGCTAAGGCGATGGCGAAGGGGCGACTGAACTGGGTCGACCATATCTACGTGCCAGGCCGTAACGGCTGGTAAAGCCGCCCCCTCGCCATTCTTTGGAGCCCTCGGTGCGCCCACACCGAGGGCACTTTGCTTATTGTTCACCGCACGGGCGATTTCCTCCTGAGGTTTGGTTGTCAGTGTCCCGAATGTGCTCTGCTTTGACCTCTGCAGGGTTCACATGGTATACTATTGTGCGCACGTCAGTGCGCTCTTTTTGTGAGGTAAGCATGGGCAAGGAACGTTCCAACGGAAAACCCGCATCGGTAGCCATCGTGAACCTGGGCTGCGCCAAAAACGTGGTCGACGCGGAGGAGATGCTGGGTGTGCTGGCGGAGCAGGGGTATACTCTGACCGCCGACCCCGCCCGCGCCGATGCCATCATCGTCAATACTTGCGGCTTCATCGCCAGCGCGAAGGAGGAATCGTTGTCCGCCATCCGCGATGCGCTTCGCTGGAAACGTCGCCGCGGCGCGAAGGTGATTGTCGCCGGGTGTTTGTCACAGCGGTATGGGCAGAAGCTGCTGGAACAGGTGCCCGAAGTGGACGCCCTGATTGGTGTGGGACAGATGGCGCGTATCCATGAAGTGGTGGAGCGGACGCTGGGACAGGATGCGCGGCTGGTAGAGCAAACGCCCCCGCAGCACCGCTGGGCAAAAACGGGCACGAGGGTGCTTTCCACCGCCCCCTGGAGCGCATATCTCAAGATTTCGGAGGGCTGCGACCACAAGTGCACCTTCTGCGCTATTCCCGCCTTCAGGGGTGGACACGTGAGCAAGCCGCTGGAGCGCGTCCTCGCGGAGGCGGAGGACCTGGCGACGCGAGGCGTCCAAGAGGTCAACCTCATCGCGCAGGACAGCACGCAGTACGGTCTCGACCTCTACGGCAAGCAGATGCTGCCGCGCCTTTTGCGTGAGCTGTCGGCAATGGGGGCATTCCGCTGGATTCGCGTGCTGTATTGTTACCCTTCGCGGGTCACCGATGAGGTAATCGAGGTACTGGCAAACACTCCTGGGGTGTTGCCCTACGTGGACATGCCGCTACAACATGCCGATGACGAGATACTGCGTGCTATGATGCGCCCGGTCGGCAGGGAGAAGTATGTCGCACTGATACGTCGCTTGCGGGAGGCACATCCCGATATGACGGTGCGCAGCACCTTCATCGTGGGCTTTCCGGGCGAGACAGACCAGCATTTTGCGAACCTGCTGTCGTTTCTCGAAGAGGTGCAGCTGGACAGAGTGGGCGCCTTCATCTTCTCGCCGGAAGACGGCACCCCTGCCGAAAAGCTGCCCCACCGTGTGCCTTCCCGTGTGGCACAGTCGCGCTACGACCGCCTGATGCGTCTGCAGCAACGCATCTCGCTGATGCGCAACCGGGCGTGGGTTGGACGCGAAATGGAGGTGCTGGTGGAAGCAGCGCATCCAGTTCAGCGCAATGTGTGGATAGCTCGCTCGTTCCGCGACGCCCCCGAGGTGGACGGTTTAGTACTGGTGCGGGGCAAGAACCTGCAACCGGGCACTTTTGTGAACGTTATCGTGACCGATGCGACCGCTTACGACCTGATCGCTGAAAGCACTGCGAACCTGCCCGTTACCGCCGGGCTTCAGGAGGAGGTTTCACCGTGAGTAAATCGGTTACCGCATCAGATGTAGAAACATTGGCTCAGACGCTCCTGCGTGCCAGCGTGGTAAACGCCTTATTGCGTTTCAGAGAGCCAGCAAAGATGTCGGAGCTGCAGGAAGCCTGTCACCTTCCCTCACTCGATACAGACCTGCTGCGCTACACGCTGGGGGCCAACTCGGACCTGTTCATCTCCAGTGAACGGCGATGGACGCTTTCCATACGCTACGAGGACCCAACGCGCCCCATGCACGCGCTGATAGAGCGCGTCCTGCGCCATGCGGGACAGCCTGTCCCTCTGGAGTCGCTCGCCTACCTGCTTGCCGACGTGTATCACCGCACGCCGGAGGCAATGGCGATGATGGTATACCGTCTGTCTGCCGAGCACTTTTTCCGCCTGCCAGACAACCGAGTCGGCTTGCGCGAGTGGCTACTGTATACCGACTACAGCACCACGGAAGACGTCGCTTTCTACAACTACGTGGACCTTGCCGAGGCTCAAAAACTGTTGCGGAAACACCCGAAGTTCGACGGCTCTCCGGAGTCGGTGGCCGCTGTGTTGCGCACGGCAGGCACTCCGCTGTCGGCGCGCTTCGTGGCTTTCCTGCAGTGGTATCGGCACCCCGAAACCTTCGATGCGGTCAGGGCTTACCAGAGCCTGATAAACGCGGAAGGGCTGGTGGCACTGCCCCTCCAGGAGAACGACGCGCTGGAACCTGTCTCACACTGGGCGCTGGCAGAGTGGGTTCCGCAGTGGGTAGAGGCGATACGCCCGCAAGCCAGGCAGATGGCAGGCGTGCTGGCGCAGCTAATGGCTGAGCCGCTGGTGCTATCGGTTGAGGACGTGGAAGGCATGGTGCAACACGTGTTGCAGTCCTCAAAGGTGGTCACCGCAGACGAGCTGGCGAGGCGGTTCTTTGACCTTACACCCGGCGACCCCACATACGCCAACGACCTGCAAACCATCATCCAGTCCCTCAAGCAGGATGAACGGGTGATATGGTTGGGCGGCACGCGGTTTGTGAATCCGCAGAATCTGCCTCCCTACCTGTTCCAAGTACCCGAGAGCCTGTGCTTCCCGGAGGTGCAATTCTACACCGAAGAAGGCGAACCTCTGGAGATCGACCTGGAGGACGAGGGACTATCGGGCACGTTGCGCTCCGACATTCAGGACCCGGTAGCGCAGGACGTAGGCGACGAAGAGGGCGAGTTCACCATCTTCCCCGTACCCGAGAGCGTGCAGTGCGTGGTCAAGGCGCGCCACAAGGAGATTGGCACCTTCCCGTTGTGCCAGATACCTGACGGTTTCTTCTTGAAAGAGCCGAACTTCCAGCAGGTGACGTTGATCGACGAGACGACCGGCGAACGCTATACCGAGGTGTATGTGAACCAGAACGCGAGGCTCATCTACGGCTTGCTGGACTGGTATGCCACCCGCGACGCGGTATCGGGTCTGGTGTTTACCCTCACCCGCACGGAGGACCCGTTCGTCTTCAAGGTGCGCTGGGAAGACGTGCTGGACCAGCGCGTGCATATCAGCCGCGCTCGTTACGAGGAGCTGCTGGACATGAGCACGCGCATGGCTCAGACCTACTCCACCTTCGACATCATCTGCGAGATTCTGGGCACACACCGCGGAGGCATGGAGTTTCTGAGCATCCTCAGCGAGGTCAACGTCATCCGACGTACCAAGCGTCGGAGAGTGGCTTCCGTGCTCAGCGCGTTCCAAGCGTTCTACCTGCGTGGTGGAATGTGGCATCTGGACGAGAAGAAGCGCGACGCTGGCATCGACCGCGCCAAGCGCAAGCACATCAAAAAGTAATCGGTTACCAGCGCGCACCTCTCGGCCTGCCGAGGTCGGTCGCCGTTCGGTTCGCCCCGTAGCGGGACAATCCTGTCATGCAGTTACTTGCGATGACGTGCGTTTTATGGGATAATATATTCAGAGCGCGCCCGTAGCTCAATGGATAGAGCATCAGACTTCGGATCTGAGGGTTGGGGGTTCGAGTCCCTCCGGGCGCGCCACACCCCACCTGCCACCCTGTGCAATCCCACCTTACGACATCTGGTGTTACTCGTGCCGACAGCTTCCCCCAGCCTGATGGTCTTGCCTTCACAGTCCCTTCAGCAACTTCTGCACGCAATATCTGTCATAATATTGCAGGTGGAGGCATTAACCGCTTTTGCGGCTTGGAGGTATTCTGAATGCGTGCTCTGTTGTTCTGTCTGCTGGGTCTGGGTACGTTGGGGACGGTGTGGGCGCAGGTGTCCTCGCGAGTGGAGGATGCCGTGGTGGACGCCCTTACACGGGCAGATGTGTACGTCGCGCCGG
>Ga0197142_1001266_pt1 | contig 23281 bp, 33 predicted proteins | sample GBS60_MetaG_FD_148614 | JGI IMG/M metagenome (GOLD analysis project Ga0197142, IMG submission 148614) | Sediment microbial communities from Great Boiling Springs, Gerlach, Nevada, United States - GBS 60_MetaG | ecosystem: Environmental > Aquatic > Thermal springs > Hot (42-90C) > Sediment... | reverse complement strand
TTACGGCTTTGCCGAGGCCTTCACCACCTACGGGGTCATCGGCGTCAAGACCTGGATCTTCCACGGGGAGATCCTGGGGACGGAGGAGCGGGCCGGCCTCTGAGGGCAGGGCCCGGCGGGTGCCCCCACTGAGCCGGGGACGGCCGGGGGGCAGGTGCGAAATCATCCCCGGAAGACGCCTGGGCCGCCTACCCCAGGGGTCTGCGGGAGTCAGGACAGTCTGCCATGTTAAGTCCCAAACGCGTCAAATACCGCAAGATGCAGAAGGGCCGCAACCGGGGGCGGGCCACCCGGGGGAACTTTGTGGCCTTCGGGGAGTACGGCCTGCAGGCCCAGGGGCATGCCTGGATCACCGCCCAGCAGATTGAGGCGGCCCGGATCGCCATCACCCGGCATGTGAAGCGGGGGGGCAAGATCTGGATCCGCATCTTTCCGGACAAGCCCATCACCAAAAAGCCGGCGGAGACCCGCATGGGGAAAGGCAAAGGGTCCCCGGAGGGCTGGGTGGCGGTGGTGAAGCCCGACCGCATCCTCTTTGAGCTGGCCGGGGTGGAGCCGGAGGTGGCCAAGGAGGCCATGCGGCTGGCAGCCCACAAGCTGCCCATCCCCTGCAAATTCGTCACCCGGGAGACCGCGGGCAAGGAGCAGAGGGCATGAAGGCGGCGGATCTCAGGGAACTCACGGTGGAGGAGCTGGCCGCCAAGCTGAAGGAGCTCTCCGAGGAGCTCTTCAACCTCCAGTTCCAGCACCAGGTCAACCAACTGGAAAACACCGCCCGACTGGGACAGACCCGGAAGGACATCGCCCGCCTGAAAACAGTGCTGCGGGAAAAGACGGGACGGAAATGGTAGAGAGCGAACGGACCGAAACCATGGAACGCAGGAAGGGTGTGCGCAAGACCCGGGTGGGGGTGGTGGTCTCCGACAAGATGGACAAGACCGTGGTGGTGGAGGTCAAACGGCTGGTGGCCCACCCCCTTTACAAGAAGATCATCCGGAGACGGAAGAAATTCAAGGCTCACGACCCCGACAACGCCTGCCGGGTGGGGGACAAGGTGCTCATTGAGGAGACCCGGCCCCTCTCCCGGGACAAGCGCTGGCGGGTCAAGGAGATCCTGGAGAAGGCCCGTTAGCCGGGGCCTTGGCCAAGGAGAGCGCAATGATCCAGGTACAGACCCAACTCACGGTGGCGGACAATTCCGGGGCCAAGCGCCTCATGTGCATCCGGGTCCTGGGGGGCACCAAGCGGCGCTACGCCCGGGTGGGGGATATCATCGTGGTCTCGGTGAAGGAGGCCCTGCCCCATTCCAAGGTGAAGAAGGGCGACGTCATGCGGGCCGTGGTGGTGCGCACCGTCAAGGAGACCAAACGGCCGGATGGCTCCTACATCAAGTTTGACGACAACTCCGCGGTCCTCATCAACCAGGCCGGGGATCCCATCGGCACCCGCATCTTTGGCCCGGTGGCCCGGGAACTGAGGGCCCGGCGTTTCATGAAGATCATCTCCCTGGCGCCGGAGGTGCTTTAGCCATGCCCCGGGCCAAAAAGAAGCCCATCGAGCCGGTGCGCATCCGCCTGAAGAAAAACGACCTGGTGGAGGTCATCGCCGGCAAGGAGAAGGGCAAGACCGGCAAGATCCTCAAGGTGCTCCGGGACAAGAACCGGGTGCTGGTGGAAAAGGTGAACCTCATCAAGCGCCACACCCGGCCCAGCCCCCAGACCGGTCAGGGCGGCATCGTGGAGAAGGAGGCACCCCTGCACGTCTCCAACGTCATGCTCATCTGCCCCAAGTGCGCCACCGCCACCCGCTTCCGCCTGACGGTGACGGGGGAGGGCAAGAAGGCCCGGGTCTGCCGGAAGTGCAAGGAGCTCATCGATGGCTGAGAAAGGCGCCAAGAAAGCCGCCCCGGCGGCCAAGAAAGCGGCGGCCCCGCCGGCGGGCCAGCGGCCGCTGCGCATCAAACCCCGGCTCCTGGACTATTACCGGGAGGTGGTGGTCCCCCGGATGATGCAGGAGTTCCGCTACAAAAGCCCCATGCAGGTCCCCAAACTGGAGAAGATCGTCATCAACATGGGGCTGGGGGAGGCCATCCAGAACATCAAGATCCTGGAGTCGGCCCAAGCGGAGCTGGCCGCCATCACCGGCCAGAAACCGGTGGTCACCCGGGCCCGGCGCTCCATCGCCGCCTTCAAACTCCGGGAGGGCATGCCCATCGGCTGCATGGTGACCCTGCGCCGGGACCGGATGTACGCCTTCCTGGACAAGCTGATGAACGTGGTCCTGCCCCGGGTGCGGGACTTCCGGGGGGTAAGCGACAAGGGTTTCGACGGCCGGGGCAACTACACCCTGGGGATCCGGGAGCAGATCATCTTCCCGGAGATCGACTACGACAAGATCGACAAGATCAAGGGCATGAACATCACCATCGTCACCACCGCGAAAACCGACGCGGAGGGCAAACACCTGCTGGCCCTGCTGGGCATGCCGTTCAGGAGATAGGATGGCCAAGAAATCACTCATCGCCAAGGCCAAGCGGCCCCCCAAGTTTGCGGTCAGGGCCTATAACCGCTGCCCCTTGTGCGGGCGGCCCCGGGCTTTCCTGCGGAAGTTCGGCGTCTGCCGCATCTGCTTCCGCACCATGGCCCTCAGGGGGGAGATCCCCGGGGTCATCAAATCCAGTTGGTGAGGAGGAGGGATCCATGAGCATGACCGACCCCCTCGCCGATATGCTGACCCGGATCCGCAATGCCGGGAAGGCCGGATTTGACAAGGTGGACATCCCGGCCTCCCGCATGAAGATCGCCTTGGCCCGCATCTTCAAGGATGAGGGCTTCATCAAGAATTTCAAGGTGATCAAGGACAACCGGCAGGGGATCTTGCGGATCTACCTGAAGTATGACGAACACCAGAAGCCCATCATCCAGGGGATTGAACGGGTGAGCCGGCCGGGCTGCCGGGTCTACCGGGGCTGGGAGGAGCTGCCCCGGGTGCAGGGCGGCCTGGGAGTGGCAGTGGTCTCCACCAACAAGGGGGTGCTCACTGACCGCCAGGCCCGGAAGCTCAAGGTGGGCGGCGAAGTCTTGTGCCAGATCTGGTGAGGAACCGCTTATGTCACGCATCGGCAAGAAACCCATTCCCCTGCCCGCAGGGGTGAAGATCACGCTAACGGACGGCGGGCTGACGGTGACCGGCCCCCTGGGAAGCCTGAGCCGGCCGCTCCCCCCCCGGGTGCGCCTGGAGGTGGGCGACGCCGAGGCCCGGGTGGTGCCGGTGGATAACAGCCGTCTGAGCCGGTCCGCCTGGGGGCTGGCCCGCACCCTGGTGAACAATATGGTGGTGGGGGTCACCCAGGGCTTCAGCAAGGTGCTGGAGATTGTGGGCACCGGCTACAAGGTGGAGGCCAAGGGCGAGGCCCTGAGCTTCAGCCTGGGCTACTCCCATCCGGTGGAGTTCCGGCTGCCCCCGGGGTTCAGCGCCACCGTCATGGAAAAGGGCACCCGGCTGGAGCTGAAAGGCTTCGACAAGGAACAGCTGGGGCAGCTGTGCGCCAATCTCCGGGCCTTGCGGCCCCCCGACGCTTACAAGGGCAAGGGGGTGCGCCTCCAGGGCGAACGGCTGCGCAAGAAGGTGGGCAAGGCCGGCGGCCGGTAAGGGATAAGGGTGCCAGACCGGGGGCCCCCAGACCGGGCTTCCCGGGGTGAGGATAAGGACGGATTATGGGCAAGACCAATCTCAGGCTGGTGATGCGCCTCAAACGCAAGCGGCGCATCCGCCGGAAGATCAGCGGCACTCCGGAGCGCCCCCGGCTGAGCGTCTTTCGGAGCGCCCGCCATATCTACGGCCAGATCATCGACGACACCCGGGGCCACACCCTGGCGGCGGCCTCCACCCTGAGCCCGGAGCTGAAAGACCAGCTTGCCGGCCTCAAGAAGGTGGAGGCGGCCAGGCTGGTGGGGCGCCTGCTGGCGGAAAAGGCCCGCCAGGCAGGGATCGAGCGGGTGGTCTTCGACCGCAACGGCTTTCTCTATCACGGCCGGGTCAAGGCCCTGGCCGACAGCGCCCGGGAAGCCGGGCTGGTGTTCTAGCGACTCTCAGGCAGGCAGAGGCGGGCCCTGTCCCGTCGCCGGGACGGCTCAAAGGGAGGCAGGTTTGTTCGACAACCACGAGGTATCCGAGGCACAACTCATTGACAAGGTGGTGAGCATCAACCGCGTCGCCAAGGTGGTGAAGGGCGGCCGCCGGTTCCGCTTCAGCGCCGTGGTGGTGGTGGGGGACGGCCAGGGCCGGGTGGGCGCCGGCCTGGGCAAGGCCCAGGAGGTGCCGGAGGCCATCCGCAAGGCCCTGGAGCAGGCCAAAAAGAACATGATCCGGGTGCCCATCCTCAACAACACCATCCCCTACATGGTGACGGGGGAATACGGCTCCGGGCGGGTGCTCCTGCGGCCCGCGGCGGAAGGCACCGGGGTCATCGCCGGCGGCCCGGTGCGGGCAGTGGTGGAGGTGGCCGGCATCAAGAACGTGCTCACCAAGTGCATCGGGTCCCGCAACCCCCACAACGCCGTCAAAGCCACCATGGAGGCCCTGCGCCACCTGGCGTCCCCGGAAGAGGTGGCCCAGCGGCGCAACCGGCCTCTGGCGGAGGTGCTGGCCTGAGGGAAAGGGCGGGGCGAGCGGGCAGGGGGATGAAATCCCGGCCCGGAGACCCTGGCCGGCCTGAGCTTGTGGGCCCTCTTGGGAGCAAGGGTTTCCCCGGCCCTGGAGGGCCCCTCACCACCAGGAGCGGCCGGCGGCCTGCCGGCCGGCCGGAGGCGGATATTATGATGCTGGAAATCACCCTGAAAAAGAGCCCCATCGGCCGGGTCCCCCAGCACCGCAAGACGGTGCGGGCCCTGGGGCTCACCAAGCTGAACCGCACGGTGCGCCTGAAGGAGACCCCGGCCATTCGGGGCATGATCCGACAGGTGGGCTATCTTCTGGAAGTGCGCCGTCTGCCGGAAGGGGAGTGAGGCATGAAACTGGATGAACTGTTTCCGGCACCGGGGGCCAAGCGCCCCAGGAAGCGGGTGGGCCGGGGGCCGTCCTCCGGCAGCGGCAAGACCGCGGGCCGGGGCACCAAGGGACAGCGCTCCCGGGCCGGCGGCGGGGTGCGGCCGGGGTTTGAGGGCGGCCAGATGCCCCTCATCCGGCGCCTCCCCAAGCGGGGCTTCACCAACCCCTTCGGTCAGGACTACAAGGTGGTGAATCTCCGGGACCTCCACCGCTTCGCGCCGGAGAGCGTGGTGGACGAGGAGGCCCTGCGCCGGGCCGGCCTGGTGAAGGGCACCGGCGGCCGCATCAAGCTGCTGGGCCAGGGGGAGATCACCCAGCCCCTCACCATCCGGGTCCACGCGGTGAGCGCCCAGGCCCGGGCCAAGGTGGAGGCCGCCGGCGGCAAGGTGGAGGTCATTTAGCTTGGCCAGCGGGTTGTATAATATCGGCAAGATCCCGGAGCTGAAGCGGCGCATCCTCTTCACGCTCCTGATGCTGGCCGTCTATCGCATCGGCTGTTTCATCCCCACCCCGGGGATCGACGCCGAGGCCCTGATGGCCTTCTTTGCCCGCCAGCAACGCACCATCTTCGGGCTCTTCGACATGTTCTCCGGCGGCGCCCTGGAGCGCCTGAGCGTCTTCGCCCTGGGGATCATGCCTTACATCAGCGCCGCCATCATCATGGAGCTCCTCAAGGTGGTCATCCCGGCCATCGACAAGCTCTATAAAGAGGGCGAAGCGGGCATCAAGAAGATCAAGCAGTACACCCGTTATGGCACCGTGGTCATCGCCGCCATCCAGGCCCTGGGGATCAGCATCGCCCTGGAGGGCATGGGCGGCCTGGAAGGGGAGATGGGCCGGGCGGTGGTGGCCCACCCGGGCTGGGCCTTCCGCCTCCTGACCATCATCACCCTCACCAGCGGCACCGCCTTCATCATGTGGCAGGGGGAGATGATCACCGAGCGGGGCATCGGCAATGGCATCAGCCTCATCATCTTTGCCGGCATCGTGGCCCGGCTGCCCTCGGCCATCATCAAGAGCGGCGAGCTCATCCGGGCCGGGGAGCTCTCCCCCCTTGTGATGCTCCTTCTGGTCATCATGATGATCGCGGTGGTGGGGGCCATTGTCTTTGTGGAGCGGGGCCAGCGCCGCATCCCGATCCAGTATGCCCGCCGGGTGGTGGGCCGGCGCATGCTGGGGGGGCAGACCACCCATCTGCCTCTGAAGATCAACGTGGCCGGGGTCATTCCTCCCATCTTCGCCTCCTCCCTGCTCATGTTCCCCGCCACCATCAGCAGCTTCATCCGGGTGGAATGGGTGAAGAATATCGTGGACGCCATCACCCCGGGGCATGTGCTCCACGACGTCCTGTATGTGGCCCTGATCATCTTTTTCTGCTATTTCTACACCGCGGTGACCTTCAACCCGGTGGACGTGGCGGAGAACCTGAAGAAATGGGGGGGCTATATCCCCGGCATCCGGCCGGGGCGCTCCACCGCGGATTATATTGACCGCATCCTTTCCCGCCTCACCCTGAGCGGGGCGCTGTATGTCTCCGCGGTGTGCGTGCTGCCCACCATTCTCATCTCCCGCTTCAACGTGCCCTTCTATTTCGGCGGCACCGCCCTCCTCATCGTGGTGGGCGTGGCCATGGACACCATGGCCCAGATTGAATCGCATATGCTCACCCGTCATTATGAGGGGTTCATGAAAAAACGCTTAGGCCGGGTACGGCGCTGAAAGGAGAGTCTATGAATCTGATTCTGTTGGGGGGCCCCGGCGCGGGCAAAGGCACGCAGGCAAAAAAGCTGATCGAGAAGTACCAGATTCCCCAGATCTCCACCGGCGACATCCTTCGGGCCGCGGTAAAGGAAGGCACGGAGATGGGGAAAAAGGCCAAGGAATATATGGACGCCGGCAAGCTGGTGCCCGATGAGGTGGTGATCGGCATCATCCGGGACCGGCTGGCCCAGCCTGACTGCCGGAAAGGTTTCATCCTGGACGGCTTCCCCCGCACCGTCCCCCAGGCCGAGGCCCTGGACCAGGTCCTGGCCGACCTGAAGACCCAGATCGATCACGTCATCAGCATCGAGGTGGACGAAGAGGAGCTGGTGACCCGCCTCACCGGCCGCCGCACCTGCAAGAATCCGGACTGCGGGCAGATGTTCCACATCAAATTCAACCCCCCGAAGAAAGAGGGGGTGTGCGACAAGTGCGGCAGCGAGCTCTACCAGCGGGACGACGACAACGAGGCCACCGTGCGCAGCCGCCTGGCCACCTACAACCAGGCCACCAAGCCCCTCATCGACTACTACCAGGCCAAGGGGCTGCTGCGCACCATCAAGGGCGTGGGCTCCATTGACGACATCTTCACCCAGATCTGCAGCCTCCTGGGCTAGGCCGAGGGCAGTCACAGAGGTCAGCAGCCGGCCGGCGGGCGGCTGGCCGGCCGCTGACTGAGGCATATGATCCTGTTGAAATCACCCGCCGAGATTGCCAAGATGGAGGCGGCCAGCCGCATTGTGGCCGAGATCCTGGCGGAGATCCAGACCCGGGTGAAGCCCGGGGTGGAGACCCGGGAACTGGACGAGCTGGCGGAGGAACTCTGCCGCCGGCACCGGGTGCAGCCGGCCTTCAAGGGCTACCGGGGCTATCCCGCCTCCCTGTGCGTCTCGGTGAACGAGGAAGTGGTGCACGGCATCCCCGGCCCCCGGAAACTCAAGGCCGGGGATCTGGTGAGCCTGGACTTTGGAGTGCGCCGGGACGGCTACTACGGCGATGCCGCGGTGACCCTGGCGGTGGGGGAGGTCTCCCCCCAGGCCCGGCTTTTGATGAAGGCCACAGAGGAGTCCCTCTATGCCGCCATCGACCGGGCCCGGCCGGGAAACCGCCTCTCAGACCTGTCCCACGCCACCCAGACGGTGGTGGAGAGCTACGGCTTTTCGGTGATCCGGCAGTTTGTGGGGCACGGCATCGGCCGCTCCCTGCATGAGGATCCCCAGATCCCCAATTTCGGCCCTCCGGGGCGGGGGCCGATCCTCAAGCCGGGCATGACCCTGGCCATCGAGCCCATGACCGCGGCGGGCTCCTGGGAGGTGAAGATCCTGGCGGACGGCTGGACCGCGGTGACCCAGGACGGCTCCCTGGCGGCCCACTTCGAGCACACGGTGGCGGTGACCGAGAAGGGCCCCTTGATTTTGAGTAGGATTTAAGGTATTTTTATGTGATGGGCCATGGGCCCGCATTGAGATTTGTCCTGACAGCCCGGCAAAGCCGGGCGCAGTGAGCCAGATGCCCAAAGAAGATGCCATTGAAGTGGAAGGCAAGGTCATCGAGCCCTTGCCCAACGCCATGTTCCGGGTGGAACTGCCCAACGGGCATCGCGTCCTGGCGCACATCTCCGGGAAGATGCGCATGCACTACATCAAGATCCTCCCCGGAGACAAGGTCATTGTGGAGCTCTCCCCCTACGATCTCAACCGGGGGCGCATCGTCTATCGGGTCAAGTGAAGGGAGATTCCGCCGTCCGAGAGGCCCGGACCGCTCTCCGGGTCGGGGCCCGGGGACGGCCACGGGTATTGTCATGAAAGTGAAACCCTCGGTGAAAAAGATCTGCGTCAAGTGCAAGATCATCAAACGCAAAGGCGTGGTGCGGGTGATTTGCGAGAATCCCAAGCACAAGCAGCGCCAGGGCTGAAGACGGAGGACGGACGTTGGCCAGAATAGCCGGCATTGACCTGCCCCGGAACAAGCGCATCGAGATCGCCCTGACCTATATCTACGGCATCGGCCGGACCACTGCGGCCCGGGTGCTGCGGGAGGCGGGGGTGGACCCCGGCATCAAGACCGGGGAGCTCACCGACGCCCAGATCACCGCCATCCGGCAGGTCATCGATTCCACCTGCAAGGTGGAGGGGGATCTGCGGCGGGAAGTCTCCATGAACATCAAACGGCTCATGGATCTGGGCTGTTACCGGGGTCTGAGACACCGCCGGGGGCTGCCGGTCCGGGGCCAGCGCACCCATACCAACGCCCGCACCCGCAAGGGCCCCCGCCGCAGCGTGGTGGGCAAACGCAAGAAAGGATAAGGAAGGCGTATGGCCAAGCGACCCTCAGGCCCGAGGAAGAAAAAGGAGCGCAAAAACGTCCCCGTGGGCGTGGTGCACATCAAGGCCAGCTTCAACAATACCCTGGTGACCATCACCGACCCGGCCGGCAATGTGGTGGCCTGGTCCTCCGCCGGCGTCCAGGGCTTCAAGGGCTCCCGCAAGGGCACCCCCTTTGCGGCCCAGCTGGCGGCCACCGACGCCGCCAAGAAGGCCATGGAGCACGGCATGCGCACCGTGGATGTGTATGTCAAGGGCCCGGGCTCCGGCCGGGAGGCGGCCATTCGGGCCATCGCCGCCGCCGGCCTGCAGGTGAGCCTCATCCGGGATGTCAGCCCCATCCCCCACAACGGCTGCCGTCCCCCCAAGCGCCGTCGCGTCTAACACAAGAGGAGAAGCACCTTGGCACGATATACCGGACCCAGTTGCCGGCTTTGCCGCCGGGAGCGCATGGAGCTGTATCTCAAGGGCGACCGCTGCTACACCGACAAGTGCGCCATCAAACGCCGCAATTTCCCCCCCGGGCAGCACGGCCAGTCCCGGGCCAAGACCTCCGACTACGGTCTGCAGCTCCGGGAGAAGCAGCGGGTCAAGCGCATGTACGGCGTCCTGGAAAAGCAGTTCCGGGGCTACTTCGAAAAGGCGGAGCGCATGAAGGGGGTCACTGGCACCAATCTCCTGGTGCTCCTGGAGCGCCGCCTGGATAATGTGGTCTACCGCCTGGGCTTCGCCAACTCCCGGGCCCAGGCCCGGCAGCTGGTGCGCCACAACCACATCCTGGTGAATGGCCAGCGGGTGAACCTGCCCTCCTACCTCGTCAAGGTGGGGGATGTCATTGAGGTGACGGAGCGCAGCCGCAACCATCCCCTCATCCGGGACGCCCTGGAGGCCGTGGCCCGGCGGGGGGTGCCCCAGTGGCTGGACCTGGACAAGGAGGCGGCCCGGGGTCGGGTCAGCATGATGCCCTCCCGGGAAGACATCACCATGCCCATCCAGGAGCATCTCATCGTTGAGCTCTACTCCAAGTAATCCGCCCCGGCCGGCCCCGGCCGGCGGGTCCGGGGCGCCGGTGAGGCTGCCGGCGTTCGGATTCATCCTCGATCGCCACGCTTATCATCTCGAGGGGCCATGATTCAAAAAAATTGGACCGAGCTCATTAAACCCAAGCGCCTGGAAGTGGAGAGTGAAACCCACAGCAGCACCTACGGCAAGTTCTCCTGTGAGCCGTTGGAGCGGGGTTTCGGCACCACCCTGGGCAACGCCTTGCGCCGGGTGCTCTTGTCTTCCCTCAGGGGCGCGGCCATCACCGGGGTCATCATCCGGGACGTGTACCACGAGTTTTCCGCCCTCCCCGGGGTACTGGAGGATGTGACGGAAATCCTTCTCAACCTCAAGCAGGTGCGCCTCAAGTTCCACACCGACGGCGTCAAGACCCTGCGCCTGGAGGCCCGGGGCGAGGGGGAGGTCACCGCCGGCCAGATCATCACCGACGGCACCGTGGAGATCCTGAACCCGGACCTGCACCTGGCCACCCTGTCTCCGGACGGCCAGCTCATCATGGAGATGATCGCCAAAAGCGGCAAGGGCTATGTGCCGGCGGAGGCCAACAAGGAGGAGAACCAGCCCATCGGCTTCATCCCCCTGGACGCCAGCTTCTCCCCCATCCGCAAGGTCAACTATGTGGTGACCCAGGCCCGGGTGGGGCAGCGCACCGACTATGACAAGCTGACCCTGGAGGTCTGGACCGACGGCAGCGTCACCCCGGAGAACGCCATCGCCTATGCCGCCAAGATCCTGAAGGACCAGCTCACCCTGTTCATCAACTTCCCGGAGGAACCGGAGCGCCTGGAGGAAAAGCCGTCGGAGGAGCAGCCCCTCCTCAACGAAAACCTCTACCGCCCGGTGACGGAGCTGGAGCTGTCCGTCCGGGCCGCCAACTGCCTGCGGAACGCCAATATCCGCTACATCGGCGAGCTGGTGCAGAAGACCGAGCAGGAGATGCTCAAGACCAAGAATTTCGGGCGCAAGTCCCTCAATGAGATCAAGGAAATCCTCCAGGAGATGGGCTTGAGCCTGGGCATGAAGCTGGAAAACTTCTTGCCCCCGGACCAGCTGCCGGAGAGGAAGGAAGAGACCCCATGAGACACCTAAAAGCCGGCCGGCGTCTGAAACGCACTACCGAGCACCGGGAGGCCATGCTCCGCAACCTCATCACCTCCCTCCTGGAGCATGAGCGGGTCCAGACCACGGTGCCCAAGGCCAAGGAGGCACGCCAGTGGGCCGAAAAGATCATCACCCTGGCCAAACGGGGGGATCTGCACGCCAAGCGGCAGTCCCTCCAGGTGATCCGCACCAAAAAGGCCTTCGTGAAACTCTTCGGGGAGCTCAAGGAGCGCTACCAGGCGCGGGAAGGCGGCTATACCCGCATCATCCCCCTGGGACCCCGCCGGGGCGACGGGGCCGAGCTGGCCCTCCTGGAACTGGTGGGCCGCCCCGAGGAGCTCCCCAAGAAAAAGAAAAAGGCCGCGGGCGGCTGACACCCGCCCCGCAGCCATCCGGGCAGCCCCGGGCGGCTTCCAGGCGGAGCAGCCCTTCGGGGCTGCTTTTTTTTTCCTCCACACCGGGTCAATTTTCCTTGAGGAGGCGAAAAAAGGGTTGACATGCCCCCGCCACTGTATTAACCTGCCCGAAATCGCACGCACTCAAGCTCAGACGCCTCATCCGCGATTGCCTGTTCCAGCAGCGCGATCAGACGCAGTCAGCCCCGGAAAATTGAGGTCAGGTGAATCCTTGGCCACATGGGCCTGGTGAGGGACGGTGAGGAATCCCGTTCCATCGGTGATGACCCTTAACCAAGGAGGTTCAGATGGCGAAACGGCTCTTTCTCTGCATGGCTGGTTTAGCCCTGGTGCTCGCCCCCTCTTTGGCACAGGCCGTGCCCACCAAAAGCACCCCCTCCAAAAAGAAAGCCACCGCCTCCAAGGCCACCCTCAGCAAGGTCGGAAAGAAGTCCAAGAGCACAAACGCCGGCAGCCGCCGGGATCGTCGTGTTTATCGGGCCGCGAGGGACCAGGATTTTGACCCGGGTGCTTCCGGGGTGGCCTCCCCGCACCGCAGTACGCCGGTAGTGGCGGACGACAAGCCCCTGATGCGGGTCATACCCCAGCGGGACGGCAAATTCATGCTGGAGCCCCTCACCCCCAAGAAGGACCTGCATCCCCTGGTGCGGCCCACCTCCCGGCTGAACCAGCCCACCCCCAGCGAGGCGGCGGCCAGCCAGGGACACTTCAAGTTCGAGCCCTGGAACTTCCAGGAACTCATCCTGAGCCGGGCCAAGACCTACACCGGGGCCCGCTACAGCCGGGGCGCCACCCTGGCCACCAGCTCGGCCACGGACTGCTCCGGGTTCGTGCAGTACATCTACGACGGCTTCAAGATCCCCCTTCCCCGCTCCAGCTACGAGCAGGCCCAGGTGGGCAAGGTGGTGACCTACACCATGGATTTCTCCAAGCTGGTGCCGGGGGATATCCTCTTTTTCCGGCGGGGCGGCCGGGCCGTGGGCCACTCCGGCATCTACCTGGGGGAGGGCAAGATGATCCACGCCTCCAACCCCCGGACCGGGGTGGTCATCACCGACCTGCGCCAGCCCTACTACCAGTCCACCTTCGTGGTGGCCAGACGGGTCTTTGAGGTGCAGTACCCCCACCGGTAAAGCCACCGGTGGGCCGGCGTGACGGAAGCTCCCCGGAACCAGGGGGCGGGGGCCGGTCTGTCCAGACGGACCCGGCTGCCGGGACGAGGTGGCCCGGGAACCCGACCAGCAGGCGTGGTCCGGGGGCCGGGAGCGCCCCCGGGCGGTCAGCTCAGGCGGACGCGAGTCCGCCTTTCTTGTTTCCTTCTCTCCAGAAGGAGGCACAGGCAGGCCCGGGCTGGAAAACTTTTTCACCAGGCTTCTTGACACCCGGCGCGGCACCCAATAAAATAACTATTTTTAAAGACAAGGAAAATTCCTCACAAATCCACGAACGAAGGTAAGGGCGCACGATGAAAAGATTACTCATGACCCCGGGGCCCACCCCGGTGGCCCCGGAAACCCAGCTGGCCATGGCACAGCCCATCCTTCATCACCGGGCACCGGCGTTCATGGACATCCTGGCCAAGGTGCGGGAGGATCTCAAGTATCTCTTTCAGACGGAGCAGGAGGTCCTCATGTTTGCCGCCACCGGCACCGGCGCCATGGAAGGCGCGGTGGCCAACACCCTGTCGCCGGGCGACACCGCCCTGGTGGTGGACGGCGGCAAGTTCGGGGAGCGCTGGGCCGAGCTCTGCGAGGTCTATGGCATCAAGGTGGACCGCCTCACGGTGGAGTGGGGCTACGCGGTGAAGCCGGCGGAGGTGGAGGCCCGCCTGAAGGCCAATCCGGCCATCAAGGCGGTCTTCGTCCAGGCCAACGAGACCTCCACCGCGGTGGCCCACCCGGTGCGGGAACTGGCCCAGGTGGTGAAGAACTTCCCCCAGACCATCCTGGTGGTGGACGCCATCAGCGCCCTGGGGGGCTATCCGCTGCCTATGGACGACTGGGGTCTGGACGTGGTGGTGGCCGGCTCCCAGAAGGCCATGATGCTGCCTCCGGGGATGGCCTTTGCCGCCCTCTCCCCCAAGGCCTGGGAGTTCGTCAAAACCTCCACCTGCCCCAAGTATTATTTTGATTTTGCCAAGCAGCTCAAAAGCCAGCAGAAGAACCAGACGGCCTATACCTCGGCGGTGAGCCTGACTTTAGGCCTCCAGCAAGTCCTCACCTGGTTCCGGGAACAGGGGCTGGAGCGCATCTTTGCCCGCAACGCCCGGATGGCCCGGGCCTGCCGGGCGGCGATGGCCGCCATGGGCCTGGAGCTCTTCTCCAAGGAGAATCCCTCGGATGTGCTCACCGCGGTGCAGGCCCCGGCCGGCATCGACGGCCAGAAGATAGTGGCCAGGATGCGGGAGAAGGGCATCTGGATCGCCGGCGGCCAGGCCCAGGCCAAGGGCAAGATCTTCCGCATCGCCCACATGGGCTACATTGACGAGCAGGACCTCCTGGGCACCCTCGGCGCCCTGGAAGTGGTACTGAACGACCTGGGCTACAAGGTGGAACTGGGCGTCGGCGTCAAGGCGGCCCAGGAGATTCTGGGCAAGGAGGCCTAACCCATGAAGGTCCTCATCAGCGACAATCTGCACAAAAACGGCATCGCCATCCTGGAGCGCAACCCCAACATCGAGGTGGTGAACCGCCCCGGGATGAAGCCGGAGGAGCTCAAGGAGGCCATCCGGGACGCCGATGCCCTCATCATCCGCAGCGCCACCAAGGTGACCGCGGATGTCATTGATGCCGCCCCCCGCCTGAAGGTGGTGGGCCGGGCGGGCACCGGTCTGGACAATGTGGACATCCCCTACTGCAGCAAGCGGGGCATCGTGGTGATGAACACCCCCGGGGGGAACACCATTGCCACCGCGGAGCACGCCCTCTCCCTGATGATGGCCCTGGCCCGGAACATCCCCCAGGCCGCGGCCTCCATGCGGGAAGGCGGCTGGGAGAAGAAAAAATTCCAGGGCACGGAGATCTTCAACAAGACCCTGGGGATCATCGGTCTGGGGCGCATCGGCCGGGTGGTGGCGGAGCGGGCCCTGGGACTGAAGATGCGGGTTCTGGCCTATGACCCCTTCATCAGCAAGGAGGTGGGCACCTCCCTGGGGGTGGAGATGGTGACCCTGGACGAACTCTACGCCCGGTCCGACTTCATCACCCTCCACGTCCCCCGGACCAAGGACACCGTCAAGCTCCTGAACCGGGCGGCCTTCCACAAGATGAAGCCCGGGGTGCGCATCATCAACTGCGCCCGGGGCGGCCTCATCGACGAGGAGGCCCTTCTGGAGGCCCTGAAGGAGGGCAAGGTGGCCGGCGTGGCCCTGGACGTCTTTGACCCGGAGCCGCCGCCGCCGGACTTCCCCTTCCGGACTCTTCCCAATGTCATCCTCACCCCGCATCTGGGGGCCTCCACCGAAGAGGCCCAGGCCAATGTCAGTGTGGCCATCTGCGAGCAGATCCTGGAGTATCTCCTTTATGGCACCATCCGCAATGCGGTGAACGCCCCCAGCGTCAGCCGGGAGGCCATGGCCCAGCTCAAGCCCTACCTCACCCTGGCCGAGGCCCTGGGGAGCTTCCAGGCCCAGATCACCGAGGGGGCCATCAGCAATGTGGTCATCTCCTACATCGGGGAGGTGGCCAAGCTGGACACCAAGCCCCTGACCCACTCCATCCTCAAGGGTCTGCTCTACCCCATCATGCATGATGAGGTGAATTACGTCAACGCGCCGGCCATGGCTGAGTCCCGGGGCATCACCGTGAGCGAGGAGAAGATTGCCGCCGGGGAGGACTTCACCACCCTCATCCGCCTGACGGTGCGGGCCGGCATGGAGGAAAACGTGGTGGCCGGCACCATCTTCGGCAAACACGAGCCCCGGCTGGTGCAGATCAACAAGTTCCGCCTGGAGGCCATCCCCCAGGGGCACATGCTCTTCATCTACAACACCGACCGCCCCGGGGTCATCGGCGCCATCGGCACCACCATCGGCCGCCACAACATCAACATCGCCCGGATGACCGTGGGTCAGGAGAAAGAGCGGGGCCAGAACATCATCCTGCTCACCACCGACACCCCGGTGACACCGGAGTGCCTCGAGGCCGTGCGCAACCTGGAACACGTGGCCATGGCCATCCAGCTGGAATTGTAGTATGGTATAAGGGGAGGGCGGCGGACCGGCATCCCCCGGCCTTCCCCTCCCCCTTGCAGGGGCGGGGGTTTTCAGGGAAGGGAAACCCCGAGCCCCGGTGAGGTCCGCAGGCGAGGCAACATCCATGGCCGATGCGGAAGACAAGGGCTATACCGTCAAGGACAAGCGCTACCTCCATATGAGCGAGGAGGAGAAGGCCAAGGTCCGGGAGGAGGAGGCCGCCCGCCGGCAGGCTGAGGAAAAGGCGGCCCAGGCCGCCACGGAGACGCCACTGCCGGAGATCACCTTCTCCTCCTTTATCATCTCCCTCAGCTCCTCCGCCTTCGTCCACCTGGGGGACATGCCGGATCCCACCACGGGGAAAATTGCCAAGAATCTGCCCCTGGCCAAGCAGACCATCGATCTTCTGGGCCTGCTCCGGGAAAAGACCCGCAACAACCTCCTGGAGGAGGAGGAGCGGCTCTTCGACCACCTCCTGTATGAGCTGAGGATGCGCTACGTCAAGGAGGTCAGCTGAGGCGCGTGCGGCGCTGGTGCCCTGCCAAGGTAAACCTTTACCTCAAGGTGCTGGGCCGGCGCCCGGACGGCTACCACGAGCTGGTGACCGTCATGCAGCCCCTCACCTTGGCCGATGAGCTGGAAGTGGAGCCCGCCGGACGGGGGCTGCAGGTGGAGTGCCGGGGGGCTGAGCTCCCCGAGGGCCCGGACAACCTGGTGTGGCGGGCGGCGCTGGCCTTTTTCGCCGCCGTGGGGATAGAGCCGAAGGCACGTCTGCGCCTGAAAAAACGCATCCCGGTGGCCGCCGGGTTGGGGGGCGGCTCCAGTGACGCCGCGGGCACACTGGCAGCCCTGAACGCCCTGTGGGGGGAGCCCCTGGGCCGGAGGGAGCTCACGGAGCTGGCGGCGGCCCTGGGCGCGGACGTCCCGTTTTTCCTCTCCCCCCGGCCCCAGGTGGGGCGGGGCCTCGGCCACGAGCTCGCGCCCCTGGACCTGCCTCCCTACTGGTATGTGCTCCTCAACCCCGGCTTTCCGGTATCCACGGCCTGGGTATATCGGAACCTGGACCTCGAGGCCTTGGGGAGGGAGGGGGCCCCATACCGGGATTCCTGGGAGGGGGAGCGGCCGGAGAGCTGGGTGGCCAACGATCTGGCGACGGTGACCCTGAAGGCCCACCCGGAACTGACCCTCTGGCTGAGGCGCCTGAGGGAGTTGGGGGCCCGGGTGGCGGGCATGTCCGGGAGCGGCCCCACCCTCTTCGGCCTGTTTGGCGATCGGGAGGGGGCCTGGGCCGCGGCACAGGAGTTACGATCCCCCTTTCCCGGCTGGCTGGCCGTGGCCCGGGGCCTCACGGGCACGGAGGCCGCCGGCTGGGAGGAAGAGGCATGGATAATCTGAAAATCTTTTCCGGCAATGCCAACCGGCCTCTGGCAGAGAAGATCTGCGAGTACCTGGGGGTGCCCCTGGGGGAGGCGTCGGTGGGCCGCTTCTCCGACGGCGAGATCTCCGTGGAGTTCAAGGAGAACGTCCGGGGCCGGGACGTTTATGTCATCCAGCCCACCTGCATCCCCTGCAACGAACACCTGATGGAGCTCCTTTTGATGATGGACGCCCTGCGCCGGGCCTCGGCCCAGAGCATCACCGCGGTGGTGCCCTATTACGCCTACGCCCGTCAGGACCGCAAGACCGCGCCCCGGGTGCCCATCTCCGCCAAATTGGTGGCCAACCTCATCACCTGCGCCGGCGCCAGCCGCCTGCTCACCATGGACCTGCACACCGGCCAGATCCAGGGGTTTTTCAACATCCCGGTGGATCACCTCTACGCTGCGCCGGTGATGCTGGACTACATCCGGCAGAACCTGGGCACTGATCTGGTGATGGTCTCCCCCGACGCCGGGGGGGTGGAGCGGGCCCGGGCCTTCGCCAAACGCCTGAACGCCGGGCTGGCCATTATCGACAAGCGCCGGGAGGCCACGGTGATCACCGCCATGACCCTGATCGGCAATGTCTGGGGCAAGGAGGCGGTCATCCTGGACGACATGGTGACCACCGGCGCCACCCTCATCAAGGCGGCGGAGCTCCTCATCCGCCATGGCGCCCGGGCCGTGCACGCCTGCGTCACCCATGCGGTTCTGTCCCGGAATGCGGTGGCCAGCCTGAAGAGCTCCCTCCTCCAGACCCTGGCGGTGACGGATACTATCCCCTTAAACCCGGAGGCCCAGGAACTGGACAAGATCAGGGTTCTCTCCGTGGCGCCCCTTCTGGGGGAGGCCATCCGGCGCATTCACCAGCGGGATTCCGTAAGCTCTCTCTTTGTCTGAGGGAGGGCAAACCGCGCTGCCGCCGCCAGGCCCCGGGGAGGCGTGCCCCTCGGCCTGCCTGTGTGGGTCAGCCCCGCTGGTCGGGTCTTCCTCCCGCCGGGCCGGGGTGGCCTGAAGAAGAGAGATGTCCGTGCACCCACCGCCCCCGGCGGACACTTGGCTGATTGCCGGCCTGGGAAACCCCGGGCCCCGCTACGCCCACACCCGCCACAACCTGGGCTTCTGGGTGGTGACGGCCCTGTCGGCGCGCTGGGGCATTCCTCTGGACCGGGAAAAAATGGAGGCGGTCTGGGGTCAGGGGCGGGTGGGGGCGCAGCGGGTGATCCTGGTCCAGCCCCAGACCTACATGAATCTGAGCGGCCGGGCGGTGGCCGCCCTGCTGCGCTACTTCCAGCTTCCCCCCGGGGCCCTGGTGGTGGTGCACGATGACCTGGATGTGCCCGCCGGGAGGCTGAAGCTGGCCTTTGACGGCGGCGCCGGCGGTCATAAGGGGGTGCTCTCCGTGGCCGCAAGCCTGGGCACCCTGGATTTTTACCGGGTCAAGGTGGGGATCGGGCGGCCCCCCGCCGGAATGGCAGCGGAGGCCTTTGTCCTGGCGCCCCTGGCGGGGGCGGAGGAGGAGATCCTGGCGGAAGCCGCGGCCCGGGCGGCCGCCGCGGTGGAGGTTCTGCTCACCGGGGGCCTGGCGGCGGCCCAGAACCGCTTCCATGGGACCAGCCCTCCGGCCCTGTCCCCCAAGGGCCCGGACGGGTCGTGAGCGCCGTCCCCGCCGGGCGGGGGGAAAAGGACGTTTCATCCTGAGACCGGGCGTCCGGTTCCGGCGCCCCAAGGAGAGAAAACCATGGCTCCCGGACGGGAGGATGACGAGGAGAGGGAACGCCCCAGCTGGCGGGAGATCGACAAGCGGCGGGACCGGCCCCGGGAGCGGGCCCCGGCCCGGGAGCGGCTGCCCCGGAAACAGGCGGAGTGGGTCCGGAAACAGGCCCTGAAGCAGGCGGAGGCCCTGTTCAAGGGCAAGCGGGGCCGGCCGGAATACCAGAAGGCCCTGAAAGAGCTGGAAGAGGCCCGGGGCACCCGGAAGTTTGTCCCCCTGGCCCGGAAATTCCTGGAGGAATACGGCCTTCCGGAGGAGTGGGGGACCCTCAACCTGCTGCTCGACTTTCCCGACCCGGAGGTGGTGGAACAAGCCCTCACGGCCATGGCGGAGCAGTGGCCGAAGCGGAGCTTTGTGGAGCAGCAGGGTTTCAAGAGCCGCCTGAAGATCCTGCAGCTCACCAGTCCCCAGGCGGCGGTGCGGCGCCGGGCGGAGGAGCTGCTCGGTGCCTTGGGCTGAGGGCGAGGGGGCTCCGGAAAAAATAAAAAAATATGATTTTTTATAAAAAATATTTGACATAATTTTTTAGGTGCCGGTATACTGACCCCACCATGGGCCGCTCCCCGCCGGAATCACCACCCGGAGCCGGCCGTCTGCACAAGGAGGTGCCATGGAAGGGAATCCGGCCGCCCACCCCCGGGAATACTCCCCCCAGGATGGGGAACCCCTCCCCGGCTTCTTCACCTGGGATGCCAGGCTCACCGATCTCCTGGCCCGCCTGCCCTCCCTGGCCGCCACCGACCTGCCGGTGCTCATCCTGGGGGAGCCGGGCACCGGCAAAGAGCTGGTGGCCCGGGCCCTCTGGGCCTTAAGCCCCCGCCGCTGCCAGCCCCTGGCCCGCCTCAACTGCGCCGCCCTCTCCCCGGAGCTGGCCACCAGCGAGCTCTTCGGCCACGTGCAGGGCGCCTTCACCGGCGCGCTGCGCAGCTATCCCGGCCGCTTCCGCCTGGCCCATCGGGGCACCCTCTTCCTGGATGAGGTGGGGGACCTGCCCCTCAGCGTCCAGCCCCGGCTTCTGCGGGTCCTGGAGCAGGGGGAGATCGAGCCGCTGGGGGGCGGCGAGGTGCAGAAGGTGGATGTGCGCCTCCTGGCCGCCACCAACCAGCCCCTCCCGGAGCTCATCGCCCAGGGCCGCTTCCGCCAGGATGTCTATGACCGCCTGGCGGTCCTGGTGGTGCACCTCCCTCCCCTGCGGGAGCGGGGGGACGATGTCCTCCATCTGGCCCGTCTGTTTTTGCGGGAGGAAGGCCGGCGCTACGGCCGGGAGGGTCTGGAGCTCACCCCCCCGGCGGAGCGGCGTCTCCGCCGCCACCCCTGGCCCGGCAATGTCCGGGAGCTGAGAAATGTCATCCTGCGGGCAGTGGTCTTCAGCCGGGGCCGCCTCCTCCGGGAGGAGGACCTCCTGTTTGCCCCCGCCCCGGTGGCGGCGCCGCGGAGGCTCCCCCCGGCTCCGGTGCGGCCGGTGCGGGAGGAGCTGGAGGAGCTCCTGAGGCAGAGTGGCGGCAATGTCTCGGCGGTGGCCCGGCGCCTTCAGGTCTGCAGCCGCACCGTCTACCGCTGGCTCAAGGCCCTGGATCTGGATGTCCAGGCGCTGAGGGCGGCCAGTCTGGGAAATTGGGCGGCCTCCGGGGGTATGGGAGTGCGCGCCTCTTCCGGGATGCTGTCCCCCCAGCTCTGAACCGCGGGGGAGGGACAGGGGACCAGGTTCCCTGGCCCTCCGCCAGGGCGGCGGCCGCAAGCCCAAAAGAAAAGCCCTTCCCCCAAAGGAAGGGCTTTTCCGTTATATATTGACGTGCTGACCTACAGCACGGCGCGTACTGCGGCCCGGGCCAGCTCCATGATGCTGTTGGGGGCCACCCCGAAATACAAGATAGTGGCGCACAGGGCGTAATTCAAGGCCCGCATGGGCGGGGAAAGATGGATGGGCGGCAGTTTGGCGTCCACAAAATAGGCGGCGTACACCACCCGGAGATAGAAATACAGGGACAGGGTGCCGTTCACCGCGCCGATGAGCACCAGCCAGAAATAGCCCTGGTTCATGGCGCTGGTGAAGAGGAAGAGCTTGCCGGTGAAGCCGATGGAGGGGGGCACGCCCGCCAGGGCGAAGATGCCCAGGATGAGGCTCATGGACAAAAGCGGGCTGCGGTGATACAGCCCCGCCAGCTCGGCGATTTTCAGGTCCCGGCCGTCCTGGGCCACCTGGGTGAGGACCATAAAGACGGTGAAGTTCATCACCAGGTAGGCCAGGGCGTAATAAATGGAGCTGGCCAGCCCGGTCTCCTGCAGGGTGAGGATGCCGATGAGGACGTAGCCAGCGTGGGCGATGCTGGAGTAGGCCAGCATGCGTTTGAGATCCTTCTGGATGATGGCCACCAGATTCCCCAGGGTCATGGAGAGGATGGAGAGGAGCACCAGGATCTGGGTGAAGTGGTAGCCGTACTGGCTGCCCAGGATCGCCAGGCGGATGAGGAGGGCCACCGCCGCGGCCTTGGAGGCAGTGGCGATGAAGGTGACCACCTGGTGGGCACCGCCCTGATAGACATCCGGGGCCCAGAAGTGGAAGGGGAAGATGCTCAGCTTGAAGAAGAAGCCCGCCATGGCCAGGGTGAGGCCCACCACCCCGATGGGGCTGGCCACGAGCTCCGGCATGCGGTGGATGATATCCGCCAGATAGGTGGAGTGGGTGGCCCCGAAGATGTAGCTCAGGCCGAAGAGCATGAAGCAGCTGGACACCGCGCCGAAAAAGAGATATTTGGCGCCCGCCTCCACATCGATGTCGTCGCCCCGGCGTAAAGGTACCAGGATATAGAGGGAATAGGAGGAGAGCTCCAGGGCCACGTAGATGGTGAGGAGCTCCACGGCGCTCACCAGCATCATCATGCCGATGGTGCAGGTGGTGAGGAAGAGATAGAACTCGGCGTGGTTGCGCTCCTCAATGCTGGGGAGGTTCCGGGAGATGGTGAGCACCAGAAAGAGTCCCAGGGCCAGGGCGAGCTTGAAGATCTGACTGAAGAGGTCCACCCGGTACGAGCGGAAGAAGAGCTCCCCCTGCTGCCCCAGGAACAGGAGGGCCACCAGCACCCCCCCGGCGGAGAGGATGAGAGCCACCCGATAGTCCGCCGCCGCCCGGGGCTGCTGCCTGAGGGTCAGGAAGAAGAGCACCAGGGCCATCAGCAGAAAATAGATTTCCACTCCGAAGCGCAGCATACTCATGGTTACAGTCCCTGGATGAAGGGGATGATGGAGGTTTTGATCATGCCCACCATGTATTGGGGGAAGATGCCGAAAAACACCAAAAAGCCGATGAGAATCATGCGGGGCAGGCCCAGAAAGGGGCTGACGTCCTCAAAATGCACAAACTTGGGATTGGGCTCGTTGAAGAAGGTGTTCTGCACCACCCGGAGGGCGAAGAGGGCCCCCACCACCAGGGCGGCGATGGCCAGCAGACCCCGGAGGGGGAAGACCTTGACTGCGGCCACCATCACCAGGAGTTCGGCCCAGAAGCTGGCCATGCCGGGAACCCCGGCGCCACACAGGGCCGCGGTGATGAAGAAGGCGCTGGCCACCGGCATGATGCGGGAGAAGCCTCCCAGCTCGTGGATCTCCCGGGTGTGGGTGCGGTCGTAAATGAAGCCCACCGCGGAAAAGAAGAGGGCGGTCATGACGCCATGGGCGAACATCTGGAAGACCGCGCCGTTGAGGCCGTCCACCGTGCCAGTGGCCAGCCCCAGGGAGACGATGCCCATGTGGGACACCGAGGAATAGCCGATGACGTATTTCAGGTCAGTCTGGGCCAGCCCCACGAAGACGCCATAGACAATGCCGGTGGCGGCCAGAAGGGCCATCAGTTGGGCCCAATACTGGAAACCCAGGGGACAGAGATACATGGCCACCCGCAGGATGGCAAAGGAGCCCAGCTTCATGAGCACCCCGGCGTGGAGCATGCTCACCGCGGTGGGCGCCGCCACGTGGCCCACGGGAGACCAGGTGTGGAACGGCCAGACACCCGCCAGCACCCCGAATCCCAGAAACATGAGGACAAAGGCGATCTTCTGGATCCAGGGGGAGAAGGGCACCCCGTGCAGGCGCACGATATCAAAGGTGAAGAGCCCGGAGCTGGAGTACAAAAGCAGGATGCCCGGGATGATGAGACCGCTGCCGGCCATGAGGTAGAGAGTGAGCTT
>Ga0197142_1001264_pt1 | contig 23297 bp, 19 predicted proteins | sample GBS60_MetaG_FD_148614 | JGI IMG/M metagenome (GOLD analysis project Ga0197142, IMG submission 148614) | Sediment microbial communities from Great Boiling Springs, Gerlach, Nevada, United States - GBS 60_MetaG | ecosystem: Environmental > Aquatic > Thermal springs > Hot (42-90C) > Sediment... | reverse complement strand
AATGCCTTGATTTCCTTGTATCCCTTGGTTTCCTTGGACTCCCTGGATCCCCTGATTACCTTGAACACCAGCAGGACGCCATTCTCCAGGAGGCACATAGGGTAAAAAGCCTGGACGAAGGGGATTCCTTCCTGGCTGAGCTTTCACCCCGGTCATCCAAGCCACTGATGCCCCAACCCCCAACACACAAACTACCAGACCCAGCCGACTGGGCAAACGACGCAACATTGTTGCTCCTTCCATTGGAAAAAAGATGGTCCCACAGCTCACCAACGAGAGGGGTGCTCATCGACGCATGCGTCGTGGGTACCTGACCGCCAGGTGGTCCCGCAGCGCACGTAGTGTTCAGCATATGCATGGAGAGGAAAAATGCGTGAGGATAGTTTCAAAATTGTAAAAAAGTTGACTCATGCCCCCGCTTTCCTTCTGGAGTTGGGGGGATGCGCACGCCGCTAGCATCCCAATGCTAAAGCTTTTACGGAATTGATGTCTGCAAGGATTGACTCAATGTTCAAAAATCACCGCGGAGGGTAAAAAAACCACCAAGAATCGTAAGCAATATCCGATCATGACATCGTATTGTCAGATGGAGCTGTTCTCCGCCATCGAGGCGCAGCTGCAATCCGATCACTTTGTTTTTCTCAGTGCCGAGGATGTCTTGCAATTGCTCGCCGACTTCCTCGTCGCCTGTGAGGATGCGGGCCAGTTCTGAGATATGTTTCGGTCGAAAGTACCATTCAAAGGCAGGTCCCGTTGCTGGTTGCAATTGACTGATCTGCTGTAATACGGTCAGCGCATCTGATCCCGCTGCCAGACTGAGAGCGTCCGGACCGCAGGCGAAGTAGATAGCGGGGTCCTCACCGAAAAGTTGCTCGCCACGATCCCGAACCTCTGCAGGCAACAGTGGCCAGATTTTCAAACGATGTACGGTCCATCCTCCTGCTCTGCCCACGCCCATCTGCAGGAAGGGTGCCCACGCACGTTGTCGCGCCACCTCATGCAATGCCTTCTCGACGGCCCTGGAACCCGTACAGCTCCAGACCAATGCCGCACTGTAGTGTCCCTTGGCGTTGGGCTCTCGCAGCAGCAAGGCTCCCTCAAGCTTTCCGGCTTCACCGTCCCGTTGCCAGTTCCGTGCAATTTCCAGAAACACTTCGGCGATTTCTTTCGGCACATCCAACTCTTTGAGCTCCTTTTGTGCAACGTCTCCCAAAGTGCTCCACAACTTCCGCCACTCAGGAGAAAATTGAGGAGGTTGTATGATCAGGGACATCGCACTCGGTTCGAGTTGGGCCAACCCTGCGAAACGTTGTTGTCCACCTCCCCGTTGCTGCACAACCCGGGACAAGAGGGTATCAACCTTAGGTCGCAGGCTCATATCGACAATGAATTGGCCGCCGGGATCACTGAGTTCCCAACGGATTTGCGCTTCGATTTCCTCTGCTTCCTGAGCGATGCTCCGAATGTTCCGGATCGTCCAAGCAGGAACACCGTCGAAAAAGACCTTGGCCAGATCGGTTGCACTACCTGCGTCTCCGGCAAACGATGCCCGGATATCCGCAACTCCATTCTCGAATTCCCGGATCAGGGCTTTGATCAGAGTTGGCGGCACACGTCCGGGATAAAGTCGGATGCTGGCGAGTGCTTGGGGGCGCTCCTTCCACAAATCCTCCGGAGCAGGCCAGGCCGCCGCGGGCCAGGGTTGGTCCGAATTCATGATGAGATAGGCCCAGTTTTCTCCGATGAACCGAAGAGATGAGGTTTTGGGTTTGTCGAAGAACAACGTGAAATCGTCGGGAAAATCCACTTTATACACGAGAGGATCTTTAGCCTCTTTTTCCCAGCGGATCTTGAGTCGTCGTAACAAATCCAGAAAAGCCTCTTGGCCTGTGGTGGGGAGGATCAGCACCAACACCGCGTTTTCTGGTTTATCACGCCACAGGCCAAAACCACCCCATGGTCGGTTCAGATCCAGACCAGCGAATCCCTTTTCTCCCAGCCGATTTTTGAGCCCTTCATCAAACGATTTCACCTCTTGGTCGCCGCCTTTCCTGCCCGCACGACGAATGGCCTCGCGGGTCATAGCCAGCATCTGACCCATCGGTTGGAATTGAAAGACCCACGTAGGCTGGATCACCCGGGGCGGTTGCTGTCCAGGGTTCTGAGAGCGTTCCTGGGCCTTCGTGCTCGGCATATTCCCCGTGTAAACCGCATAAAGGATCGGAACGAACAAGAGCCATCCCAGACGGACGTAACCCGTAGACATGATCAGTTTCCTGAAACGATTGTTTGGGGACCAATTGATTCGCGCCCAGTATGATAACACCTCAACGGATAGCTAGCAATGTGGGAATCAACTCAGCACTCTGCGTTTGAGATAGGCATGTTGATGCTGCGGAGAACAAATGATACCGAGGTGGTCGCCACTCTGCAGGACAGAACAGAATGCTTGCCTGAGGGTAAAGAACGCGATATACCGCAGGGCAACCCTGAAATCTCAGTCACAAAAGGGCATTCTTCTCCTCATTTATGGGAGGTGCAGGAATCATGGTTCCGATCGATTTGACCGGTCAAGTGGCTCTGGTGACAGGCGTGGGGGATAACCACAGTTTTGCCTGGTACATCGCCAAACGGTTGCAAGAAGCCGGGGCGACGATTGTGCTGGCGTGCCATCCCCGCGTCGTCAACATTGTCGAAGGTTTGCTCCGCAGCCAGCACGCAGAGGACGTGGAGTCCCGGAAGCTTTCCAACGGTCAGGAGTTCCAACCTGCCAAAATCTATCCCTGCGACGTCAGTTACGACACCATGGACGATGTCCCTCCCGAAGTCAAGAACGACCGACGTTATGCACGTTTTGCCGAGTATTCGATTCAAGGTACCGTGGACGCCATCGGCAAGGAATTCGGAGGTATCGACATCCTGATCCACTCGATTGCTTTCAGTCGTGAAGTGACTAAGCCACTGCTGGAGACCAGCCGGAAGGCCTATCACGAAGCCATGGGGATTTCTGCCTATTCGCTCACAAGCCTGGTGCGTGCCGCGGTGCCATACATGAGTCATCGACCCTCCGGTGCAAGTGTCGTGGGCTTGACCTATGTCGCGGCGGAACGCGTCGTACCCCATTATGGCGGAGGGATGGCCACGTGTAAGGCGGCTCTCCAGATCGACGCCAAACAGTTAGCCTGGTTCGTAGGAGATCGCAACATTCGCGTCAATCTGATCTCAGCAGGTCCCTACGGCAGTCGGGCAGCACGAGCCATCAACAAGGATTTTGACAAGCTGATCCAGCATGCAGCCGAGCACTCGCCGCTGCGCCGACCGATCAAGCCGCAGGAAGTCGCTGATGGCGTGCTTTTCCTGTGTAGTCCCTTGGCCAGCGCGATCACCGGCCAAATCCTTTATGTCGATTGCGGCTACAATATCATGGCTACGTGATGGGCTTTGGCATCTGTTTGTAACAGCGTCTTCCATCTCCTGTCCCGATCCACTAAACTGCAGTTATTGCCCATCTCGTACCTGGAGGAACTCCCATGAGTATATCAGTTGTGTGTCCGCAATGCGCCTCACACTTGAATGCCCCAGACATTGCGGCGGGTAAAAAAGTGAAATGCCCCAAATGCCACTCTTTGGTTAGTGTTCCAAGTAGCACATCCGGGCCGTCTGCTGGATATGTGCTGGTAGAATCGCCCGCTGCTGCCCCAGCTGTTCCAGCCTCAGGAGGCCCATCCCGACGACTTCTGTCAGAGGCCGCCGAGGAAGGCGATGATGGTGTCCCCGTACGAAGCAAACAGCGTAAACAACCGGCTTCCGACAGTAATGTGATGCTCATTCGCAATATCATCGGAGGTATAGTCCTTGTTATACTGTTAGGTATTGCTGGTTATATTTATTACACCAAGTTTTTTGCTGATAGGAATGATGAAGATCAAGCCTCCGCTTCCTCAAGCAATAATAATACAGCTACTCCCCCACCGGGTGGATTTGTACCGCTCGAAAAAGCCCAGGATATGGGCAAAGGTACGCCCTTGATTCCTCTGATCCCAGGTGGGCCAGTTGCCGGCGGGGTAGGGCCTAAGCCAGGAGGCGGTGCTCCGACACCGGGAATTGGCGGCGGCTCACCCCGACCCAAAGGTGTCAGCAGTCTGACAGTTACTACCCCTGCAGGACTGACCGTCACCTTTCCAGGACCTCCGCGAAAGTCCGAGAATCTCAGCCGACAATGGTTGCGCAAACACAATCTCATAGGAGATGTTTACCTCTGGATCGAAGGTGGAAATGCTTGTACCCTGGTCTCCGCCCAAAGTCCCCAGGAAATTGCCGAAGATCAAATCAGAAGAGTCTGTGAATCGATTGTTCAAGAGTTGGCCAATTTGGACTCAGGTTACAAATTAGTGGAACGTAATACCATTACCCATAATAATCGCGTTTTTGACCGATTCCTCAGTCGAAGTTCCGACGAAGAAAAAAGTATAGAGACATGGATGCTGATTTCAGGGAAAAATATATTTATCGCATCTGTAGAAACAATAAAGAGCGAAGCATCACCTGCTGTACAACAATTCCTGAACAATATCCGTTGATCGAAGAAGGGAGCCTCTACTAGTCCCTTTGCTTTTGAGGATTATTGAGCCAAAGCAAAATGTTGCTCTCCTGATCGTTGCTGACCTCGACGATACAACGGCGGATGAGTTCCAATAACGCCAGGAATATCCCAATGAGTCGTAAACGTACATAAGGTGGTTGAAATATATCAATGAATTTGACGGGACTAGTTTTTTTCAGCAATTGAATGATTTCATTTTCGTAAATTTGTTGGGGAACATCATCCATTTGAATCGACGGTGTCTCAGCGGGTTGAATCTCCCGGAGGATTCGTGCAAAAGCAGCAATGAGATCCCACAACTCCACCGGCTGAATTCTGACAGCATGCGAAGAGGTCGACTCCGCTGAAGCTTTATCGTCCCATCGTGGATAACGTGTGTGGTATGCCCCCGCTTGAGCTTCCAGTCGTTCTGCCGCCTCTTTGATTTGTTTGTATTCAAGGAGTTGATGGATCACGTTGGTGTGTGATCCACTGGGATCCTGAACTTCTGAATCGGTTTCTTGATCCTGGAACGCCGGGAGCAAGATGCGGCTTTTCATTTCCATCAATCGCGAAGCCATAACCAGGAATTCGCTGGCCACCTCCAGCTTCAATAGATTCAATCCGTTGAGATTAATGATAAATTCCCTGAATTGGTCTGCTATGCGAGCTATGGATATTTCATGAATTTGTAATTCATTCTTACGTAAAAGGTATAAAAGTAAATCTAAGGGACCATAATATTTGTCAAGGTTAATCTTGAAAAGATGGGGCGCTGATGATGGACAGCTGTAATCCAAATGCATGATATTTTACAATTTATCGGGAATTATATGACTGTGCCATCAGGTATGATAGAGCCGCGGGGGATGCAGATGATGCCATCCCGGATATAGTACAGGCCATTCTGACCATCGTAATGTTGGCGGCCTTCGCGATTGATGAGTTGGACATAGTGGCCGATACGGCTGTCTTTATCCAGGATAGCTCGCTCAATGATCGCGCCATCGCCGATGTTAAGATTGGGACGCTGCAGGCGAGCATTTTCGAGTTTCTGCTGTTCCGATTCATAAGCATCGGAACCTAACATAACAGTCTCACGAAGTACACAATTGCGCCCAATAATGCTACGGACACCGATGAGGCTTCGTTCAATCCGTGTGCCTTCCCCAATCACACATCCATCAGCGATCAAGCTCTGTTCGAGGACTGCCCCATTGACACGACTGGCTGGTAGATTCCGCATACGTGTGTAAATGGGGCCATCCGGGCTGAAAAAATCGAAAGGCGGGTTTGATCGAGCCAGCGCAATGCTCGCTTCATGGTAACTCTTGATGGTTCCCAGGTCTTCCCAATACCCATCGAAAAAGTGAGCGATCATGCGCTTGTTTTTATAATGACGGGGAAAAACTTCCTTGCCGAAATCCGTTGCCAACGGTCGAGCGGTCAGAACTTCATAGAGAACCTCTGTGCGAAACAGATAGATACCCATATTGGCTAAGTAGTGCCGGTTGTTACAGGGAATACCACGCCGTTCCAGCCACTCCGCCGGGACGTAGAACGGCTCACGTTCTTCGCGTGTCTTCGGCTTTTCCACAAATCCCGTAATGCGATTGTGGGCATCCACGCTGATCAACCCGAATCCACTGGTTTGCTCTTCCTGCACGGGAATAGCTGCGAGCGTGACATCGGCTTGCGTACTATAGTGAGTTTCGATGAGATGTCGAAAATCCATGCGGTAAAGTTGATCACCCGAAAGAATCAATACATCGTCTGGTTTTTCTCTGTCGATGTAGGGAATGTTTTGCCGTACGGCATCCGCAGTTCCTTGATACCAATCGGTGCTTTCATTGGTTTGCTGGGCGGCGAGTATCTCGACGAAACCCTGGCTGAACATGTCAAATTTATAGGTATTGGCAATATGGCGGTGAAGACTCACAGAAAGAAATTGTGTGAGTACATATATGGATTTCAAACCACTGTTGATACAGTTGGAGATGGGTATATCGATCAGCCGGTATTTGCCTCCTACAGGGACGGCGGGTTTGGATCGGGAACGGGTGAGAGGGAACAGGCGGGTGCCTCTACCTCCTCCCAAAATCAGTGCCAGTACCTTGCGCATAGTCATTCGCTCAGAACGGTCAGGGCCAACCAAGCGGGGCTAACAGGCTGTGCGACACTACCCTTTTGTATTTTTAGCAGTTGACAGCATGAATGCTAGAAGAGTCTTTCCTTTCGCAGTTTAGCATGGGACGTAGAGATTACTTGCACACGGGGTGGCCGGACCGCCAGGGACTGCGGCGACGCTTATACCCGTGTAGTTGTCTCCTGTATACCCGTGTAGTTGTCTCCTGTGTCGCCTGGTTAGGGTCGTCGCGGGGGTTCTCCTTTACCCATCGACTCAAAAGGAGAATATGCTAATCTTGGGTGCAGGGATAGTTTTCACGGGTAGCGTGGTGCACGTTCCCAAAATGCAGGTAACGGAGAGCCTATTATGCCGACGAAATCCATCATCATCCGAGCGAGCGTGTGTCTGGGGATACTTGTTATTCCTTTGGCAGTGCATGCGGATGAGCATCCTTATGCCCGGGTTCTCGTTGGCGATTATGCTACCTACACCATAAAGACTAAAGTTGCGGGAATTGTTGTTGAAGGAATCGTTACACAAACAGTTACTGCCAAGACAGATAAGGAGGTAACCGTCAAGATAACGGGTAAGATTACATTCATGGAGAATCAACAGATTATCCCTCCCCGGGAGCAAAAGATAGACCTCTCTAAGCCTTTCAATCCGACGAAATTCTACATTCCATTGCCTCAAGGGGCGGAACTACAGGTACAAAAAGCCCGCGAAGGATGGGAGAAGATCTCCATAGGAGATAGAAGTTATTACTGCACATGGACAGAGTATAATATTCAAGCGAAAGCACTAGGCACTGATCTCAGCTCTGTAGTTAAGGTATGGATTTGCCAAGATATACCAATGGGTGTAGTAAAGATGGTTATGAATGCCGCACCTCCTAATACCAATCAAAAAATAGAGACAATTTTAGAATTGAAAGCAATGGGGAATGCGCGATAACTGTAGATTGCCACTGAAGTATATTTTGGGGCAAAGTAGAGTATTCTTGAGCAAAACGTTGGCCCTTCATGGACTACCTGAGAGTATTTTTTTGCGCCAATCGTTGAGAATGTCCTGGAGGGTTTGCTCGATGGGAATTTGGGGCTGCCAGCCAGTGCACTGATACAGCTTTTGTGTGTTCGCTTTGGTCACCAAGGTGTCATTGCTTCGTCGGGCTTCTTTACGCTCTCGGATTTCCAAGGGAATGCGAGCCAATTGTATCAATCGCTCGAGCAGGTCTCCGACGCGAAAAGCTTGTCCGCGTCCAGCGTTATAAGCTTCGCCGCTACGCCCCCGTTGTAAGAGCAGCGGGAAGGCAGCCACCATGTCACGGACGTCGGTGATGTCCCGTTGGGCGGAGAGGTCACCAGTTTCAATGACAGGGGCCTGGCGTCCTGCCTCGGCGGCGGCAATCTGGCGGGCAAAGTTGGCGATGGCGTAGTCGGCGCTTTGCCGCGGCCCTATTTGATTGAAGAGGCGGATCCGGATGATGTCGAGGCCGGGGTACCGGGTGTATTGATAACTCAGAATGTCAGCGGCGGCCTTGCTGGCGGCATAGGGAGTAGCCGGTTTGAGGGTTGTTCGTTCGTCACACATCCCTCCAAATTCATCAGGTTCCCCGTAAATCAAGCCGGTGGAAACATACAAAATCCGCGGTCGTTGTCCAACACGGATGACAGCGTCGTAAAGGTTGCGAGTGCCCTGCAGATTGTCACGCCAGCACAGATCCGCTTCTGCATAAGACCGGCCCGGATTGGCATAACCGGCTAAATGGATGATCCAATCGGGGCGAACCTGCTCCAGAATCATTTCGAGGCGTGCGAGGTCCTGGAGTTCGCCTTGTAGGAGCTCGACGTGAGAGGTCAAATGTTGGAGTCCCGCGGGCCAACGACCATGACGGCACATGCCGTAGAGATGATGGTTTTCACCTGCCAGCTTTTCGAGCAGGTGGCCACCGACAAATCCCGTAGCTCCTGTCACGAGAATACGCATAACACCGCAGCGTGCCTCAAAATCCCGCGTCAGATTCCCTTGGCCTTGAAGTCAGGTATGGGTTTACCTTGCAGTCGAGCCAGGTCAGCCAGCACCATTCGTTCAACCAATTGTTCGAAAGTCACTTCAGGCTTCCAGCCCAGTTTGGCTCGAGCTTTAGAAGCATCTCCGATGAGCAGATCCACTTCGGCCGGACGAACGAGTGTGGGGTCGATCTCCACATATTTTTGCCAGTTCAAGCCCACGACGTCGAAAGCCAGCTCCACCAGGCGACGCACCGTGTGAGTCTTGCCAGTAGCGATGACGTAATCGTCTGGCTGGTCTTGCTGCAACATCAACCACATGGCCCGGACGTAATCTCCAGCAAATCCCCAATCACGCTGAGCCTCGAGGTTGCCCAACTTGAGCGTGCGAGCCAGCCCCAGTTTGATCCGAGCCACACCGTCACTCACCTTGCGTGTCACGAACTCCCGTCCCCGTCGCTCGCTCTCATGATTGAATAATATCCCGCTGCAGCAGAACATGCCGTAGCTTTCCCGATAGTTGACCGTGATCCAGTGACCATAGACCTTGGCGACACCGTAGGGACTGCGGGGATAAAACGGGGTCGTTTCTTTCTGGGGAACCTCGACGACTTTGCCAAACATTTCACTAGAGGATGCCTGGTAGAACCGAATGTGGTCGCGTCCCAACAAGCGGATCGCTTCTAGCATCCTGGTGACCCCGATAGCTGTAAACTCTCCCGTGAGAACAGGTTGTTTCCAGCTGGTGGGCACAAAACTCATCGCTGCCAGGTTGTAAACCTCGTCGGGTTTGACTTCCCGCATCACATCAATGATCGAAAGCTGGTCGAGCAAGTCGGCTTGATGCAAATGGATCTTTCCGGCCAGATGTTCGATCCGCTCGAAGTTTTCCGTGCTCGAGCGCCTCACGATGCCATGGACTTCGTACCCCTTCTCCAGAAGAAATTCCGATAGATAACTTCCATCCTGACCAGTTATGCCGGTAATCAGCGCACGCTTCATAGTGGATCACCTCTCCTTGGCCGTTGCAGTGGACTTCTGAAATTCGTTGTGAGGTCCGCCTCCCTGAGCTCCTTCTCAAGCATTTCCCTCGAAAGAAGGAACCGATTTTCACTCTAACTCAAAAAACGATTCCAACCAACCCCGCTTTGGAAAGCCTGCCAGAACTTTCCCTGTTGTTTCTCGCCATTCCTTCGGTGACGGTAAGGATGGGCCTCTTGTGCGCTATCAGCCTGATTCTCGGCGTGTCATCGACTCACCGGATGCTGGACTGTTGTCAATGTGCCATCACCATTTCTCATTTTTCGATCGTGGCAGAATCTTGTCTCGGGTGAGGTCGGAGATCACTAGATCACGTTGTAGGGATCAATCAGGTCCTGTTGCCAGCTAGACCGCTGCAAGTTGTGCTGGCTCTGTAAACATGCATGCAAATCCCTTGAGGTAGCAGGAATTTCTCTGGGATAACTACAGAGTGCTGTAAAGCCGGTCCATGATGGAGTCTGAAAGGAATCCACCCACTGTCGGCCTTGAGTGATGGACACCCAGTCAAATCCGTGGGAACTTCTGGGACGATGATGTCGGTTTTTTAGAAACGATGTATTCTGGTTTTCACAATGGTGGTTCATGGTCTCTACCTCTGTCTCTGTACCTCTGTCCGGAAATCGCGGTGGCTGCCACAGGATGATCCTAGAAGTCGTTGTTGTTCCTGCTTGGCCTGCCGCAGGAGGGCATTTCGACAACTGTCGACCTGAGGAGGGCATGTCGACAACTTTCGACCTAGTTAACTGGAAATATGTATCATAAAATTCGAGAAGTCAAGTTTTCTGAACTTATTTTCATCAATTCTTCATGCCTGGTCCCGCAATATATCCGGGAGCATGAGGAGATGCTGGCGTTGAAGTTACTGCAGGGGTACAATAGCCTCTATGGAGCTATCATCAGAACTGGCGGCGAAACGGGATCGACTCCTGGCATGGTTGCGTGACTGCGGCCACGTGGCTGTTGCCTTGAGTGGCGGGGTGGATAGTGCGGTGGTAGCCCAGGCGGCTTACCTGGCCTGTGGCTCTCAGGCACTTGCCATCACTGCGGATAGCCCGAGTGTGCCTCGAGCGGAATTGGCGGCGGCCCGACGATTGGCCGAGCAGATTGGAATCGCCCACGTTGTATTGCCTACCCAGGAGGTCGAGAAAGCCGAATATCGCCGCAATGATGGTCTGCGCTGCTACCATTGCAAGACCGAATTATACACCCAGATCGGCCGCTATTTACGAAGCCGTGGGGAACCGGAGAGCATTTGGACCATTGTGAGTGGGGCGAATCGGGATGATGTGGGGGACTTTCGCCCGGGGTTACAAGCGGCGGCTGAGCTGGGGGTACGCCATCCGCTGCTGGAATTGGGCATAAGAAAGGATGAGGTGCGGTCGCTAGCACGGTATTGGGGTTTGCCAGTGTGGAATAAGCCTGCCTCCCCCTGCCTTTCCAGTCGTTTGGCTCCTGGGGTAGAAGTGACTGTGGAACGTTTACGTCGCATCGAAGCAGCGGAGGCGTTTCTGCGAGGCCAAGGTGTTCCGGATTGCCGGGTCCGCTATCATGGGGATGATCTGGCACGGGTGGAGGTACCCCTCGAATACCTGCCTGTGCTCGCCTCAGAGCCTGTACGTTCCCAAATGACTGATGAGTTGCTGCGTTTGGGGTTTCGTTATGTGACCCTCGACTGTCAAGGTTTGCGCTCCGGCAGCCTGAACGCTCTGGTACCCTTGGAGATCCGTCTACGCTACAGTGGTCCTATGACGAAGGAGCCTGTGGTGACTGACCTATGCCGTGGGCAGTCGCCTCCCGGTTGAATGAGAGGGAGAACACCGTCATGGGTCTGGCAAAGTTGAGTGCACAGCGTGCTCTGGATCTGTATTTTCTGGAAACGCGTGCAAAGCTGCTCGACCTGGCAGCCTTGCTCGATCGGTTCCAACGTGGTGAAGGGGCCGAATGTTTGCACCAGGATCGACGCTGGGAACAGATTCGAGCCGCCTTGGCCGTATTGAATTCCGAGGAGCCAGACAAAGCAGAGCGGATCCAGATGATTTTTTCGCAAGCTTACGATCCTGCCTGGCCTCGCCCCCAACCGCGACTTTGATTTCCGATCTCGTGCAGCTCTTCGGCCCAGCACTAAAGGTGTCGATTTCATCACCCGCCATTACCACCCATCAAAGGTGCATCCAATCTCGCTGATCTTCCTTGAGATATTCGATCTAGCATCGTGAGCTTACAGCTTCATCACCCATCAACGGCGGCAATGTCATCGATTCGTTAGTGAATGTGACGTCGTCGTGGGAGGATCGGGTCAAGTTCCGTGGCGGGATCCCCCGTGGAAAATGCTGCGAGGCGGGTGGCACCGGTTTCGAGCAGGTGTATCAGTTCCCGCTTCTCGGAGATTCCCATGAGCACAAAGACCACGTAGTTAGCATTCCTTGAAGTTGCAATCGTCGTTTTTTCGATAAAACGGATAAATCGCGCATTCTGTCCCAAGAGTCTGCAGAGTACGAGGCCGAAGAGCTTAAGACCGCGGCCTGCATGGGAAGCAACACCTGCTGTGTCGTAATACCTGGCCAGGCGACAATCGGGACCAAAAGCGCGACAGCCATTCAGTTGTCATGGGGAACGTACAGGCAAACCGCGGCGTCAGCATGAGGATGTTGAGATGGTCAGGCTCTGTTTTGCGGGGTTTCTGGTCGTAGGGCTGGTGATGGAATGCGCTGAGGTGAACGGAAGCGAAGGGGAGGTGCTCGAGGGATGGGTGGCGGCGGATGGGCGGGGTAACGGAGCGAGCCGGGGAGCAGGAATGATTCCGGCAGTCTTAGCAACAGACGCTCCTCTGGGGCTGGATGCCCAACAACCCCCGCCGCCTCCCGGTAAGGTTCCACCGATGCTGCCCCCCGTGGCACCGCCGCCCCGAGTATTGGAAGAATTGGTCACGCCCTTTGCTGTTCCCACAATGGGGGGCGGATTCCAGGGACGAGCCTATAACGAGTCGTTCGATGGCGACCTGCTGGCAGCCTTTTACCGTCGCACCGTGGTCAGTCGGCAGATGGAGATCCGGCAGGTTGGTACGCGGACCATCCGGGACGGTCAAGGGAATCTCATCCTGATTCCGATCTTCGCTCCGGTTGTCCTCGAGCAACAGCGCCAGGTGCTCATCCCGGTGGGGACACGATATAATGGGATTTCCATCACGGATAATGACAGTCCCCGGCCCACCGATCGGCTTTACTATCACCACAGTTATTACGACGGCATCGCCGCCCAATTCAATCCCGGTTTTGGCAACGTGACGCTGCACCGACCGATGATCGGGTTCGAGACAACGTTTCTTGGAGGGAATGCCTCGATCGGCTTGCGTCTGCCGTTTGTGCAACTGCACACCCCGGGTGGTCTGGCTGATGAACAAGGAGCAGGCGACCTGACCATTCTGACCAAGTTCGCCTTCCTCAACGATCCGCAGACGGGTGATGTGCTATCGGCCGGTCTGATCATCACGACTCCCACAGGTGTGGGCAATGTCCGGCTGGCAGATGGAATACGGGTGCCGCATTCCACGCTGTTTCAACCGTGGGTGGGATTTGTCAGCGTCTTCGATCGGTGGTATGTGCAAGGTGTTTCGGCCCTGATTGCTCCCACGGACAGCCGAGATACGACGCTTTGGACCAATAGCGTAGCCGCAGGCTGGTGGCTGTATCGTGCTCCGGCCGATCGGCTGATTCGGGGCATTATACCGGTGGTGGAATTCCACGTGCGGACACCCCTGAACAATCGCAATCGTGACGGTGTCGTCTTCGTTCCGGATATGCTCAATATCACCACAGGTGTTCACATTCGCTTTCCTTTTGCTACTTTAGGTGGAGCGATCAGCGTCCCGACGATAGCCCCCCGTCCATGGAATGTGGAAGCCATTGTCAACCTGACATTATGGTTCTGAGTCGTGTCGAAAGATTTGAACTATGAACATCACGCAGTTTGGAGATACTTTTCGGGTCCGGCACTTCTCATCTCGTCAAAAGCTTTGACGTTCCCGGGTCACTTGGAAGTCCGAAAGGTCGACGATTGGCAAGGAAACATTCGTCTTCGTCAAAGCGAGTCTCTTGCGACGGGTTTGTACCCGCACTTCTCATGATTCCCTCGCCATGTAAGAAATCCCAGGGATGCCGCGGGCAGAGGGAGACATCGGTTCTTCCCGGTTCGAAGAGGTCCGTTCTGAAGGCGGCGCTCATTCGAAGGAGACAGCCATGAGCAACGTGGGCCTGGTCGCGAAGGGTCGGGGAACGATCCGGAAGTACGGTGGGTTGATTGTCGGGATGGTTGGCCTGATGGCGATGGATGTATTTGGACTGTCCGTCGCAACAGATGAAAGGCAAATCGCACGGAAGAACAGCGAGAGCGATCCCTTAGGTCCTCCGCCGGCAGCCTTGGCCCCTTTTTTCCGTCCGCCGGCGGATGTGAAGCTGTCCCCCCAACGCTACCGCTCGCCCTTGCTGTTTGACGATGGGACTCCCGTGCGAACGCCCGAAGAGTGGCTGCGACGTCGTGAGCAAATCCGCCGCTACTGGTTGAAGCTGCTCGGGGAGACACCGCCGTTGCTCGATCGACCTCAGATCGAGTATCTCCAGAAGCAGGAAAAGGAGGGATATACCCAGTATCATCTTCGCTTGGAGACGGCTCCGGGCCGCCTGACAGACGATGCCTATCTTCTAATACCTCAGGGGAAGGGGATCTATCCTGCGGTGATCGTGGTTTTTTACGACGCTAAGACGGGGATCGGCGAAGGGAAGAGGCCGCATCGGGATTATGCCCGCTTGCTGGTGCAGCGTGGCTTCGTGACTCTGTCTTTGGGAAGCCCGCCGGAGACGTATTATCCGGATCGGGAACAATGCCGTGTGCAACCCCTGGCATTCCACGCCTACGAAGCGGCGAATGCCTATCGAGCCCTACGTCAGATCAAGCAGGTCGATGGACGCCGGATTGGGATCGTCGGGCATTCCTATGGGGGCAAGTGGGCCATGTTTGCCGCGTGCTTGTATGACGAATTTGCGGCGGCGGCCTGGTCCGATCCCGGCATCGTCTTTGATGAAGGGCGGCCGAATGTCAATTATTGGGAGCCGTGGTATCTGGGGTTTGAACCAGGCCGGCCGAAGCAGCGTTCCCGGGGTGTGCCCACTGAGCAGAATCCCCGCACCGGTCCCTACAAGCAATTGATAGCCGAGCAACGAGATCTGCATGAATTGCACGCCTTGATGGCCCCCCGGCCGTTTTTAGTTTCCGGCGGTGCGGAAGACCCACCCGAACGTTGGTCTGCCTTGGTGCATGCGGTAGCAGTCAACCGGCTTCTAGGTTGGGATCATCGCGTGGCCATGACCCATCGTCCGACCCATGACCCGACCGCAGAGGCCAACGAGCAACTGGCCCTCTTCTTCGAGTGGGCTTTGCAGGCAAAGAAACAGCAGTGAATGTCACCCTCATAGTTTCACCTGATAAGGCAGGGGTGAACGGAGCGTCCCCCAAGCCCCACAGACCGCGGGACGAGGGCGTCAAAGGAAAGAGCGAAAGCGACCCAGTAGCTGGGTCCGTGTTGTCCTTAGCAAAAAAGAGCCGCCGCCCGGGGGAAGGCGGCGGGGGGGAAGGTGTGACACAGAGAGAAGAAAATGGAGAATTGAACAACCTGCAGGAGAGGGGGGAACTCTCCCCGGCTCCACTTCACGGGGGAAACGAAGTGGAACCGTTGAATGTCAGTCTCCGGTCGCTTGGGGGTAAGCGGAGTTGCTTGAGGGGGGACAGCAACATCACTGCCGGAGGCTGAGTCGCGATCCGCTGGGGGAGAGCGAATCGCTGACGTCCGCACTTGCTGCATAGAGCGTGCCAAAGATCGCTGTGCCTGGTCCCCCTAGCCTCCCTCGGCATCAAACCACGCTAGAATCGAGAGGGATTTGGGGAAGAGCACCCGTCCCTCACCATCAGACGGCACCAGCAGCGAGCTTGGGACAGCGCCCGGATTTGTAATTTCTGCCATGAGGTTGTAAGACTTTCCTTCAAGTTCCTTGTCATTCTTACCTGCTTTGTGGAGGCTGTCATGGATGCTCTGGTTGCCGATCTCATCGCGGCTTTCGAGGAAATCCCCCTGATCGATCCCCATTCCCACATCGATCCTCTCTCTCCCACTGCCCGGAGCTTAGAGGATATCCTGGGTTACCATTATTACACGGAACTGGCCCACTCCGCCGGGATGTCCCAACAGGTATTGCACCCCCCGGTTTCTTCGCGGGAACGGGTCCGGGAAATCCTTCATTACATGAGCCATTACGATAACACGGCTCAGTATCGCTGGTTTGTGGATATCGCCCGGATTTTTCTCCAGTTTCCCGGCCAACGGGTGACCGCGGCCGATGCAGACTGGCTGTGCGAGGCGGCGGAACGGATCTTTCAACAACCCCAGTGGGAAGCAGAGGTCCGGCAACGCACCCGGTTGGAGAAAATCTTTCTTACCAATGAGTTCGATGATCCCTTGGAAGGTTTTGACACCTCTGTGTATGTCCCTTGTTTGCGGACCGATACTCTGGTCTTCCAGTTTCACCAGCCGAGCACACGGCAACGCTTGGCGGCTTGCACCGGCATTGAGGCGTACGATGCCCCGAGCATTCGGCGAGCCTTTCTGGCCTTATTCGAGCGATTCGTCCATCACGGAGCCAAAGCCTGTGCCATCTCCTTGCCGCCCAGCTTTACTCCCTTGCCCTTGAGCGATGCCGATTTGAATGCTGCCCTGCGGCAACCGGATCATCCCGCTTTGGCCCCCGCTCTGTTCTGGCTGCTGGCCGAATGCTGTCACACCTTCCAACTGCCTTTCGACTTGATGATCGGAGTCCAGAGACGCGTTTATCGCCACGGCGTCTTTCAAGGACAGGACCTCTTCGATCAACGCACCAGCTTGATCCAGTACCAGGAACTCTTCAACACCTTCCCGAATGTGCTGTTTCCCATCTCTGTGCTCACCAGTAATCAGAATCAGGAATTGGTAGCTTACGCATGGATCTTTCCCAATGTGATTATCAATGGCCATTGGTGGTATTCCAACACACCTCCTTATATCCGTAAAGATTTAACAGAGCGGATCACCGCTGTACCCAAAAATAAATTGATCGGCTATTACTCCGATGCCTACAAATTGGAGTTCGTCTTGCCGAAGTATCGCATGTACCGGCAGATTCTCGCCGAAGTGCTGGTCGCCGAGTTTATCCGCCCCGGCTTGCTCGATGAAACCGGGGCAATCGCCTTGGGACGACAGTTGCTTTACGACAACGTCCGTACCATCTTCCGGGTATAGCCATGCCGGTACAGTAAGGTCAGGTATCAGGGCGGTAAGGAGCTTCGTGCCACCGAAATATAGGATCAGCGGTCTGTTTTCCACGCCTTCGGAGAGTCGGCGCGTTCGTACCGCCCAGCGATCATGCTGTTGAGGAAGGCACCGATCTCTTCTGCTTCTCCATCGATCCAGGGGATACGTACCCGACTGATCGCGAACGCATCCTGGTAGATCGCCACCTTGACCACGATAGCAGTTTCCACAAATGCTTGCTGAATTTTCATGGTCTCCTTCCAGAATTTCAAACCGTCTGTATTGGTATTTCTATCGGGGACTATATCGATATTAGTGATATAGCATATAAAGGTACGCTGATCTTTGAGTAGGAAATATTCTGCAAGAACAATCACTTTGATGGGCCCTAGCTCAGGGACCCGAGAATCGATTTCCAGATTCAGATGATCCGGTTTGATATGCAGGATGCAGGAAACAAGGTCGGTTTTGTGCTGCCAGGTGCCGAGCAGGGGGAAGTCGGTTCTGGCCGGAGGTGCCATGAAATTATTCCCGGCGGGGTGGATGGCAGAAGACGATACGCCGAAAGCGTAAGCCTCGAGGGGAACTGTCGGCGGGTCGGTACGCATTATCGGCGGTATTACGGATCCAGGATGGGGGGAATTGCTGGAACCTGCACCGATGGATGGCAAGAGCCCGGGGTTCGGCTTCGTGTAAGCAGACTGCTGCTGAAGCATTTGCTGAAGAATACCCATCATCATCTGATAGTCCTGAGGGGGTATCCGTTGAGTCACCTTAGGTTGAAGAGAGGGAAATTCGGATGATGAGGAAGGAGTGGTCCGCTGAGTCACCTTGGGTTGGAGAGCGGGAAGTTCGGGTGATGAGGAGGGAGAGGGCTGTTGTCCCGAGGCTTCCATGGATAGACTGGCAAACAGCGAAACGGCTGCTACCGTGGCGGTGGAGAGTCGGATGAGCATGTGCGTACCTCTGAGCTGGGAATACACCTTTTGACTAGCCGCAGGATGACTGATTTCCTTTTCGGAGACAAGCCCAACCTGCTGGGGTGTGCAGCTCATCAGATAGCCATCAGATAGCAGAGTAAGCGGTTGGCAGTCAGCCAGCGTAGTTGGGTCACCAGCATGGAGAGTAACGCTCCAGGTGGCTGGTGTCTGGAAACGCAAGGGAATGGGGAAGGAGCGATGCCCGATTGGGTCCAGCCAAAGGGCAAAGTTGTGGGTCGATTGGCCCCCTCGCCGACGGGAGCGCAACATATTGGCAATGCCCGCACCTATTTGATCGCCTGGCTTTCAGCCCGTAGGCAAGGAGGGGAAGTACGGCTGCGGATCGAAGATATCGATTCACCTCGGGTCAAAGCAGGCGCGGCAGAGTTGGTTGTGGAGGACTTGCGGTGGTTGGGTCTGGATTGGGATGGGCCGATTGTCGTTCAGTCCCAGCGGATGGCGTGGTATCGGGAAGCCTTGGGCCGGTTGCAGCAGCAAGAGCTGGTCTATCCCTGCACCTGCAGCCGCAGTGATATCGCATGGGCTGCAAGTGCCCCTCATGCGGAGCACGAAGGACCGGTGTATCCAAGAACCTGTGCGGGACGACGAGTGGCGGATGCAGGACACCTGCAACAGCAAGGCCAACCCTACGCCTGGCGATTCCGGGTTCGGTACACTCCGGCACTGGTCGATCGATTCGTAGGTGAGTTGCATCTGAATCTGCAGCAGATGGGGGGCGATTTTGTCGTCTGGAAGAACAACGATACTCCTGCCTATCAGTTAGCCGTTGTGGTGGATGACGCTGCTTTGGAGATTTCAGAAGTGGTTCGAGGAGACGACTTGATTCCCTCCACACCGCGGCAACTGCTGGTGTATGAGGCGCTGGGTTGGTCGCCGCCTGCTTTTGCCCATGTGCCCCTCGTAGTGGGCCCGGATGGCCGGCGATTGGCGAAACGCCATGGAGATACTCGCCTGATCCATTTGCGTCAGGCAGGCGTTCGCCCCGAAGCTCTCGTGGGTCTACTGGCCTGGTCCTGTGGCTGGCTCGACCGTATCGAACCGGTACGCGTCCAGGAATTGCTCCCGTTGTTCCGCTGGGAGACGATACCTCGGCAGCCATTCGTTCTTCAGCGTGAGCACCTGAAGGCCATTGGTTATCAGGACGAAGAGCGGCTGTCTTGAAGGTCCGGATCGGTACCATCTTCCTGCAAGGAAAGGGCTTCACGCCCGTTGGGAGTCATTTCTTCAGTCCCATCGGTGAGAGCAGCAGTCGAGGCACAGGTTGCTTATTTGAGAACTGTTCCGCGAACTGGGCGTAATCGTCGGGTGGCATTGTGAGACTGCACGCCAGCGTACTCATCTGAGGATTGGTGGAATCGGGCAGTAAGTACCAAAGAGAACTCCCCCGGGTGGTGACGTAGGGGACAGAGCCGTCCTCCCCTTGGAGCAGCGCGAAGGGAATGAGATTCCCCTCGTCATGTTCCAGGAGCAGGACTCCGCGGGAGGTGCGGATGACGGCGGTAGATTCCGCCCAAGTAGCGGCAATGGGATCTCCCGTCTCTTTGGGCCATCGGAGCAGGCGAAAGGAATTCTCACCTTGGTCCGTCGTAAAGAGGATAACCCGTTCCCGTTGGGACGCATCGCCAGCTTCCAGGACATATACAAAGCGACCACCTTCTGCGGCCAGGGCTAAGGATCGTTGCACATCACCACCCAGGGGAATTTGCGCCAGAGGCGTGAGTTGGCTGTCACAGCGGAAGTGGTAGAGGGTGCCTCCGATGGCCATGACCCAAGACTGCTGCTGGCTGTCGACCGCCGTACTCTGGAGCCAACGGACACGTCCGGCCTGCGGTTGAGGTGGACGAAACTGTTGGGAGACCTTTCCCTGGGACCAGTCATACACAACCGCAATCCCGGACGTGGCGACCACGATGAACTTTTGCGGGTCAGGCACGGCATAGATAGCAGCAATACCGGCGGCTTGGGCCTCAGGAAGCCCAGTAAACGGATCGATGCCTTCATTGATGATCTCTTTACTGGTGAGGTCCCAGATGCGGATGCGATTTTGAATAGCAGCCATGCAGAGGGATTGTTTTTCGCTGATGTGGACAGCCACCAAGGGCCAAGGCCGATCATCTTCCCAATCCAGGCGGGCGAGGCGGGTGCCTACCGGACTGATCCGCTCGAGAACCCATCGAGGGGGCTGGGAGGCATCGCCCCCAGGCTGCTGATACACCACAAAGGCGTCATCGGTATTGGCGTTAGCAGGTGGTACAAAATGACGAATGGCTGAGGAAGGCACCGGAAGCTTCACGGTGTGGCGCACCCGATCGGCAAGCTGACCTGCAGCTGGAGCGGGAGCAAACGTGAAGGCGCGGACCGAACGGGGCAAGCGTAACAGAGTTGCATCGGGAGGTGGACCGGGATCTTGACCAGGATTATGGGACGGGGCAGGTGTTTGGGAAAGTGGATTACCCTTGGTTTGAGGCAGCGTATTGTCGACCTTAGTAGGTTGGGAGCGGGCGGGGTTACCCTTAGCTGAGGTGTCCTTCTTCGTAGGAGTGGGATTCTTCTGAGGGGGAGGGCCAGATTCGGGAGCCGACGCCTGGGAGGGCACCGGATTGGTTGTGGTTTGTTTCGCTTGAGAATCCGCAGGCCCTTGGGAAGTATCTGCGCTGGTGTCCGAGGAGTCCGCAGCTTTTTTCTTGCTCAGGAGGGCTTCTGCAGCACGTCGACTCCCATCGAGATAAACATACACGCCCACCACACCCAGGATCAAAGCGGCAATCCCTCCCGCGATGGAGATATAGAGCAAGCGGTTGGAAGCCGGCCGATCTTTAGGGGAACGGTAGCCAGAGCCAGAGGTAGAGGCAGGCGGTGGCGTGTCGGTTATCGTCGCTTGGGACGAACGCGGCGAGTGACGGCTGGACCTGGGACGAGAACTAGAGTTGCTACTGGGAGAGAAATCCTGAGCAAAGGCAAAGGGACTGTTCGCTGTTGAGGATGAGGTGTGTGCTGCGGGAACGGGGGCGGGAGCGGGGGAGGGCGTGTCGCGGGAAGGGGGAGGTGGAGAAACAGAAGGGCGTGGCGGACTGGTCAAGGCAGAAGCACCAAAATCAAAGGGGTTTTCGCTCTCCGACAAAGTCGGGAATGGCTCCGGTTCACCGCCAGATTGGGGAGGTGGGCTGGTGGCCGTCGTTGGAGCGGTCACGAGCACGGGATTGCGGCATTTCCCGCATTTGGCTCGCTTCCCGATGGCCGCTTCCGGAGCTTTCAACTTGGCACCACATTTCGGACAAATCACTTCGACAGACATGAGAGCTATCCTCCGTTCCATGCTCAGACTTTTTCGTGGTCACTCTCCCATCTTTTACGCTGAGACATGAACGATACTTTTTGATGACCCGAAGCAAGGCTCTCGATAATGCTTCTGAAAAAATTTAGATCATATTCTTGATCTCACGGTTCCACCACCGGACCATTTCGGCGGAACCTGCTCGTCACATTGACTTTGCATCCGTGGTAATGGTTCAACGTCCTCTCAAGGGATCTGAAATGATGACAGAATACACAACCGCGCATTACCCCTCCCGGGGCAGATGGCTGGTGTCTTATCTATTGCTATAGCTGGCTTCTGGCGGCACAGGTAAAAAGTCAGTCGGTGGCTGGGTCTGCCCCGCTTGTTCTGTCGTTTTATGGATCAGTTGATAGAGGTAATGGGCGATTTGTAACAAGTCCCCGGGTTGCAACACCTGGTAGGTCACCCGTACGCCGTTGACACGGATACCGTTGGTGCTGCCCAAGTCCCGGACTAGTAAGGAGTGTTCCCGGGAAGCCAGAACACAGTGGCGTCGTGAGATTTTTCGGGAGGGAATGACCACATCACACTCGTCGGAGCGACCCACGAGCAAAATCGGTTTGTCGATCGGGATAGGTATGCCCTCCGACAATGCCAGCAGAAGCAAAGGCATGTCTGCTGATCCCCTTCCACGCTGTTGATGATCGTGCTCGCAGGGTTGCTCTCTCTGGATTAGGGGAGTTTTGTCAGTTCCAATACGCTCCCACGCGGGGGTCTGCTAGCTACAGTTCTTTTATGCGCCTTTCTTTTATGGGCCTTGGTATATCCGTAAGGATTGTAAACTCCGACCGAGCCATTCCCCACAACTCATTACTATTAGCACACATATGGAAGTGTTGCTAGAGCAAAAATACGGCTTGTGAGCCAATGGTGTGGAGATGAGCTATCGTAACAGAAACTCAACCGTTGATCCTAATGGCTCTATGACGGCTCCAAGTTCCATGGTTTGTGGAATCGAAAGACTCCTGGGCGTGTCTGGCGATCTGGATGGAGAGGTGCCCTGGAGGTGGGGGAGCAGTACAACAGGGGCATGAGGGAACAGTACAACAGGAGCATGAGGGATTGGGTATTTCAGCAATGCATTATGCCGCACTGTCGCACCACGGTGGATGTGGGTCAGACCACGTTTCGCTGTCCGCGTTGCGGCGGATTGTTGGATGTGGACTACGAATGGGATCGGTTGCCATTGCCCCGATCCTTATCAGAGTGGGCGAGGGCGTGGTCTGGCCGTCGTGAGTTGCTGGATTTTTCCGGGGTGTGGCGTTTTCGGGCTTTGTTTCCCTTCGCTGCCGACGAGTATGTGGTGACCATCGGAGAAGGCCAGACGCTGTGTTTACGCTCGGATGCTGTGGCGTCCTATGTCGGTTTGCGTCCCGGGCGTTTATATTTGCAATATGAGGGACTCAATCCCAGCGGCAGCTTCAAGGACAATGGCATGACCGCGGCTTTCACGCATGCCCGGCTCACGGGTGCTCAACGGGCGGCGTGTGCCAGCACGGGAAACACCAGCGCCAGCCTGGCGTTATATTGTGCCGCTTCCGGGTTGATGCGGGGCATTATTTTCATCGGTTCCGGTAAGATCAGCTATGGAAAACTCTCCCAAGCCTTAGAACATGGAGCCTTGACGATCCAGATTGCTGGGGACTTTGACGATGCCCTGCGGCGAGTTCAGGAAATCGCCCGGCACTTGGGGATTTACCTGGTCAACAGCATCAATCCCTTCCGGCTCGAAGGTCAGAAAACGATCATGTACCGGGTACTGGAAGCTTTGGACTGGCAGCCGCCCGATTGGATCGTTGTGCCCGGGGGGAACCTGGGGAATGTTTCCAGCTTCGGCAAAGCATTCGGCGAACTAAGGCAGTTGGG
>Ga0197142_1001263_pt1 | contig 23300 bp, 23 predicted proteins | sample GBS60_MetaG_FD_148614 | JGI IMG/M metagenome (GOLD analysis project Ga0197142, IMG submission 148614) | Sediment microbial communities from Great Boiling Springs, Gerlach, Nevada, United States - GBS 60_MetaG | ecosystem: Environmental > Aquatic > Thermal springs > Hot (42-90C) > Sediment... | reverse complement strand
GCAATTAAATTCAAGAACATAGGGTCTGCCATTAACAATCATTAGTCCTGCATAAAGAATGCCTTTATATATAATTCCTTCTGATTTTAAACCCTTGATAGTTGGCTTTATAACGGTTTCAAGGATTTCTTTTTCAAGATCAGGTGTAATTATAGGATTTGGACTAAATGTTCCCATTCCTCCTGTATTCGGTCCTTCATCATTATCAAGGAGCCTTTTATGATCCTTCGATGTAACCATCGGAACAATACTTTTACCGTCTGTAAAAACAAGATAAGATACCTCTTGACCTTTGAGACATTCTTCAATTACAACCTTTTCTCCTGCTGAACCAAAAACTTTTTCTTTCATAATAAGCCTTAATGCATCAACTGCTTCTTCATAGTTCTGGCATACAAAAACTCCTTTGCCTGCTGCAAGACCATCTGCTTTTATAACAATTGGTGTTCCTTTAAGCCTAATGTATTCTTCAGCATGAGTATATGAACTAAAAACTTTGTATTCAGCTGTTGGAATTTTATGTCTTTTCATGAAATCCTTTGCAAAGACCTTGCTGCTTTCAATCTGAGCACCAGCTTGAGTAGGACCTATTATTCTTCTTCCTTCTTTCTGGAAAACATCAACAATTCCTTTTGCAAGAGGCTCTTCAGGTCCAACTACAGTTAAATCAATCCATTCATACTTTACAAAATCTACCAATTCTGATATATCTTTACTTTCAATTTCCAGACATTCAGCCTGTTCCGAGATACCTGCATTTCCAGGAATACAATAGATTTTATCAACAACCTTTGATTGAGAAAGTTTCCAAACAATAGCGTGTTCTCGTCCTCCACTGCCTATAACAAGAATTTTCATCTTTTATCCTCCTCGGTCTTTTTCACTAACCAATAAATAATACCTATTACAAGAACAGAGGCAACTAAAGCTCCTATGAATTCAAGGGTGTCATGTTTTAGAGTTGCTATCATAACCTCTCTTATTGTTGTAACAAGAGCTACTCCCACAAACACGCTAATTCTAAATTTACCACCCCGAAGATGGGCTATCTCTGTATTTATAAGTTCAAGCATTACCCATAAGATTAAAACAGAACCAAGAGCAGTTATAATTGTCTGTTCTAACTTACCCGTAAATATTGCTAATATATCTCGTCCACAAAGGTATATTACAGCACCTGTTAGCATAATTAATCCAAAAATAAGTGCCAAGCTGGACAATTGAGCAAAAAACTCTCCAAATCTAACTACTTTGCTTTTTGCTCTATATGCAACAGAATAGCCCTTTACTTCTTCCTCTATGTATGCAGAGATTATTATATCAAGATTCATATCGAGAATTTTATTGATTGAGATAATATATTGATCTCTTTCAATGTAGTCTAATTCATCACAAAGTATGTCAACACAGGCATTTCTTATTATATTGATTGCCCTATTCATAAAATGAGGCTCTACTCCGACTCTCTCATGTCTTTGTCCGATCCTAATAAGGCTATCGTAGTAAGCATTGTCATATTTACCCGAAAATAGATTAATAAACCAGATTCGAACTAACTTCATTACATGTTTAATTAAAGATTCGTTTTTAAATACTCTTTTTGCAGCATCAGTGGTGTTTATCCATTGATACAAAGCTTCAACAACTCGGTCTACTCTCTTTTCCATGAAAGGTTTTAATCTTAAGAGTCTATCTTCGTCTTCCTTTGTAAAATAATAATGAGCTTTAATTTCTTTAAAGGGTCTCATTTTAGTGTCTGAAGTGTCTTATTCCTGTAAAAACCATTGCAATTCCATACTGGTCTGCTGCTTCAATGACTTCTTGGTCACGGACAGAACCACCTGGCTGAATTATAGCTGTTACACCATTCTGAGCAAGTACATCAATATTGTCTCTAAAGGGGAAAAATCCATCTGATGCAACCACTGTACCTTTGAGACTGCTTAATGCATGCATAGCTCCAATTTTAGAAGAAAAAACTCTGCTTGTTTGTCCAATTCCTAGTCCCACTGTTCGATCTTCTTTTGCATAGACAATAGCATTAGATTTTACGTGTTTACATACTTTCCATGCAAATTTTAAAGCTCTCCATTCTTCCTTAGAGGGTTCTCTTTTTGTCACTACCTTTGATTGTGCAAATTCATCTTCAAGGATATCCCAATTTTGAACAATAAATCCACCGAGAATTCTTTTTAAATCAAAAATCCCAATTTTGAACAATAAATCCACCGAGAATTCTTTTTAAATCAAAACCCGAAGGTTTAATTTCATTAAAAAGCTCAGGGAACTTCAACAATCTCAAATTTTTCTTTGTTGAAAAGACTTTTAATGCCTCTTCATCAAAATCTGGTGCAATTATAACTTCATAAAAATTTTGAATTACTTCTTCTGCAACGCTTTTATCAACAACTCTGTTAAAAGCAATAATTCCTCCGAAAGCACTTATAGGATCACATTCAAAGGCTTTTTTATAGGCAAGTTTAAGATTTTCTGCAATGGCAACTCCGCAAGGATTATTGTGTTTTACTATTACACATACAGGTTCTTTAAATTCTGAAGCAATAAGAACTGCTGAATGTGTATCAAGATAATTATTAAAAGACATTTCTTTACCCTGTAGAACCTCCGCATCTATCAATGAAGGAGCTTCATTCATACTGTAAAGAGCTGCTTTCTGATGGGGATTTTCTCCATATCTGAGAGTTCTTATTAACCGAAGTGGTATGCTCCATTCAGATTTAAAATCCCTTTGCCCTGAAATTTTATCCAAATACTCTGCTATTAAGGCATCATATCTGGCAGTATGTAAGAAGACCTTTTTTGCAAGTTCCAATCTTTTTTCTTCTTGAGGGAAAATATCTTTTTTGATATAATCAATCACTGAAGAGTAATCGTTAGGATCCACAATAACTATTACATCTTTATAATTTTTTGCAGCTGCTCTTAAAAGTGTAGGACCTCCTATATCAATATTTTCTATTGCCTCTTCAAGTTTTACTCCTTCTTTTTTTATTGTTTTTTCAAAGGGATAAAGATTAACAACAACCATGTCAATTGGTTTTATTCCAAGAGAGGCAATAGCTTCTAAATCCTTTGGCTTATCCCTTCTTGCAAGAATTCCACCGTGAATTAGGGGATGAAGAGTTTTTACCCTTCCATCCATAATCTCAGGAAATCCTGTATATTGGGAAACATCTATTACATTTATTCCAGATTCTCTAAGAATTTTTGCAGTTCCACCTGTTGAAAGGATTTCTACACCTAAAATGTCAAGTTCTCTTGCAAACTCAACCAATCCCCTTTTGTCAGATACACTTATTAGTGCTCTTTTTATCACCCCTGCACCTCCCTATGATACTCCTGTATTGATTTTACTTTAAGCTCACTTTCTTTAAGTCTTTTTATTGCCTTCACTATCGCGCTTGCACCTGATATTGTTGTAGTATAGGGAATTTTGTAATTCAAGGCACCTCTTCTTATGTACATTGAATCCCTTTGAGCCTGTTTACCAAATACTGTGTTTATTATAAAACTAATCTGTCTGTTTTTTATTAAATCAAGAACATGGGGACGACCTTCCTGAAGTTTATTTATCGTTTCAACATTTAATCCCTTTTCTCTTAAAAATTTAGCAGTTCCATTCGTAGCAATCACTGTAAATCCAAGTTCTATAAAATCTTTAGCAATTGAAACTACAGAAGGTTTATCCTTATCTTTAACACTTATAAAGACCTTACCATTTAAAGGAATCTTACCCATTGCACTCATCTGAGATTTAGCATAGGCAAGGCCAAAGTCTTCATCAATTCCCATAACCTCACCTGTTGATTTCATCTCAGGACCAAGAATAATGTCCACCTCTGGAAATTTATCAAAGGGAAATATCGCTTCTTTCACTGATACATAGGGGATTTTGACCTCTTCAGTCAATCCGAGTTCTTTTAAAGTTTTACCTACCATAACTTTTGCAGCAATAGCTGCAAGAGGCACTCCTATAGTTTTACTCACATAGGGAATAGTTCTTGATGCACGAGGATTTACTTCTAAAACATAGACCTCATTGTCTTTTATAGCATACTGAACATTCATCAAACCTTTAACTTCGAGTTCCTTTGCTATAGCAATTGTTTCTTCCTTAATTTTTTCAATTATTTCATCTGAAAGAGAATAAGGAGGAAGTGAACAAGCAGAATCTCCTGAATGAATTCCTGCTTCTTCAATATGTTGCATGATTCCTGCCACTATCACTGTTTCTCCATCACTTATTGCATCAACATCAACCTCTATAGCATCTTCCAAGTATCTGTCAATTAAAACAGGATGATCCTCTGATGCCTTAACTGCTTCTTTCATGTATCTTCTTAAGGATTCTTCATCATATACTATCTCCATTGCTCTTCCACCAAGAACATAGGAAGGTCTTACAAGAATTGGATAACCAATTTTATGGGCTATATTCAGAGCTTCATCTAATGAAGTAGCTGTACCACTTGGAGGCTGTTTAAGGGCTAATTTATCTACTAATTCTTTAAAACGTTTTCTGTCTTCAGCTCTGTCAATTGAGTCAGCCTTTGTTCCGAGAATATTTACACCATTAGCCTCAAGAGCTTTTGCAAGTTTTAACGGTGTCTGACCCCCGAATTGTACAATTACTCCAAGAGGTTTTTCCCTCTCAATTATATGTAAAACATCTTCAAGGGTTAAAGGTTCAAAATATAGTCTATCTGATGTATCATAGTCTGTACTTACTGTTTCTGGATTGCAGTTTACCATTATTGTTTCATAGCCAAGCTCTCTTAAACCAAATACAGAGTGAACACAACAGTAATCAAATTCTATTCCCTGTCCTATCCTGTTTGGTCCTGAGCCTAAAATTATTACTTTTTTAGGATTATCTGTAGGAGGAGCATCAGAATCATGAATGGTTGATGAAGAATCAAGTTTAAAGTAAGGTTTTTCATAGCAAGAATACATATAAGGTGTATATGCAACAAACTCAGCTGCACAGGTATCAACAAGTTTATAAACAGGCGATACATTTAGTTGTTTTCTTAACTGCCTTATTTCTTCTTCTTTTTTACCTAAAAGAAATGCTATTCTTCTGTCTGAAAGCCCAATCTGTTTGGCTTCGAAGAGAAGATTTTTGAGTTCATATTCATTTAATTTTACGTTCTTAGAAAAATGCGAAGCATTTTTTTGAGGCGAAGCCGAAAATGCCAATCTTATATTTTTTTCAATATCAATTATTTCCTTTATATTATTCAAAAACCAAGGGTCAATTCCGCTTAATTCATGTATTTCATCTATACTAAAACCTTTTCGAATTGCTTCAGCTATATACCAAAGCCTATCTGCATTTGGATTTTTTAGTCTCCATGTTATTTCATCTTTAGAAGCCTCTATTTCTTCAAAGCCATAGGAGCCTATTTCAAGGGAACGAATTGCTTTACCAATAGCCTCTTTAAAGGTCCTTCCGATTGCCATTACTTCACCAACAGATTTCATCTGGGTTGTAAGTATCGGATTTGCCTCTGGAAATTTTTCAAAGGTGAATCTTGGAATTTTAACAACAACATAATCAAGTACTGGTTCAAAACTTGCAGGTGTTACCTTTGTAATATCATTTGGAATCTCTTCAAGAGTATATCCTACAGCCAAACGAGCAGCTATTTTTGCTATTGGAAAACCTGTTGCCTTAGAAGCAAGGGCTGAACTGCGGGATACTCTTGGATTCATCTCTATAATAACCATGCGGCCATTTTTTGGATTAACAGCAAATTGAATATTACTTCCACCTGTATCAACACCAATTTCCCTAATTGCCTTTATAGCACTATCCCTCATTAGTTGATATTCTATATCTGTTAGTGTTTGAACAGGTGCTACTGTGATTGAATCTCCAGTGTGTACTCCCATAGGATCGAAGTTTTCGATAGAGCAGACAATTACAACATTGTCTGCTTTATCACGCATAACCTCAAGTTCGAATTCTTTCCATCCAATAAGGCTTTCTTCAATAAGAACCTGACTTATTGGACTAAGTTTAAGTCCCCTTTCAAGAAGTTCTTTAAACTCTTCAATATTGTAAGCTATTCCTCCTCCTGTTCCACCAAGAGTGAAGGCAGGTCTAAGTATTGCGGGAAATCCAATCCATTCAATTACTTCTAAACCTTCCTTTAAACTGTGAACAGTGGATGAACGCGGAACATCAAGTCCAATCTTTTTCATTGCCTGTTTGAAAAGCTCTCTATCCTCAGCTTTTTTTATAGCTTTAAGATTTGCACCTATTAATTCCACAGAATATTTTTCAAGCACTCCTGCTTCACCAAGTTGAACGGCAAGATTTAAAGCAGTTTGCCCACCAAGAGTAGGAAGCAAAGCATCTGGTCTTTCTTTCTTTATGATAAGTTCAAGAATCTCTGCTGTTAATGGTTCAATATAGGTGCTGTCTGCCATTGAAGGATCAGTCATAATTGTTGCTGGATTGGAATTAACAAGTACTACTTCATATCCTTCCTGTTTAAGTGCTTTACAAGCCTGAGCTCCAGAGTAGTCAAACTCACAAGCCTGACCAATTACTATCGGACCTGAACCAATTATTAATATTTTTTTAATATCTGTCCTCTTTGGCATATTATTTTAAAAGTTCCTCCAGTCCTTTTAGTCTCTTTTTTTCCCTATCAAGGGCAAGAGTTTTTTCATAAAGTTTTTTTATTTTTTTATCTTTCAACATCTCTTCTGTAATATCAGAAGCCTTTATATTAAGCTTTTCTTCCAGTTTTTTTATCTCCCTTTCATAGGCATTTATGTAATCTTTGCAAATATTTATCTCTCGCATTGTAGAAATAAATATTTCATCATATTTTACAGACATTAGGACCTCCTAAATTAGTATTTAGTATTCTTTTTATTTCCTATATTCTCTTTTTTCAATCTGAGCTTTCCTAACATCCGTAGCTTTTTGTGATTTCCATAAATCTATCAAAAACATCCAACGCATCATTGGGTCCTGGACCTGCTTCTGGATGATGCTGTACTGAAAAAATTGGATACTCCACATGCTCCATTCCTTCTTCTGTACCATCATAAAGATTTTTATGCGTCAGCCTTACCTGTCCTTTAAGACTTGAAATATCAACGCAGTAATTATGGTTCTGTGCTGTAATTGCAATTCTGCCTGTTTTTAAATCTTTAACAGGATGATTTCCTCCATGATGTCCAAACTTAAGTTTATATGTTCTTCCTCCAAGAGCTAATCCTAAGAGTTGATGTCCAAGACATATGCCAAAAAGAGGTTTCTTCCCTATCAATTTTTTAATATTTTCAACTGCATAACTAAGAATCTGGGGGTCACCCGGACCATTACTAAGCATAATGCATGAAGGATTTATTTCAAGGACAGCTTCAGCTGGTGTTTTACCTGGAACAACATAAACTGAAAAACCAACTCTTTTTAAGTTCCTAAGAATGTTCAATTTTACTCCGTAATCATATACCACACAAAGAGGTGCTTCCTTTTCCTCATGATAGGTATAAGGCTAGGTGCTTCCTTTTCCTCATGATAGGTATAAGGCTCTTTACACATAACAGTGCTTACATGGTCAATCTCTGAAATGTCTGGATGGGCAAGAACTTTTTTATGTAAACTCAAAGGGTCAAGGTCTTCTGTTGAAATGATTCCCATTTGAGCACCTTTATCTCTTAAATATTTAGTTAATGCTCTTGTATCTATTCCATGTATGCCAACTACTCCATATTTCTTGAGATATTCACCAAGACTTTCTTCTGAACGCCAGTTACTTGGATAATCTTTATACTCTCTTACAACAAAACCTTCAACTTTTGGTCCTCCAAGGGATTCTATATCTAAGCTGTTTACACCGTAATTTCCTATCTGAGTATATGTCATTACAACAATCTGTCCCTTATAGGAAGGGTCTGTAAGTATCTCTTGATATCCAGTTATTGATGTATTAAAAACAACTTCTCCTATTGATTCTCCATGAGCTCCAAATGAATATCCTTCAAATACTGTTCCATCCTTTAAAACTAAGATTGCTTTTTTCATTTTCATTCCTCATATCAAAAAATTTTTTGCCTTTTAAAGTCATTAAAACCTTGCCTTTAAGTTTCCAACCATCAAAGGGAGTATTCTTACCAAGGGAGACAAAATCTTCTTTTTTAACAATCCATTCTTTGTTTATATCAACAAGTATTAAATCTGCTTCTGTTCCTTCTTTAATGCCGGCTTTATAAATTTTTAATATCTTTGAAGGATTTACAGTAAATTTTTCAATAAGTTTATTAAGTGGTAAGACTCCATCGTGAACAAATTTCAGGCTTAATGCCAAAGCTGTCTCAAGTCCTGAAATTCCATTTGCTGCCTCTTGGAAAGGAGTATTTTTGTCATCAATGCTATGGGGTGCATGATCTGTAGCTATTACATCAATCACTTCTTCTTGTAAAGCTGTTTTTATTGCTTCTTTGTCTTCCTCTGTTTTAAGTGGAGGATTTACTTTAGCATTTGTGTTGTAATCAGATACTGCATCTTCTGTAAGAGTAAAATAATGAGGACATGTTTCTGCTGTAACTAATATTCCTTCTTCCTTTGCTCTTTTTATCAATTCTACAGACCCCTTACTTGATACATGGGCAATGTGTAAATGTGCTCGAATATACTTACACAAGATTATATCTCTTGCGATCATTACTTCTTCAGAAGCCCGTGGAATACCTTTTAAACCAAGAGAAAAAGATAGTTTTCCTTCATTCATTGCTCCTTTTTCACTTAAAAAAAGGTCTTCGCAGTGTGATATTATAGGAGCTTCAACTGCCTTAGAATATTCGAGGGCTCTTCTCATAATCAAAGAATTCATAACAGGCATTCCATCATCTGAAAAAGCTACACATCCTGCTTCTTTAAGTAAAGCCATCTCAGAAAGTTCCTCGCCTCTAAGTCCCTTTGTTATTGCTCCCACAGGATATACGTCACAACTTCCCTCTTCCTTTGCTTTTGCAAGGATATAGTAGGTAACTTCAGGATTATCATTTACAGGATTGGTATTAGCCATGCAACAAACAGAAGTAAAACCACCTCTTACTGCAGCAAGAGTTCCTGTTTTAATTGTTTCTTTGTATTCAAAACCTGGTTCTCTTAAATGAGTATGCATATCTATTAGACCTGGAAAAACATAAAGCCCAGAAGCATCTATTTCGATTAATCCATGCTGAGGTTTTTGAATTTTTAATTTTTTAGGCTTTGTAAATTTTACCTCTGAAATAATTCCATTTTCAATGATAATGTTAGCAATTCCTTCCTTGCCTGTAAAAGGATCAATTATATATGCATTGTAAAGTTTTATAATCATTTTTTACCTCTTGTATGTCTCTTTTCGTTTCTAAACATTCCCCATTTCTATTATAAGTAACCCGTCCGAGGAATATTCCTCTTTTCGTTAGAGATTCCTCGGGACATTTAATCCCTCGAAATGAAAAATTAGAATCATTCCAAATATCCTTTCCTTGTCATTCTTAGCGATTGCGAAGAATCCTCTATCCTTTTTTATGATGTCAACAAATAAATAACCGCCATTCTTGTTGCAATTCCATTTGTTACCTGTCTTAGAATTATTGAACGAGAACTATCAGCAACTTCTGTTGCAATTTCAACTCCCCTATTCATTGGACCAGGATGCATTATGATTGCATCATCCTTTAAATAAGAAAAAGATTCTTTTTTCATCCCCCATATTTTAAAATACTCTTTTAAAGAAGGAATATATGCTGCATTTTGTCTTTCAAGCTGAATTCTTAATAACATAACCACATCCACATCTTTTAAACCTTCTTTGAGGTCATAAAAAATTTTTACATTATCTGGATTTTCTACAGGAAGAAGAGTTGGCGGACCGATAAATCTAATCTCTGTATCAAATTTACTTAGAAGATATAAATTAGAACGAGCTACTCTACTGTGTATTATATCTCCCACAATTGCAATTTTAAGACCATCAAGCCTACCTTTAACTTCAAGAATGCTAAAGGCATCAAGCAATGCCTGTGTTGGATGCTCATTTGTTCCATCTCCTGCATTTATAACAGATGCCGGAGTATGTTCCGCAACAAACTTTGCCGATCCAGAACATGAGTGTCTGATAACAATATAGTCAACATTGTAAGCTTCTATAGTTTTTAGGGTATCATAAAGTGTTTCTCCCTTTACAACACTGCTTGTGCCTACTGAAAAATTTAAAACATCGAGACTTAGTCTTTTTTCAGCAAGTTCAAAGGATGTTCTTGTTCTTGTTGAAGGCTCAAAAAAAAGATTTATAGCTGTTTTACCCCTCAAAGTAGGTACTTTTTTAATATCTCTTCCAAGAACTTCTTTAAAGGCTTTTGCTGTATTAAGGATTTCCTCAATATCCTGCCTTGAGAGTTCTTTTATTCCAATAAGGTCTTTCATGTTTTAATTAATAAAACCGAGTCTTTACCCGAAACTTCTTTAAAATTAACTTTGATCTTTTCATCTCTTGATGTAGGTATATATTTACCTGTGTAATTAGCCATAATGGGCAGTTCTCTGTGTCCTCTATCAATTAAAACAGCAAGTTGAATTTCCGCAGGTCTTCCAAAATCAATTAAAGCATCCATTGCTGCCCTTGTTGACCGACCTGTGAATAAAACATCATCTACTAATATAACCTTTTTATCATCTATACTGAATGGAATGTTTGTTGGTTTTATAGCTTTTCGCTTTTTTGTAATATTTATATCATCTCTGTAAAAGGAAATATCAAGTATACCTAACGGGACATCAATTCCTTCAGTTTCTTTTATTTTATTTTTTATCCTTTCTGCAAGATAAACACCACCAGTGACAATTCCTATTAAGCAAATATTTTCTGCTCCCTTATTCTTTTCCAATATCTCGTGGGTAATCCTTGTAAGGATCCTTTCTATCTCCTGTTCGTTTAGAAGTTCCTTTTCAATGCTCTTTTTCATTTTTTGAACCTTCAGGACTTTACTCCTCAATTCTTTGGCTTTTTATACCCTTTGATACATTAAACCATAAATCAATAAATTATACAAGATTTTCATAATTTTTTCTATAACCTAAATTGCCGATACAGAATAAAAGCAATATTTCTTTTATGCAGTCATTCCGAGGGGTTCAATACCCAGAAGAATCTCTCATTAAAGAATCTATCTGGTAAAAAAGGAGGAGATTACTCAGTTGCTTACGCTCCTTCGGAATGACAAAATCAGTGTTTTTTCTATCGGTAATTTTAGGAGGATTATGTATTTATTTTTACAAGATAAAAATGTTATTATTTCTCTGATGAAAATTCAATTTTTTGGTGCCACAAAAACTGTTACAGGTTCTTGTTTTTTGCTTGAAGTAAAAGGAACAAATATTCTTATTGATTGCGGTTTTTTTCAAGAATACAGTTTGGAGTATTTGAATTATGAACCCTTTGCCTTTAATCCAAAGAAAATAGATTTTGTCATACTTACTCATGCTCATCTTGACCATTCAGCTTTAATACCTAAACTTTTTAGAGAGGGATTTAAAGGCAGAGTAATTACAACCCCTTCAACTAAGGATTTACTTGAAATCATGCTTTTTGATGCCTTAAAGGTTCAAAAGAATGAAAACTACAAGCAACCACTATATGATGAGCAAAATATTTATAAAGCTTTAAAACTTACTGAAGTGGTCAGATATAATCAAGTTTTAAATCTTAAAGGAATAAATTTAACTTTCTATGATGCAGGTCATATTCTTGGTTCTGCCTCAGTTAAATTACAAATTGATGGTAAAAGTATTGTTTTTTCCGGTGATTTAGGAAGAAAGAATTATCCAATTTTAAGAGATCCAGAACCTCCATCACAGGCAAACTGGTTAGTTATTGAGTCAACATATGGTAATAGAATGCATAAAACTCTCGATGAAAGTATTAATGAACTTTTACAAGCAATTAAAGAAACTTTTAGTAGGGGAGGAAATGTTATAATTCCTGCTTTTGCAGTAGGAAGAACACAGGATTTATTATATATTTTAAATCGCTCAGTAAAATTAGGATTAATTGAGCCTATAAATGTTTATCTGGATAGCCCTCTTGCAGAAGAGGCAACAAGAATATATCTTTCCCATCCTGAAGTTTTTGATGATGAAGCATTAAAGGAGATGAGAAATCCTAAAAGAACATCTCTGAAGCTTCATTTTGTAAAAACAGTAGATGAGTCAAAAAGACTAAACAATATTAAATCCCATTCTGTCATTATAGCTGGCTCAGGAATGTGTCAGGGCGGCAGAATTGTATATCACCTTTATCATAATATCCACAGAGAAGAATGCGGAATTATATTTGTAGGATTTCAGGCAAAAGGAACAATTGGTAGAAAAATTATTGACGGTGAAAAAGAAATTCCCCTTTTAGGAAAGATGGTTCCAGTAAGGGCAAAAATATACACAATTGGAGGATTTTCTGCCCACGCTGATCAATCAGAGTTAATTGATTGGATTTCTGCAATAAAGGGTAATCCAGAGATTTTTTTGGTTCACGGTGAAGAAAGTGTTATAGAAAGTTTCAAAAATTCTATTAAAGAGCGATTTAAACTAAAATGTCAAATTCCAGATAGATTGTCAGTTTATGAACTTGACTAAATACTATTTAAACAAGAACTTTTATATAAAACTTATTGAATTTCCAGCCCTTTATAATATTAAAACTGACGAACTTTACTGCCTCGATGACAGAGCATTAGAGATTCTGAAAAATATAGAAGATGGAGCTATAGATATTTTGGATAATGTGGATAAAGAGTTTATTGATTTTTGCCTTAAAGAGAGCATATTAATTGAGAAGCCTCAGGAAAGAATTAAAACTACAATAAGGCAGTCACCTATTCCATCACTAAGATATCTTGAATTGCAGATAACTAAACGTTGCAATCTAAAATGTAAGCATTGTTTTTTAGGTGATACAGAAAATGTAGATTTACCTTTAGAAAAAATACGAAAAATCCTCAAAGAATTCGAAGAAATGCAGGGTCTCAGGGTTTTAATAACAGGAGGAGAGGCTCTTTTGCATCCAAATTTTTCAGAAATTAATGAATTCTTAAAAGAACTTGCCATAAGAAAAATTCTTTTTACAAATGGAATTTTACTTGATGAAGGCATACTTAAAAATCTTAATGTAGAAGAAATTCAAATAAGCATTGATGGAATGAAATCAGGACATGAAAAATAAATCAGGACATGAAAAATTAAGGGGAGTTGGAACTTTTGAAAAGACCCTTTCTGCTTTAAAAAAAGCAATTGATTACGGTTTTCAAGTCTCTGTAGCTACAGTTATTCATAGAGGAAATATTGAGGAATTTGATGAACTTGAAGCTCTTATTAAAAGCTTAAAAGTAAGGGAATGGACAGTAGATGCTCTTACAATGGCTGGAAATCTTTTAATTAATGAAGAATTCTGGGTTTCACCAGAAGAGGCATCAAAGATAATGAATAGATATGGTTATTCATTAGAAGACCATCCAAGAATTGAAGGATATGGGTGTGGAGCACATCTTATATCTATTAATGCAAAAGGATTTGCCTCCTTTTGTTCTTTCTATGAAAGTTCTCCTATTGGACATATTGATGAAGGATTGGAAAAACTTTGGGCAAAGAAAAAACAGGTTCTTCTTAGAGAACTTAAGTGTGCAGAATTAAATTGTCCATTTATAAATGATTGCAGGGGAGGATGTAGATATAGAGCAAAAACTCTTTCAGATGATGAGAAAGCCCCTGATTTGTTTAAATGTTACCAGATGGGATTTTATCCTTCAAAGCCTTTGAATTAATATGACATATTGCTACTGCTAAAGCATCAGCACAGTCATAGGAAATAGGATTATTCAATTTTAAGAAATTTTTAACCATACTTTTAACTTGTATTTTATGGGCTCTACCGTAACCTGTTAATGCTTTTTTTATTTCAGTAGAGCTGTATTCGTAGACAGGGATTTCCTTTTGAGCTGCTACCAAAAAAGCAATTGCTCTTGTATAATTTAAAACAAAAGAAGAAGTAATTTTTTTACCAACAAAGGCTTTTTCAACAGCCATTTCTTTAGGTGAGTATTTTTCAACAATTTCTAAAAGTGATTGATAAATATATTTAAGTCTTTCAGGTATATTTGCTTTATGGGAAAGATTTAATGTTCCTGCATTAACTAATTTCATCTGAGAGAGTTCAATAATTCCAAATCCGAAGTGTCTGCTACCTGGGTCTATTCCTATAACTTTCATTGTTTTATTTTCTTTTTTGCTACAGGTATTTCAAATAATATGTCTTCAACTAATTCACACAAAATATGTCCCAGTGTAATATGAGCTTCCTGAATTCTTGGTGTTTCCTCAGAGGAGACTGCAAAGGCATAATCCACCTTTGATATTAGCTTCTCACCCTTTTTACTTGTGAAGGCAATAGTTTTAAGTCCTCTTTTTTTGGCAACTTCAACAGCTTTTATAACATTTCTTGATGCCCCTGAAGTGCTTATTCCTATTGCAACATCGCCATTTTGTCCCAATGCCTTTATCTGTTTTGCAAAAACTTCAGAGTAATCATAATCATTTGCAATTGCTGTTAAAACTGCCATATCTGTATTCAAGGCAATTGCTGGAAGCCCTGGTCTTTCCCTTTTAAAACGATTTACAAATTCTGCAGCAATATGGGATGCATCAGTAGCACTTCCACCATTTCCAAAAATTAAAATTTTTCCTCCTTCATTCAGTGTTTTTGCAATAAGTTCAGCAACTTCCCTAATTAAACTAATGTTTTCTCTAAAAAACTGTTCTTTTACTCTTATTGACTCTTCATAGGCTCTTTTAATTTTTTCTTCTATTTGCATTTACTCTTCCTCCTTAAAAAACGGATAAAGTTTGTCATAAGTTTCAAGAATATGTTCTGGAACAACCCTAACATCTTCAAGTATTGTCATAAAACCGACATCTCCTGCCCATCTTGGTACAATATGCCAGTGCAGATGCTCATCTATACTTGCTGAGGCAACCACTCCTATATTAAGTCCCACATTAAATCCATCAGGATGAAGTGCTTGTCTCAAACATTTTAGACATTTAACAGTAAGAACCATAGATTCTGTAAGTTCTTCTGTATTTAAATCTTCAAGGGTATTTACATGTCTGTAGGGCACTACCATAAGATGTCCTGAACTGTAAGGATATTTATTCATTATGATAAATGCAAGATTCCCTCTGTATAAAATTAAATTTTCTCTATCGTTTTTTTCCTTTGGTTTATCACAAAATATACATCCTTTTTCTTTTTCTCCTAATATGTACTGGATTCTCCATGGTGCCCATAATACTTTCATTTAAGCCTCCTTATTGCTTCCTGTGCATCTTCCCATGTAAGCCATTTGTCCTTCCTGTTTCTCAATAAATAGGCAGGATGAAAAGTAGGAATAACAGTAATTCCCCTATAAAAGAAAACTTGACCCCTAATTTTTGAGATTTGTATTTCCTTAAGCTTACTTTTCATTTCCATTAATGCATAGGTAGAAACCTTTCCAAGAGTCATTATTACCTTAGGAGAAACTATTTCTATTTCCCTTTTTAAATAGTCAAAACAGGTTTTTATTTCACTTTCAAAGGGCTCTCTGTTAGCAGGTGGATGGCATTTAACAGTGTTTGTTATGTAAACATCTTGCCTTTTAAATCCCATTTTTTCAATAAGACTTGTAAGAAGCTTTCCAGCTTCGCCAATAAAGGGAATACCCTGTAAATCTTCATCAACTCCTGGAGCTTCTCCAATAAACATAAGATTTGCATTAATATTACCCTGTCCACATACTGGATTTTTTCTTGAATTACTAAGCGGACATTTTTTACATTCCTTGATTTCTTGATTTAATCTTTCAATTGCTGAAATTTTTTCATCACCAATGGATACAAAAAAGTCGTCATTATAAAATGAACTTTCTGATATTTCTTCATTTTTTTTACTCTGAACTTTTACTTTTAAATGACTTCGTGGTTCAGTTTTAGCAGAATCAGTAGTAGAATTTTTTAAAAGAGATTTTAAAAAATCATTAGGTAACTCTTTAAATCCAAGAGCTTTATAAAAATTTAACAAATCAATTATTGTGTCTATCTTTCGCCCCATCTTAACTTCTCTCTGAGAATTTTAAAATAATCCCTTCCTAAAGGCGCTATTATGTATGTCTTTTCTTCTGCAATTTTACATCTTATCTTGTCATACTTTTTAAGTGGAAAGCCTATTTGTCCATCTATTGTTAAAAAAACATCCTTTGCCTGGGATGCTATAACTATATCTATTACAAAATGATCAGGTAGAACAAGAGGTCTAACACTTAATGTGTGAGGGCAGATAGGTGTGAATACTAATCCCCTTAAAGTTGGATAAAGTATAGGTCCACCAGCAGAGAGATTATAGGCAGTTGAACCTGTTGGAGTAGAAATAATTATTCCATCTGCCTTTATTGTGGATACATAAGTTTCATTTATTATCAGGTCAAAATTTGTAATCTTTGCTAAAATCCCTTTACCAATTACTAAATCATTAAGTCCAAGGTACTGAGATATAATATGTTTATCTCTAAAAACTGTGGCATGAAGCATGCTTCTTTCTTCTATTTCATAATTACCTGAAAAAATTTGTTCTAAAATTGTGAATAAATCAGATCTTGGAACCTCTGTTATGAATCCCAAGCTACCCATATTGATGCCTATTATGGGGATTTTTCTTCCTCCTATAAGTCTTGAAATAGAAAGAATAGTACCGTCTCCTCCCAAGGCTAATATGGCATCAGAATTACGGATTGTTTCAATTTCCGAGTGTGTAAAGGTTGAAAATTCTCCAACAGAATGAAAGAGCATGCATTCGATACCTTTTTCTTTTATCCAGTCTTGAAGTTTTAAGGCTGTTTGAATTGCCAAATTATCATTTTCTTTGTATAGAATAGAGATATTTTTAAACATTTTTAAATTCCAAAGTAAAAACTCTTGTTTGTTCATTAACAATATCAATATGAATTTTTAAGGCGTTGTCAGGTAATTCCATGATTCTTTCAGCCCATTCTATTACACAGGTACCTGATTCGAAATATTCCCATAAATCTATCTCTTCTCCTTCGATTTTTTCCAATCTGTAAAGGTCAATATGATAAAAATCTTTATCTTCATAATTTGATACTATGACAAAACTTGAACTCATAATGTCTTTTTCTTGAATTCCAAAAGAAGAGGCAATACCTTTTGTAAAGACTGTTTTCCCTGCTCCCATTTCTCCATATAGTGCTACCACCTTTATCCCATGAGATTTTATAAAACTTCCGATTATTTTTCCAAGTATTTTTGTTTCTTCTTCAGAGTAAGTAAAAATTTTCATTTTCTTAAGCTTTTATACAAGAATAAAACAATACCTATGCTAATTGCTGTATCGGCAACATTAAAAGCAGGCCAGTGGAAGCTGCCTACATGAAGGTCAATAAAATCAATAACATAGCCATAAATCAATCGATCTGTTGCATTACCTATAGCTCCTGATATAATTAGAGAATAGATAAACCAGTTTTGATAGTCTTTAAAACACATAAATATAAGTACTATTACGGCAATTATTGATAAAATTATAAAAAATTCTGAACCTAAAAATTTGAACATTCCAAAGGCACTTCCTTTGTTTTCAACATAAACGAGATTTAGAAAGGGTAATATTTTAATCATTCTATCTGGATAAAGAAATTTTATAGCAAGAAACTTTGTGAGCTGGTCTAATAAAAGAACAAATAAAACAAACAGGAAGACTTTCTTTTTATTAAGCCTTGATGACATGATAACATCTGGGACAGACATCAGAAATTTCGAGTTTACCAACCATTGGAGAATAATTCCAACAGCGCTGACATTTATATCCCTCTGCTTTTTCTACAGTAATAGTAAAATCTTTATCTTCAGATTCTGATAATTCCTTTACTTCAACTTGAGAGACAATAAAAAGTGTAGGAAGAAATTCAAAATAAGGAACTATAAATTCCTTAAGTCTTTCTTTAACATTTAGAATTATCTTAGCTTCAAGGGAATTTCCAATGAATTTTTCCTGCCTTTTAATTTCAAGGGCTTTATTAACCTCATCTCTTATATTTATTAGTTTTTCCCATTTTTCTTCTAATTCATCGTTTACATATTTATCATTCTCCTCTGGCATACCAGCTAAAAATACACTTTCAGTTTCTTTGAATGGAAGATGTTGCCATGCCTCCTCAGCAGTGAAGGATAAAACAGGAGCAATAAGTCTGATTAATGAATTAGCTATATTGTAAAGGACCCATTGAGCAGCTCTTCTTTCTGAAGAATCAGCCTTAAAGGTGTACAATCTGTCCTTTAAAATATCCAGATAAAAGGCACTCATATCAGTTACACAGAAATTATGCACTCCATGGAAAACTTGATGAAATTCGAAATTTTCATAAGCCCTTTTAACTCTTTTAATTAATTTTTGAAGCTTCATCATTGCCCATTGGTCAATTTCAAGTAGATGGTCTTCATAATTTTTACCATCGTAATCATATATATTGCCAAGTAAATATCTGAGTGTATTTCTTATTTTCCTGTAAGCTTCTGTAAGTTGTGAAAGAATTTCCTTTGAAAGTTTTATATCATCTCTGTAATCTTCTGCAGAAACCCAAAGTCTTATAATATCAGCTCCGTGCTGTTTTATTATTTCTTGTGGAGCTATTACATTACCGAGGGATTTAGACATTTTTCTTCCCTGTCCATCTACTGTAAATCCGTGAGTAAGAACAATTCTATAGGGAGCTTTACCTTTGCTGCCAACTGAAGCAATTAAAGAACTTTGAAACCATCCTCTATGCTGGTCACTTCCTTCAAGATACATATCTGCAGGCCAGCTTAAGTTTGGATTTCTCTCAAGAACAGCAGCATGGCTAACACCAGAGTCAAACCAAACATCAAGAATATCCTTTTCTTTTTGAAAATCTGAGGAGCCACATTCAGGGCATTTGAAATTTGGTAAAAGGTCTTCAAGATTTATTTTAAACCAGACATCAGAGCCTTCTAATTCAACAAGTTCATAAATTTTATTAAATAATTTTTCATCTTTAACTATATAACCACAATTTTTACATACAAATAATGTTATAGGCACACCCCAACTGCGTTGTCTTGATACACACCAGTCGGGTCTTCTTTCAACCATTGAATAGATTCTTTCCCTTCCCCATGAAGGAATCCATTTAACTCTATCAATTTCTTCCAATGCTTTCTCGCGAAGATTATTGTGGGTTACTGAAATAAACCACTGTGTTGTTGCTCTAAATATTATAGGTTTTTTACATCTCCAACAATGTGGATAGGAATGGGTTATCTTGCCCTCCCATAATAAAGCTCCTAAATTTTTTAGATGCTCTATAATAGCCTTATTTGCAGTAAATACGTTTTCTCCTGCAAAATAGGGAATTTCCTTTGTGAATTTACCTTTATCATCTACTGGAGCATATATATCAAGTCCATACTTCAATCCTATATCATAGTCTTCTTCTCCATGTCCGGGAGCAATATGAACAACACCTGTGCCTTCACCAGTTTCTACAAAGTCTGCAAATACAATTTTTGAGATTCTATCAATAAATGGATGTTTTGCTTTTATTCCTTCAAGTTCTTTACCTTTGATTTCAAATAGGTGAGTTTCTTCAAATTCAAATTTGCCTTTTAGATTTTTGATCGCTTCTTTTGCTACTAAAATTATTCCCTTTTGACTTTTAAGTCCTACATAATCAACTTCAGGATTAACTGCTAAAGCTAAATTTGCAGGAAGTGTCCAAGGCGTTGTGGTCCATATTACTATATATAAAGGAGAATTTTTTATTGGAAATTTATCTAAATCAACTATTTCAAAGGCTACGAATATCGAAGGAGATTCTTTATCGTAGTATTCTACCTCTGCATCAGCTAAGGCTGTTACACATGAAGGGCACCAGTAAACAGGCTTTTTACCCCGATAGACATATCCATTTTGTACAAAGGTTAGAAATTCTTTAACTATTATTGCTTCATAATCATTGGACATTGTGATATAGGGATTATTCCAGAAACCAAAGACACCAAGACGAATGAATTCATCTCTTTGAATATTTATAAATTTTTCAGCATATTCTCTGCATAGTTGTCGCTTTTTGAAAATATCTACAGTTTCCTTTTCTTTACCAAGTGATTTGTCAACTTGAAGTTCAATTGGAAGTCCATGACAATCCCAACCAGGAATAAATGGGGAATATTGTCCTATCATGGAATGGTATTTTACAATAATGTCTTTTAATATCTTGTTTAAGGCATGTCCAATGTGAATGTGTCCATTAGCATAAGGTGGACCATCATGTAATATGAATCTACCTTTATTATTTTGTTTATTTTTTTCCTGTAATTTTTCGTAAATTCTGTTTTCCTGCCAAAATTTAAGGATGGAAGGCTCTTTTTCAACAAGATTAGCCTTCATAGGAAAGTTAGTTTGAGGTAAATTTAAAGTTTCTTTATAATCTGTTGACATAGTAAAAAGAATACCATACTAAGGTTTTAATTTTCAAATTATTCTGACTACCTAATTTTGCCGATAGAAAAACACTGATTTTGTCATTCTCCTCCTTTTTCACCAGATAGATTCTTTAATGAGAGATTCCTCGGGGTATTGAATCCCTCGGAATGACTGCATAAACGAAATATTGCTTTTATTCTGTATCGGCAATTTTAGGAAAAAACACTTTATAAATTTTGGGAATCCCTGACATTGAGTTCCTCAAAAAACCCACTTCAATCAGCAATTTAGGAATGTTATTTTATACAAAAATAGATAAAAATATTCTAATAGTTAATGAGAGAATTATAGCTAACAAAATCGTAAGAGAACTTATTATGATAGTTTTCTTTGTGCCTAATTCTCTTATTAATGCACCAATTGTCCCTACACAGGGAATGTAGAAGATTGTGAAGATTGTAAAAATAATTAACTGAATATTTGTCATAACTTTGCTTAAATCTGTTGTATCCATAGCTTGAAAGAGCATTATCATTGAAAGTTCTTTTCTTAAAATACCAAAAAGAAGTGTTAAACCAGTTTGTTCGGGTAATCCTAAAATCCAGCTAACTAATGGATAGAAAATTAAATTAATTATTGTATCAATTTTAAAATACTCTAAGAAACTTAAAATTATACTACTAATAATTAACAGAGGCCAGGCAACTAAAATAAAATCCTTTAAACGAAGCCATGTTTTCATAAAGACATTTTTAAAAGTTGGAATCCTTAATGGAGGAATTTCCATAATTAATCCCGGTGTAATCTCAGGAATAAATTTTGTTAATATAGCACCAAGTATCATAATAACAACCAGATTAAAGATGTATAATCCTGCAGCTGCTATTCCACCAATGTAAGCGCCTACAAGTCCGAATATAATAGTTGTTCTTGCTGCACAGGGTACTAAAACAGAAAGAGTTGCCGTAATAAAACGGTCTCTTGGTGATTCAAGTATTCTTGTAGCCATTACACCTGGAACATTACATCCGTAGGAAATAATAAAAGGAAGAACACTTTTACCATGTAATCCAATGCGATGCATTACTGTATCCATTAAAAAAGCCATTCTTGGAAGATATCCAATGTCTTCTAAAATTGTAAGACCTATGAAAAAAGGTATTAAATATGGTATAGCAACTCCCAGACCTCCTGAAAATCCCTCTAACAATCCTTTTAGAATAAAAAAGATCAGAGACTCTTCTTTTACAATCGTAGGCAATTTCTGAATAAAAGAGTCAAAAATTGAAATTAACGGTTCTTCAATTAATTTTCCTATCTCAAAAACTATAAAAAAAATTCCAAAGAGAATTAAAAATAGCATTGGATAGCCAAGATATCTATTTGTCAGTAAATCATCAATTTTTTCTCTTGTAGATTTTAATGGTTCACCTACTTTAGTGACTTCTTCAAAAATATTCATTGTTAAAGCATGTCTTTCTGAGGAAATTACAGTATCAGCATGACGGCCGTGGGAAGATTTTATTTCTTCTCTTATTTCTTTGACTTTATTGAATATTTCAGAATAATTTTTAATTTTTTCAATTAATTCTCTATCTCCTTCTAATAATTTGACAGCTACATATCTTTTAGGGATGTTTGGAAGAAATTCCTCGGGAATTATCTTTTCAATTTCCTCAATTTTTTCTTCTATATCCTTATGAAAAGGTTGTATATTGGGAATTAATCTTTTATAATAAGCTTCCTTAGCATAAATAAATATTTTATTGAGACCTATTCCTTTATTGGCAACAGTCTCAATAACTGGAACACCAAAGATTTTAGAAAGTTTCTCTATATTAATTTCCATTCCTTTTCTTCTTGCTTCGTCAATCATATTTAGACAGATAACCATCGGAACTTGTAATTCTGTAAGTTGTAAAGTCAGTTCAAGACTTCTTGAAAGTGTTGATGCATCAATGACATTTACTACCACATCTGCTTGTCCAGAAAGAATATATTTCCTTGATTCTAATTCAGCCTTATCAATTGCTGTAAGAGAATAAATGCCTGGTAAATCAACTATTTCAAAGGTTTCGTCTCCGAAAGTTACTTTACTTACTGTATAGTGGACTGTTTGTCCGGGGAAATTGGCTGTTATTGTTTTATATCCAGCAAGACCATTAAATATTGTGCTTTTTCCTGCATTGGGTTGCCCTACAAAGGCAATTCTCATTCAACTTCCTCAACTTCAATCTTTGATGCTACTCCTTTGCCCAATGCAACATCATAACCATTTATTTCTAAAAGAACAGGTCCGCCTAAAAAAGAGCTTTTTTTAATAGTGACAATATCACCTATATGAATTCCTAAGCATTGAAGATGTTGTCTTACGCCTTTCCCGCCCGAAATTTTTAAAATTTTTACCTTTTTCCCGTTGTCTATATTAATCAATGTTTTCATATTTCCCTCAAATAAAAAACTATTGTTAATAATAAAACATTTGATTAATGTTGTGCAATAAAGCGTTTTTTCCTGAAATTGCCGATACAGAATAAAAGCAATATTTCGTTTATGCAGTCATTCCGAGGGGTTCAATACCCCGAGGAATCTCTTATTAAAAAATCTATCTGGTGAAAAAGGAGGAGAATGACAAAATCAGTGTTTTTCTATCGGCAGTTTTAAGTTTTTTTAAGCAGTTGAAATCTGCCTGTTTCTGTGTTATAGTATTAATAACCT